>Ga0208694_1002577_pt1 | contig 18849 bp, 19 predicted proteins | sample AD_UKC078_MetaG_FD_184442 | JGI IMG/M metagenome (GOLD analysis project Ga0208694, IMG submission 184442) | Active sludge microbial communities of municipal wastewater-treating anaerobic digesters from USA - AD_UKC078_MetaG (SPAdes) (version 2) | ecosystem: Engineered > Bioreactor > Anaerobic >...
TGACTTAAAAGCGCCTTATACAAAAAAAATCCGGGGGCCCAAAAAATAAATTTGGAATACTCCCATAATAATTACTACTTAATTTTTACAAAAAATTTTTTTATCCCTACCCATTTTACCTAGTTCGTAAAGAACCGGGGGGGAGGGGGGGGGAAGAAAGGGTTGGAGGAGGAAAATGGCTAAATGAAAAAGGCCCAGTGAAGTATATCACAAGGCCTCTCTACATTTGGTTTTTACTACATATAAACGCTATTCTGTTGACACCAGTAATCGTTTATTCTTTTTTTAAATAATCATTATAAATATCAATAATTAAATCACTTGTTAAATCCTCTTCGTATTCAATTTCAAAATAATCGTAACCTTTTCTATCTAAAAATTTTTTTATTTCTTCTTCTTTTTTATTTGTTTTAAGGTATTTATGGTTATTAAAAATTCCGGCTATAAATTTTGGAGCAGTTTCCCGTATTAAAAAATTTATGTTTATAGTATCTGTTAAATAATCTTTTATTGTATTTCTAAGATCATGTGGTCTACAAAATGTGTTATTATAAAAATCATGTAAAATTAAAGGGTTTTCTTTAATTAATAAATTGAACTCATTTTTTTTTAATTCTAATAGATTAAACATTAATTTTAAGCCCTCTATATTTTTTTGGCCGAGGCTTGTTGCTACCCTGTTTTTATAGAGGTCGTGTACTTCATTAGTTTTAACGTTTATATCTATAGGTTCTTTTAACATTTTTACATATAGTTCATAGGCAAGTGGGATTCTTTTAATGTTTGGTAATCCAAGTAAGTTTATAATAATTTTTTTATCAGTCATTTCTTTATCTTTTTTTTATACAAAGGTACGAAGTTATTTGTTAACAAAAATGTAAATTATCTTACTAATGAAAAATTTATTTTATATTGGTCTTTAAATGTTTTTTTATAACTTGACACTATTTCTGCTAACTCTTGATTCTTTGTTTTAGGCATTAAGAATATTAATTCTATTGTATCTATATTATTTGGCTTTGATTTTAAAAAATCTTTTACTTCTTCTATAGAGTAAGAAGTAATGCTAACTAACAGTGTTTTATTCCTTGTACATAGGAAAGGCATGAAGTTTCTTTTTACACCTATTAGTGAGGGCTTGTTATCTACTATGTTTACCCCTACTAGTAGTTCAGTTAATCGTGTTATCATTTGAAGGTTAATTTGTATATGATTTATTATACTCTAGTTATATTACAAAGTTACAAGGTTTTTTTGACAATTCCTAGTAATTTTAAGACTTTTAACAAAATATTTACAATAAAAGTTTGTTGTTTGATTTGGAGGGGTGTTAAATTAGGCTATGGTATGCATTAAAGGGATTTTAAGGTATCAAGAAGCCTGTTTAATAGTAATCGTTACACTTTATATTAATTGAGTTATTATCGGGCTTAAATTAGGCACTAAATAAAGTTTAAAAATAAGTTATGTTTTTTTTAGGAATATATAATAATATTTTGTACCTTTGTAATATAAACAAACTTTAATGCGAGAAGAAAAACAAAGTAAATATCAAAAGAAAACTGAAACATTTTCAGGTGCTAGATTTGAGTTTCCATTAGATAACCTTCAAAAGGACATTGTTTCTAGTATGTACCATAATCAGATTTCTATTTTAACAGGGGATCCGGGTACAAGTAAGACGTATATGATGTGCCATTTTGCACTAAAGCAGTTAACGCATAGAGCTGTTAGTAAAATTATTATTAGTAAATCTCCTGTAGAAACTGGTAAAGGTATCGGGTTCTTGCCTGGAGAGATTGATGATAAACTTGCACCTTTTAAGGATTCTTATATTGATATTCTTAATAAGATTGCTGGAGAGCCTTATATTCGATACTGTATTGAGAAGAAGTTAATTACTTTTGAACCAATGGGGTTTGTGAGAGGTAAATCATTTGAAGACTCTGTTATTATTTTAGATGAGGCACAGAACTGTTCTATACAAGAATTAATGTCTTTCTCATCTAGGATTTGTGAAAATAGTAAGATGTTGTTTGGTGGGGATTTTTATCAAATTGATATTAAGAATTCTGGTTTAAAAGATTTTATAAATATTTGTGGTGGTATAGAAAGTATTAATTATACTACCCTTGGGAGTGAGTTTCAAAAGAGATCTAAGATTATTACTGATATGTTCAATAATTATAAAAAATTTATAGATAACGACCCATTATGGAAAAAACAATTAAGTTAGACAGATTAAAAGAAACTATTGAAGTTAAAATAGAAGAAGTTAAAGGTGGAATGACTGCCAGAGAGATAAAGAAGTTTACAGGATTAATTGAGGATACCTCGTTTATATATGATATCGTTCGCAATTGTGCAGATATTATTGTAGAACTTTGTTCTGAGCTTGATGCTGTGGGTAGTGAATTAAAGCAAGAGGTTAAACAACCTAGTTATATTTCACCTGAGCCAGATACATATTATGATGATATTGGTATACTTGGTAAATTGTTTGATAGTGTTTCTGGGGATTTTCTTGCAACCGGATTAAAAGATAAGCTTATAGAATGTATGATGATTGAGTTAAATGAAAGGTATGCCCCTTTTGGTAATTCACCTAATGATATTACACATATTGATGATTTGCTAAATTAAGTTTAGTTAATGGGCGTATTTAACAGTATGTCCATTAATATTTTAAATTATTTATCATTTTTTTAGTTAATATCAATAATATTACTTATATTATAGTATGGAAAGTTGGATAAAGTATGAAAAAAGATTTATATTAGGTAATAAATTTGATAGTGTTAAGTTTCAAATAATGGTTTATACATTTTCTGAAAATATACATATTACATTAGGGCACTTAAATCTTTTAACACATTTTGCTATTAATGGTATTTCTAAAGAGTCTATTAAAACTGCTTTAGAAAATAAAATTTTTAAGAGTAAGTTTTCTTTAGGTAATGCTATTACATTTTTATTACAAAAAGGTTTAATAGAAGTTGAAAAAAATAAAAATAAAATAATTTCTCCTAAAATGGATTTGGTTGTGAATGATTACCTTCTTGGAAATTTTAAAATTATAAATTTAAATAAATAATGACACCTACCCCTATAACTAATTTTATTGGCGATGTGGCAAAGGAAATGAATATACCTGAAGAGGATGTAAGAGTATTAGTAGATTTTTATTATAAAAAACTTAGAAAAAATCTTACTGATATAAATCATGTTTCTGTTGAATGGCCTGGTATTGGTACTATGAATTTTCAATACTATCAAACAGAGGAATATCTCGCTAAGCTTAAAAGAAAGTATGAAAGGGCTTCATCTATACCTGACTACCCTTTCACAGTGGCTTATATGTATGAGCTTAAAAATAAAATAAATAGAATAACAAGCGCACGTGAACTTGGGCAGAAACACACGGCAAAAAGGTTTAATACTTTTTACGAGAACAAAAAAACATACTTTAAAAAATTAAATGATGAAAAAGACCTTAATACAGATTTATAAAGAACGTAATAATATTATAGAAGGACTTACTAATAAAGTATTTAAAAAAGAGCATGTAGAAGAAATTTATAACGAAAGATTAGAAACTTGTAATGTCTGTGAGTTTAAAGATAATGAGGGATCAAAATGCGCAGTTCCTGGAACAGGGCCGTGTTGTGAAAAGTGTGGCTGTTCATTGAGTTTAAAACTTCGTTCATTATCATCTAGTTGTCCTATTTTAAAATGGGAGGCTGTGTTAAATAGTTTAGAGAGTGTATTAATAAATAAATCAATACAAGAAAATGACAAAACAGAAAAAGACAATAATTAATCAATTGTCGATAATTTTTGATCAATTAGAGAAATCTTATGATGATAATGTAACATTTTACGATGTTATTTCGTATCTTTACAAGAATACGGAAAAAGGTACTACTGTAGAAGATCTAGTTAGTATTGACCTTCTTTTGCAGTATATCTTTGCTAACGAAAACGAAAATTAAATATAAATGAATTTTACAGAAAATGATCATAGGTACTTTAACGATGATGGGGAGGTTTATACCTCTGTTACCACGGTATTAAAAGAATTAGAAGAGCATGTTGATTGGGAAGCAGTTTTAATTAAATCTGCAAAGAAGAAAAAAATGTCTCCGGAAGATTTACGAAAAGAGTGGGATGAAGCTGGATTAGTTGCAAGAACTAGAGGAACTGCATATCATAATAAAAGAGAAGAAGAGTTATTAAATACAGGGGTTGTTGTTTATGACAATAGTGTTTTAAAAGTTAATAAACCTATCTGGGAGGATGGAGTTAAGAAGTCTAATTCTATGAAACTTTTACCAGGTGTTTATCCTGAACTTCTTATTTGGTTAGATAGTGCTATGATAGCAGGACAGGCTGATTATATTGAAGTTACTGAAGATAATTTACTTAATGTAAAAGATTGGAAAACCAATAAAAAATTAGAATTTAAAGGGTTTACCAATTGGCAGGGAAAGACTAAAAAGTTATTATATCCCTTATCTCATTTAGATGATTGCAATGGCATTATTTACAGCTTACAGCTTAATATGTATGCCTATATAATACTTAGGCATAATCCTAAATTAACTTTAGGTAAAATGCATATTGTACATATAATCTTTAATGAAGATGGTACTGTTACAGAAGTGCCAATAGAAGTGCCTAACTTACAGAAAGAGATTAAAGTTCTTATGGAACATTTTAAAAGTTTACTATGATACAAATATTTGATATTGAAAATGAAAAAGTTGTAATAAATCCTAACTGCCTGTTAATTCCAGAATTACGGGCAGTTTATGATTTTTATGAAGATTCTTTATCTGCACTTTGTTTTCTTTATTATTATACTGACCCTAAGTCACCCTACAATAGTTTAGGAGAAGATTTACGTGAGTCCGCAATTATTTTTGATTACCCGGGCGAATATACTTTAGAGGATAAAGTAATGATTAAAGCTCTTGACAAACTTAAAAAACTTAATATAACACCTACGCTAGCATTGCTTAATAGCGCTAAAATTGGACTTGAAAAACTGTCTAATTATATCACTACACAAGAAATTACTTCCGGAAGAGATGGTAACATGAATACTTATCTTGCTTCCTTAAAATCAATTTCTCAAATTAATAAAGAATATAAATCTTTAGAGAAACAAGCAGAAGATGAAATTCAAATTAAAGGAAGAGGTGGAGTAGAGTTTAGTTATGATGAATAATTATGTATATAAAAATACCAGTAATTGATACAATTACAAAAGAACGTTCTTATAGGGAATTTGAAGATAGGCGAGATTATAAAGATTTTGTAAAATCGCATCTTAAAAGTGTTGGAGAATATAATCTTATTAATTCGGAGGGCTTCTGGAATGAGGATGGAATAAGATTTCAAACTAAAGGTTATTATTGTAATTTTATAAATAAAACCCGTGATTTTAAAATATACTGGGACTTTGAAAAAGAGAAGTGTAATATAGAAGCGGGTGTTATTTACGTTACTGGCGATAAGGAACACTTTGTTACAGGGGCATATTACTTTTATCTTAATTATTTCATGATTAATGATAAGGTTAAAAAGAAGCTGGATCTTCCTGGAATATGGGACTCTGATTATCATTTCTTTCTTCATATTTTAGTGTGCATATTAACTGGTAAACACTCTGTTATTTTAAAAAAACGTCAGTGGGGATCTTCTCTTAAACACACAGCTATTTTATTAAATAATACATGGTTTGGTAATGCGCAAAAAAATAAGATTTTTGCACAAGATAAAACACACGTAGAAAATACTTGGATATTTTTAAATGATGCTAGAGATCATCTTAATACTTATTGTGGATGGAAACGTCGTTTTCAGCCGGATTCTCCATTAGATTGGGAACAAAAATGGAGGGCTAGTAATAATAATTTTAAAGGAAACAAGTCTGTTTTAAAAGGTCTTAGTACTGAAAAAGATCCATCAAAACCAGTAGGTGGAGGAATTTCTTATTTATTTGGTGAGGAGGCCGGTATTAATAGTAGCTTAGATACTACACATAACTATGCTTTACCTGCTGTTGGTATTGGAAGTCTTAGTACAGGTCTTTTAATGTACGCCGGTTCTGTGGGAGAATTATCTAAATGTGAACCATTAAAGAAGTACATGTTTAATCCTATTGAAAATGGATTTTTACATTATAGTAATGAAGATAAAGATAGTGATACAAAAGAAATTGGTTTCTTTGCGCCTGAATGGTGGAATTATATTACTTCAGATGATGATGGCAATGTAATAAGATGTTTTGATGTATGGGGAAATACAGATAAGCCAATGGCTTTGAGGTACATTGAAGAAGAACGAGAAAAAGCCAGAAAAGTTTCCCCAGAGGATTTTAGGTATTATTGTTCTCAAAGACCTTTAACAGTTGAAGAGGCTTTTGCTTGGAGAAAGGAATCTGTCTTTCCTACACATCTTATTAATAGACAAATATTAAGATTAGAAGAAGACCCTGGACAACCTGTTGAATTATACAGGGATGGTAATGGAAAGGTTGCTTATAAACTTATTAAAAAAGAATTGAGCAAAGTTATTACTAAATTCCCTTTTCCTAAGAATTCTAAGGATAAAGAAGGGGACGTAGTAATATATAAATTTCCTAAAGAAAATCAACCTTTTGGTGTATTCTTTGGTGGAGTCGATCCTGTAATGGAAGGTAAAACAGAAACTTCTGATTCATTATTTTCTATTTATATTTATGAGGGAGTTTCATTAAAAGAGACTATTCAAAACATAGAAGGTAAAAGAGAATCTACTAAAAATTTACACGGTGATGCTATTGCTGCTGTGTGGACTGGTAGATTTGATGACATTAATAAAACTAATGAAAGGGCTGAAATGCTTGTAGAATTATTTAATGCATTTACTGTATCTGAGAATAATGTTACATCTTTTATTCAACACATGATTAGGAATAAAGGACAAAAGTATTTAGCTAAAAAAGATGATTTACCTTTTCTTAAAGAGATTCAAGCAAACAGATCAGTATTTCAGGAGTATGGTGTTAAGATGACTTCAGTTGTAAAATCTTACATATTAAATCAAATGATTGATTATGTTAAAGAAGAAACTGGAGCTGAGCATAAAAATGATGGTAGTGAGTTAAGAAAAAGATATGGTGTAGAAAGGATTCCTGATAAAATGTTACTTCATGAAATGTTAGCCTTTCATGATAAGCTTAATGTCGATAGACTTATAGCTTTTGGTCTCGTGTTAGCGTTAGTTAAGTCAAGAGAAGCTTCTGGTTTAATGGCGAAAGAAATAGAATATAAGGATGATTTAAAGCCTATAGAACATGCTGTTATACAGAAATCTGCTTTTAAACATATTGGTAGAACAGGTGCGTCAGATAGGTTTGGTAAAAAATCTAGCTCAGGATTTCGTAATCTCAGATAAATTTAGTATATTTTAACTATAAAAAGCAATTAATGGCAAAAGTTTTAACAGCTAGTAATCTTCAAAAAGGTGCTTTGTCTGAGAAGCGTGTTCAATTAGGTACATATGAGCCTATTCAGATGCTTACTTTAGATAAAAAAGACGATAATTGGAAAATGGATAATCTTGACTGGTTTGAACAGTTAGGAATTAAGCATATTAAGTATAATGGTAAGAAATATTTAAAAAATTACCAGCTTGGTCGTGGTGTAATTGATAAGAATGATTATATTGTTACTGACGATAATCCTTATGGAGAGCTTTTATCAAACATAACTGATGAAAATTCTAATTCAGCACATACTTTACAATTTTATCCCATTATTCCTAGTGTTGTTAATTTAATTCGAGGCGAGTTTTCTCAGCGAGATACTAAATGTATTATTAATGGAGTAGATAAGTATACTAAGAATGAAAAATTACAGGCATTAAACCAAGAAGTTGAGCAATACCTTTTGGCAAAAGCTCAACAATCTATTATGCAGCAAGTGGAAGCACAGGGGTTAGATACAAACGACCCACAAGTTGCTGAAGCAATGCAAAAATCTATTGATGAAATAAGGAATTTGCCAGAGATTGCTGAGTTTTATAGAAAAGATTATAAAAGTATCCCAGAACAGTGGGCCGTCCATCAAAATAATACGGATGATGAACGATTTGACATGTATGAAAAGGAAAATGATGCTATGAATGATTATATTCATACAAAAAGAGAATTTTGGCATATAAATCTTCTTGATGATGATTATGATGTTGAACTCTGGAATCCTTTAAATACATTTTCTCATGTATCACCTGAAGTTAAGTATGTTAGTAAAGGCAATTATGTAGGAAGAATACTTATGATGTCTATTCCTGATATAGTTAATAGATATAAAAATAACCTAAAAGAATCACAAATTACTGGATTAGAAACTATTCATAAGAATAACTCTAGTTTACACACTGTTGGAGAACAATTTTCAAATTATTATGATACGTCTGCTCCTAAAAGTATGCAGTATCCTAACAGTGTACACTATGAAAAGGTAAAGGCTTTTCAAGAAGAGTTTGTTGATTCTTTTATGTCTGACCCTAATTTATTTGAAATACTTTTATCTGATAACTCAGACGGCAGTGTTAATTTAGTAAGGGTTACAGAGGTCTATTGGAAATCTTTTAAAAAACTTGGTTGGTTAACTAAAATAGATGAGACCGGCCAAATTGTAGAGAAAACTCCTGTAAGTGAATTTTTTGAAGTTACTGAGGAGCCTGTTTATGATACTTCATTAACAAATAATAAAACAGCAGAAAACCTTTTATTTGGTGAACACGTTGAATGGACTTGGGTTCCGGAAGTTTGGAAAGGTGTTAAAATAGGTGGAAACACTACTTTTAATGACAAAGAATCTTTAGATGGGCCTATTTATTTAAATATTGAACCACTCAAATTTCAATTTAAAGGCGATGCAAATGTATATGATGTTAGATTACCTGTAGAGGGGCCTAATTTTTTAAATAGGTTATCAGAACCAGTTCCTTATGTTTCTTTAATGGCTCCTTATCAAATCTTACATAATTTAGCTGTTAATCAGGCAAAAGATTTGTCTATAGATGAGTTAGGTAATGTAATTTTAATGGATCAAAACCTAATGCCAAAGCAATCTATGGGAGAAGAGTGGGGAAAAAATAATTATGGAAAAGTTTATCAAACTATGAAAGACTATTCTATCCTTCCTGTAGACTCTAGTTTAACTAACACTGATACGCCTTTAAGTTTTCAACATTTTCAACAATTAGACCTTTCTTCTGTTAACAGAATTAAGTCTAAATTAGATCTTGCAGATTGGGCAGAACAAAAATGTTACTCTTCTGTTGGTATAACTCCAGAAAGATTAGGGGTCGTAATGGCTACACAGACTGCTACTGGAACAAATCAAGCTGTTAATAATTCTTACTCACAAACTGAGGAGATTTTTACTGACCATATTATTTATGTAATGCCTAAGGTTAGAACTTTAATGCTTAATGCTGCCCAGTTTTATCAGGCTAATAATCCTTCTATACGTTTATCATATATTACCTCTAAAGATGAAAATGCATTTTTCACTTTAAATGGTACTGAGTTACTTTTGAAAGATTTTAATATTTTTGCAAGTGGTCGTCCAGACAGAAAGCGTTTATTAAGTAAGTTAAAGCAATTAGCATTTGAAAATAATACTACTAATGCGTCTATCTTAGATCTTAATAAAATTATGGAAGCTGATACTACTTCAGAGATTATAAGTGTTTTAGAAAAATCTTCTCAAGAAATGTCTCAACAGCAACAAGCCGCTGCTGAACAAGAGCAAAATAATATTAAAATGCAAATTGATGCAGAAAATGCTAGATTTGAAAAAGAGCTTTCTTATAAAATTGATAAAGATCAAAAAGATAGAGAGGCTTCTTACTTTGAAGCACAGGTTAGAGCTTTAGGATTTTCTAAAGATACTGATGCTAATTCTAATAATGTTCCTGATGTTCTTGAAGTTGCTAAGTTTAGTGAAGACATTCGTAGGTATGAGGATGAAATATTATTTAGAACTGAAGAGTCTAAAAATAAAAATAATATTGAAGCTAAAAAAATGGATATTGAGAGTAAAAAACTTGATACACAACGATATATTGCAGACAGAAAATTACAAGCTGAGGAGATAAAGCTTAAAAATCCTGTTTCCGGAGAAAAGCTGAAAAAGTAAAAATTTTGATTATTGGAAAATATTTTGTATATTTAATTAAATAAAACCAAATGAGTAATAAAACTTTGTTAGACTCTTTAGATAGAGATGAAGCATTGGGATTTTTTGAAGGGGGTATTCCTGGAGCTGATAATGTTATTTCACAAGAAGTTAAAAATTCTGATGATAGTGAGCAGGCACCTAAAACAGTAGATCCTAGAAAAAATCCTAACTTTAATAAACCTGTAGAAGACCTTGATTTTGAAATCTCTGATTTAATTAGAGAGAACATCCCTGAAGTTTTGGAAGATGATCGAATAGATTATACAAAAAATGATGAGGAGGATGAAGATGAAGATGAGGAGGATGAAGACTCAGAAAGTAACCTTACTAATTCTATCTCTTATAAATCTTTTATTGATGCAGGTATTTTAAAACCTTTTGAAGATACTGATGAAGTCAATACTGAAGATGATTTTAAAGAGCTTTTAACTGCGAATTTAAAAAATGAGTACGATAAAGGGAAAGATGAAGGATTAAAATCTATTTATGATAATATTCCTGAAAAACTTAAAACTGTTTTAGAATATGCTATGAAAGGTGGTAAAGATATTGATACCATGTTTAATAATGTACGTGCTAAAGAAAGTTTAAAAGAATTGGATTTAGAAAATGAAAGAGATCAGGAAGAAATTGTGCGACAAGTATTAATGTCACAAGATTTAACTGAAGATGAAATCCAAGAAGAGATAGAATCTTATAAAGATCTTGACTCTTTAAAGAGAATAGCAACTAAGTTTAAACCTCGTTTAGATAAAATAAAAGAGAAGTCTGTTGAAGATGCTTTTCAAAAACAAGAAGAGTTAGTTAAAAAATCTAAAGAACAAGCTGCTAAGTACACTGAATCTATTTCAGAAGCTTTATCTGGTGAAGATCTTTATGGTTATAAAGTAGATTCAAGTTTAAAAGAAAAGCTTATTAATGGAATGAGTAATTTAGTTTATCCATCTATTTCTGGTAAAAATACAAATTTACTAGGAAAGCTTTTAGAAAAATATCAAATTGAAGAACCTGATATGGAAAGAGTTATGGCAGCTACGCTGGTTTTACTAGATCCAAAAGAGTTTTTTAAAGATGTAAATATCAATTCTAAAAAAGAGGTTGAAAAAGATACACTTAGAAGAATTAAAAATGTTAATACAACTCCTACAACAACTACTTCTACAGGAGGTTCAAAAAATAGTAAACAAAAAAGAACAAATAATTTTTACAGTCCCTTATAAATTTTAACTTAATTTAAATTTAAAAACAAATGACACCAGTAATTGCAAACGGTATTTTTTTGAGAGATACCACGTTTAACATGTCGAATCACCTTGATGAGGCGCATCTATTTAAAATGAGGGCTGATATGAAGCCTACTGATTTAGGTGTGTTCGATATCTGGGCAATGACTCAAAAGAAAGAAATGCCATTGTATTCAATGTCATCTTTTAACAATCAGAATACTATTTATTCTGATACTAAAGAGTACACCTTCAAGCACCCTATCGCTACAGATATGCCTTATATTGTTGAGGATATTTCTGATCAAGAAGAGCCAGGAAAAGGTGGAAGTACTTTCCAAATTAAACTAAACATTAACGCATATGGTCATGGATCCATCTTGACATATGATAAGTATAATGGTTTAGAAATGTATGTAACTGATGAACCTATTCTTAAAGTAAATGATGGCTACATCTATACTGTAAAGTTAGTTAATCAAAAAAGCGATGCGTCTATGGATAAACGCTTCCTCAAAAATCAAACAAAGATCTTCCGTGTAACTTCTGTTCGTACTGAACACTCTACACATTATGATGATTTCTTGATTGATGGTGGTGGATTCCGTGAGTTCTATAACCATGTAGGAGATTATGAAGCTACAGCGCAATTCTCTGTATCTAAGTACGCTGCTATGGGTGGAAACAGTGTTTCTGAACATCGTAACTCAATTACTGAATTGTGGCGCGTAGATGGAGCTTATATGGATCCTTCTGTAAATAAACTTCCTGACTTGGTTAAATTGAAAGGTAAAACCTTTTTATCTGACAAAATGAAAGATGGTAAAGTTTCTGTACAATGGGCACCTAAGTTAGAAATGGCTTCTATGCGTAAAATCGCTACTGATATCGAAACATATCTAATGTGGGGTAAAGGTGGTGTTATTCAAAATGTTGATGGTCCTCGTGATATTCGTATGTCTACAGGTCTTTGGAGACAATTGGATAGAGGTTACAAGCGCACATATACTAGAAATACATTTAATCTTGATATGTTTGAAGCTGAGATTTATAATTTCTTCCGTGGTAAGGTAGAATTTGATGGCCCAGATTCTCAAAATAAATTAATTGTACAAACTGGTCTTGCTGGTATGCGTATGATTAATAAAGCGATTAGAGAAGTTGTTAATGTTACTGGTATGGTACAAAATGCTACTGATATGGGCGCTGTTTATGGTGGTCATATGAATCTTGGATTTGGTATGAGCTATACACAATATAAGATTCCATTCCTTGCTAATCTTGAATTTGTAATTAACCCTGCGTTTGATAACGTTCAGCAAAATGAAATTGAAAACCCAACAATTGATGGTTTCCCATTAAGTTCTTATAGTTTTATTATCTATGATTTTAACGCTATGAAAGGTAATGATAATATCTGTTTAATCAAATATGCTCCAGGCGGAGATCAAAGAGCTTCAGATATTCAGTGGCACTATCAACAAGGTGATTTTCCTTATTTGGGACTAGGCGCTGCTAAAGGCTTTGCGTCAACAGGAGACTTCTCTGGTTATAGGGTTAAGATGTCACAAATCGCACCAAGTATTATCGTGAAAGATCCTACTAAAGTGTTGAAATTTGTGATGAGAAACCCTATCACCGGGAATTCGTTGTAGTCAAAAAGGTTTATTTGGATTTTAAGTAATAAAGTTGTATCTTTGTAATATAGATTAAATATTATGCAAAAAAGATCAATTGAAAAATTAGAAACAATTAAAAATTTATATTTAGGAGGTTTTAACTTAAAAGATATTTCTTTAGAGGTTAAAACCTCCTCTATGTTTATTAAAAAAGCCTTGCTTTCTTTAGGAATAGATTATGATAAAGAGGAAGCTATTAAACACAAAGAAAAATTGAATAAAATACTAGAACTTTATAATCAAGGAAAGTCCCAGTTATTTATTGAGAAAGAACTTTGTGTTACTAGAAAAACTATAAGATCGCTTTTAAAAATTAATACTGATATTATTTATAGAAGTAAATCAGAACAACATGAGATTAGATATGGAACTGAAATAGACCATAATGCTTTTGATGTTTTAACACCTGATTCTTTATACTGGATTGGAATGTTATATGCTGACGGACACATTGAAGAAAAGGGTGAAGCGTCTATAGATTTAACTCTTCATACTGAAGATATAGAACATTTAGAAATTTTTAAATCTTTTTTAAAGTCTAATAGAAATGTTTATACTTCTAAAAATTCTAGTTGTAGTAGATTTAGATTTAATTCTGTAAGATTAAGAGACTGTCTTGTAGAATTAGGATTTTCTCATAATAAGAGTACTTCTATTATACCACATGCATTGTTAAAAGAATCAAGAGATTTTTGGCGTGGGGTAGTCGACGGTGATGGTGGTGTTTATAATTATAAGGCAACACCTCAAGTATTTTTATGTGGCACTTTAGAAACTATCTTTGATTTCATTATATTTTGTAATACTTATATATTTATTAAAGATAAATATCCGACTAAGTGCAAAGGAAAAAATTTATATGAAGTACATTATTACGGACAAGACGCTATTAAAATAGCTGATTATTTATACAAAGAGTCTAATTATAAATTAAAAAGAAAATACGAAAAGTATTTAGAAATATTAAATAGACAATAATTTTGTCACTCTAAGAATTTTTACGTATATTATATTATAAAACCAAAAAATAACATGAGTTCAGAACAAGTTAAAAAAATGACTAAAAAAGTCAGCGAGGAAGAGGACATAGTTTTAAATGAAACTAAAGCTATTGATCGAGATTCAGGTAAATTTGTAGTTAAAAAAAGAACAGTAAGTATAGAACCTTACTTTGATCCTGAAACAAAATTTATGGGTTATGAAAAATACGGATATTCAGGATTTCCTGGGGGCGCTGAAACTCAGGACTTAGGTTATTTAGAAGTGGGTTATAATTCTTATAAATATTTAACAGGTTTAGACCCTTTTGCGAAACGAATTCAAATGATTAAAGACTCAGATGAACGTATTGCAGCAATACAAGAAATTGAAAAAACACTTAGTTGGCTAGAAGATAGGGGTTATAATAGAGAATTATTAGATTCTTCTAATGTAGCTTTTTGGAGTAAACGAAAGCACACATTTGAAAATAATAGTAGATACGATTTAGATTTTAATGATCCAGAAGATGTTTTACTTTATTGGAGTATTATAGGTGGTGGTTATGATGTAGTTGCTACTACATTAAAAGAAGCTAAACAAGGAAATAAATTTTATAAATGGTATTTAACTGAATTAGAAACAGAGGCAGTTAATAAAGTTGAAATTAAACTTATTAGAAATAAAGCTAGAGCTTTGCTAACTGATATGTATTTAGCAAAACCTAGAATACTGTTTTATCTTTCTAAAAATATTTTATCTCCGGATAACTTCTTTAAAAATAGCACTCCCTTTGGAATCCTTTATGATAAATTAGATGATTTTATTGAGGGTAAATCACTTGTTACAGGTAAAAGAGACTCTGCTAAAATGTTTATTGAAACTATAAACAAATCACAAGAGGATTTATTCTTAATGGCAATTGTAAGGGATGCTATTTTCTTTAGAGTTGTTAAGAGACGTAAAGACGGATTGTTTTTGAGTCCTACTAATGGAAGTGTTTTAGGAAAAAATGAATTTGAAATTTTTGAACATCTTAAAAATCCTTTGTTTTCTTCTGACTATGATGAAGTAGAAAGGCTTATTAAGGATAAGTGGGAAAATTAATGGAAGCAGAATTAATTAAAATTAAAGTTAAACAAGGTTTAAATAAACTTGACTCTGGAGATTATGATAATCTCCATTGTTGGGATATAGCAGAAGCTATTAATAAGGCGCAGTTAATCTGGTTTAGAAAACAAATTCATGGATCTAATTTATTTAGAGAAGGTGATGAACAATCCAAAATGCGTGTAGATGATCTACAAGTATTATTAACTACTTTAAATGTACATGTTCTATTTGATAAAGGACTTTATTATGAATTTAAACTTCCTGATGATTACCTTTATTTTAAGCGTTGTTCTCCTATAGTTAGCTCTGATATTTGTGATAAAGTTGGTATAAAAGCTAGTTTTATTGAAGAAGCAAATGTTGATTCTTATTTATACAATGAATTAAAAAAACCTTCCTTTATTTGGAGAGAAACTTTTCATACTATAAAAGATAACACAATTTCTATTTATACTAATAAGGAGTTTTCCGTAGATTCTGTTACTTTAGTTTATTACAGACTTCCTAAAAATATTGTTTTTAAAGATTGTCAAAATTATGATGGTACTTATGCAACTGAACAAACCTTAGAATTTAAAAAAGACGTTGTTGAACTTATAATTAATGAGGCTATAAATATACTATCTGGGAATATAGAACAGTATAATGCTTACAATGTATCCGATAAACAAAACAACGAAGCTAATTAATTTTGTAGTGTGAACTATTTTTTGTATATTATATTAAATTACTAACAAATAAAAACTTAATTTAAAAATTATGAGTTATTACGGTCATTCGTTCCATAAGTATTTCTTAGGAACAGGTGTAACGAAAGTTACAGGTCACGCAGCTGATTTAATCCCAGGACAAATTGGGCTGTTTAATGCTAAGACGTTTAAGGCTATTCCTTTGTCTCAAGCAGATAAAAACATTAACAAAGAAGTGCTTATTGGGCAAGGCTCATGGCATACTACTGATTCAATTACTGCCTTTTTAGGTGGAATGAAAGAACCGGTTTATTCTCGTAAAATTAATGGTAATCTTATTACTAAATTTTATAAAGATGGTGCAGCAAAAGCTGTTAATCAAGTTGTAACTATTGGTTTTGATAACGCTGATATTGATAAAAAAATCGAAGCGTATAAAGACAAGGTTTACAAAATGCGTGTTAACGTTAAAGGTAACGCTTCTGACCGTTTCTTGTATAGAGATAATTATCAAGATTATATGGTTAAAGGCCGTTGTCCTGCGGATAAAGATGTATTAGAAGCTGAAGATGCTTTTTGGATTGCAGATCAATTTGTAGACCAAATTAATTCTAATCCTTATCAAAAAGATTTTATTAAAGCAGAGCGTATTTTTTCTTGTGTTAGTCCTTTAACGGCTGATCCTAATGTAGTTGAATATGATGTTCTAGAAGCTTCTTTTTGTGATACAGGTGATTCTTTAGCTCTAGCAGCTGTTCAGAATCTTATTCCTTATTACACCGTTGAAAGAGTTGTTAGAGATGGTTCTACTTCTACATATAGAATTATAGTTCCAAAAGGTACTACGCCTCCAGAAATTACGTTCCCTTCAAATTATTTCGTACCCGCTTGTCCTACGTGTCCAGATGGTTTTACAGCAACAGCTAAATCTTATAAATTTGTTTATAGATTAGAAGAAGCTGCTCCGGCAACAGTGCCAACTACTCCGTCTACTGTTCCTACATTTGATGCGGCTGTTTCTACTGTTACAGCGGTTGGGTACCAATTTTTAGGCCATTCAAATGGTATTTCTACATTTTATGCTTTTCTTACTAATCCTGTGGCTGATGTTACAGCAGCAGCTAAATTAAAGCAATCTCTAGTTTACACAATGGAAGAAGTTCCAGTGTCTTGTATTTCTGATGTAGATGTTACTGTTGAATTTGCTGTTACAGGTGTTCGTTATAAAACATCTCGTTTATTGTCTATCTCTCTTGCTAAAGAATGTGGTAGTGCTAATTCTAGCTTGGAAGCTATTAAAGCTTTTTACTTAGCTAATAAAGAAGCTTTATCTGCTACAGCTGTAGTAAAAGCATCAACTGATTGTGGTGAAGTTATTACTATGCGTCAATTAAACAACGCTTTCTTGGAAGATGGTTGTAATACTAAAGCTGATGTAATGTATGATAACTTAGCTCCTTTTAACGCTTTTGTTTGGGAAGCCGGTGATGAAGCTCCATTTGAGCCTGCTAATACTTGTAGTGTTGGTATTAAAATCACAGCTGCTTATACAGATACCAAGTTTGGTAACTGTTCTTGGAATCCTATGGATTTACATGATATCCAACCACTTGAAATTTATGTTTCATTTATTATGGATGCACCTGAATGCGAAGAAGTTAAGTGGCCTGTTTCAGAGATGCGTGCTGGTTATCAAGGAAAAGGATATGGAGAAACTATTCTTCAAGAATATCTAATTTTCTTAGGTTACAAGAATGAATCTTGGCAGTATGACCATAGAATGCGTGAGGTATTAGACTTTTATGCTGATCAAGTAATTGACAGAAATAAAATGTATGATCGTTATGTTCTTCAACACTTTATTCCATTTGGTGATGGTTCTAGACTTAGAATGGCTCAAGAGCTTTATACTCTTCACTTCATTCTTCCTGCTAATCTTCCTACAAATGATGTAGAAAACTTGCTTGGAACTTATGCTGCTTCGAATGGTGTTATGCTTGAAAGCTTCGTATAAAAAGTAAAAAATAAATTAACCTTTAAGGGAGGGACTTAAAAACTCCTTCCCTTTTTTTCTCTCTATTATGATATCACAACTATTTTTAGATTTTCCTAATATAAAAAATACCAAAGTTCTCAGAATATCTGATAGTTCCCAGTATAATGAATCTATAGATGTTACATGTGGTCAACTTTTAATAACTCCTCCTGGCTTTAGTTATCCAGCGGGCTTTAATGTAGACCCTTATTTTTCTGTTGTATTTAATACAGCTTCTTTAGGTCTATCTGGAACTTGCCCTACTTGTGAATTATCCGATTTACCTGACGGCATTTATATTGTATATTACTCTATAAGCCCTAATGAAATTCTTAATGTTGAATACAATCACATGAGAATAGCTTTACTTGAAAAAACTTACGCAGAGCTGCTTTGTTCTTTATATGCTAGAGAAGGTACTTTTAAAACTGAAGAGTTTGAACAACAATTAAAAACTCTGAAGAAAATTAAAAGACAAATGGATGCTTGTGTTATTCTTGTTGAAGAAAAGCATTTAAATGAAAAAGGAATAGAATTATATCAAAAAGTAGAAAAAGATTTAAATAAGTACAAAGGCCAATTAAATAAATGTAAAAACTGTTAATAATGAGATGTCAAAATTGTAATACTTTTGTAGGATGTCCCTCTTGTTTACATATGATAAACGGAAAAAGGGTTTGTGGTAAATGTTATCTTGCTTTAAAAAAATTAACCTAATGAATACTTTCTTAACTTCTTTACGTAGTAAAATAGCTTGTTGTTTTGCTGATTCTGTTTATACTGATTATGAACAAACTCGTTATGGCATAAATAACTGTAAAGAGGTTTTAGAAGACAATGATTTAAACAGATATGAAGACTATCTTTATATTTTAAATGTTCTATTATTGG
>Ga0208694_1002579_pt1 | contig 18838 bp, 12 predicted proteins | sample AD_UKC078_MetaG_FD_184442 | JGI IMG/M metagenome (GOLD analysis project Ga0208694, IMG submission 184442) | Active sludge microbial communities of municipal wastewater-treating anaerobic digesters from USA - AD_UKC078_MetaG (SPAdes) (version 2) | ecosystem: Engineered > Bioreactor > Anaerobic >...
CAATTCCATCGCAACAGCAATGCAAAAAATAGCTCGAGTATAATTAACTTGTCTTCTTTGTCTAAGAAAGGAGACTATTTAATGGCAAAGAAACATGTCTACAAAAGACTGACGATTGAGAATCGAATGGATATTCAGGCCGCGATTCATGATGGTAAGAACATCTCGGAAATCTCCCGTATGTTAAGTGTAAACAAATCAACCATCTCAAGGGAGCTTAACCGGAGGATGACAAGGGGGATGTTCTGTTCAACGATTAAGAGCATCTAAATTATTCGTAATGGTTGCCTGCTTATGGCTATCGTAATTTTGAACGTTTTCGCAAACGGACAATGCTCGTCATTACCTATTCAAAATCCCTAAAAGAAAGGACCTAGGAATTGCTTCCCAGGTCTCCCCAGTCTATTTGTTTGTTTTACGATGTTAAATCAGGATTTCCCAATTTTCCCCACTCTATATCATAGAGCCATATTTATTACCGGTTTTAAGCGAGTAATCAAAGACTTTTTAGAGCGAATGCTATGATATACTGCCCAGTTAACGAAATATCCTATGAATAAAATGAGTAATCAGATTTTCGTATTATTTACATTAGAATTGATTATTTATCTCCTTCTTTCTTGTAGAGGGCATCGATATCCTCTTTCCATTCATCTTCGACTGTCTCGCCTTTTCTCATTCTGCCTATCGTCGTACTCAACTCTATATAGTTAATATCAACACCTTGTCGGCTTCTTGAATATCTCGCTGCTCGTTGCCGTCTAATGCCTAATTTATCAGTAACACTGAATACATCAAAGTTTGCCCCTAAGAATATGAACTCCCAACCAAAAGCTCTTTCTTCATAAGTAATCATTTCTTTAATCGTGCTGTAATTAAAGTTTTCTGAGGCATTTTCTAGACCATCTGTGGTAATCACAAATATGGTCTTACCAGGTTTTTTTTCATCCTCTTTTTTGTGTTCTAAGACAATCTTTTCAATCGTCCTACCAATCGCGTCAAGAAGTGCGGTCATCCCTCGCGGATAGTAGTCTTTATCTGTTAATGGTTTGACTTCATTAATGGGAGTGCGATAACTAATCCTTTCATATTTGTGATCAAACAACACCGTGGTAACAAGCGCTTCTCCTTCTTCCTTCTTTTGCTTTTCAATCATAGAATTGTAGCCACCAATGGTTTCTTTTTCTAAACCGGCCATCGAGCCACTACGATCAAGAATGAACACTAATTCGACTAATTTGTTTTTCATGTTTTTTTCCTCCCTTTCTTGGATTAGCTCTATTATAAAGAAAAAACGACCCCGAAAGGTCGCTTCAAAGGCGACTTTAAAAAAGGAGTTACTCTAGTCCAATCATCTTTAGGCCAAACGAGAAAAGGGTTGCATTAATTTCGTAAAGATCATAATTACCTTTTATGATGTAATAAATGATTACCTTATCGAAATGTTGACTAGTCGATAAGGTGAAACCGGCTTTCGCTAAGAGGTTATTCGTTTCTTCTAAATTAAGTTCGAGGGCTAGTGCCAAGGCAATCGCCGTTACCTTACTCGGTTGATAATCGGGATTGCATCTAATTTTTGAGAATAGTTTTTTATCAACGTTAGCCTTCTTATAAACATAGCTATCGGACAAATCTCGTTCATCAATCATCCGCATGATGGCATCTGAAAATGTTTCGTCTAAATTACCGACTTCATCATCAATAGATTGTTCAAGGTCTATATCATAGCAGATTAATGAGTTAATCAATTCTGTCTCAGACCTAGTGCTTCTTCTTTGAAACCGGTCTATCCTTCTGAAGAAGGAATCAGATGAAATATCATATGGTACTGGCTCTTCGTACACAAGCACATAAATCATCATCTCATGGTCTTCTAAAAAGCGAGAAACACTGGTTAATGCTATTTTTAACGCTTTCTGCCACGGGAAACCTAATGATCCCGAAGATATTAAAGGGAATGCTAATGATTCTATATTTTGCTCATAGGCGAGCAACATTGCCGATAAATAAGTTTCTTCAAGCAGCTGCTCCTCATTGTGATTTCCATCGATAAATCGTGGTGCTACCACATGAATCACATGTTTTGCTGGCAAATTATATCCTTTAGTAATAATTGCCTTCAATGGAGGAATATCGCCAATACTAGTGCGGTCTTGAATAAGCCCCAAACCCGCAGCTTGATAGATATCATAATCAGCGCCACCACTTCCGAATGAAAAATTATTCGTGGAGTTGACAATCGCGTCTACTTCCATTTTGGTGATGTCTTTATTAAGAATAGTAAATGGCATAGCCTATTAATCTCCTTAAGCATTATTTTACATCAGGAAATAATTAAGCGAAGTTTTAATATTTATATGCTGCGAATTATGGGCTTATATAAATTAGTAATCCTCATAAAAAGGTTTCCCTTGGCTTGGTTAGGTATATTTTATCATACCCACTCTCCAACTTTTGGAAACCTCTTCATGCCAATATGGCAGCGTCAGTAGAAACTAAACCCTCTTCAGAACGCAGATGTGGCATTCTTACTATAATCGTTAACGAGTGTGAGTTGCTCGAGTCATGCCAAACACGTTTAATCGCTAATTTTTGAGTTAACATATAGATCAAAATGAGGTATAGAGTTCATATTTAGTCAGTTTCCCCGTTTTTTGTAATTTATGACAACAAAAAGGCCCGATATTTCTATCAAACCTATTGTGCCAATATGGAACTACAGGTGTGGTTTGATACTTTGAATACCCTAATAATTAACGAGTGAATACCCAGGATTATTGGAAAGTTTTTATCAAAGTAGAACGTATAATAAATGAGTAAGAAAAGACATTAAAGGATATAGAAAATTCTTACTTCTTTTTAGTAGCCCTAATCCTGAACCCCGTTTCAATGACTTCAAATTTAAGGTTTCTGAAAAAGTTCTCATTTCTTCCATACGCAAACATTTTTTTAATCATAAAGCTCTCATCAGGTATCGGTTTTTTATCTTCAACAGCCACACAGAATAGATGATAAAGAGTCGGATTATTCTCTCCAAATTCTAATTCGCCAGTAGTAATATCAAACGACAAATCATCTGGTGTAATTTTTTTTACTTCAACATAGTATTCCTTTTCTTTGTCAAAATAGGAAATATCATAGTGTTTACTATCATCATAAGATTTATCTGGAAAAGCATAACTAGAATATTTAGAAACCCAATTTACTTTTTCTTGACCGTATTTCGCAACTAGTTTGTTATAGGCAAAAAACTCGGCAACAAAGCCATTTTCTTGTTTCAAAGCTTCGTGGCCAATTCCAAAATTGTTGTTTTGAGATTTTTTACCCTTGGAAGGATTATTGCCGTTTTTCTTAACCGCAGGTTTTTCAATTTCGATATTTTCTATCTTATCATCTATTTCGACTCCCTTCACATTTGCAATTAGTGCCGTATAATCTATCTCGACGCTATCTTTTCTGGTTACTTCTACACTATCTTTCTTTGTACCGGTTTCAAAAAATAGTTCTAATATATCTAGTAATGCATAGGTTTCGTAATCTATTAAGCGATGGTCTTTGAGTACCAAATGATTAGCAGGGTCTAATTCAGAGAATTTTTTAATATTCGCTGCAATAATAGTTTCAACATCAACTTTATCGTTCAAGTCAAGGACAGATACTCCGTAATTTTTTTCAAAAACTGTTTCGTAATCAACATTCACGGAATTGAGAAAATTAATAGTACCAAAATTAAATTGTTTCATAGAATCTTGATAGAATTTCATTCTTTCTTCCTTTGGCAACATTAAAGATTTTGTAACTATGTAAGATTGGTAGAACGCGTTTTTTCTTTGTCTAAGATCATTAAAATTACTTATGTGAAACTTCACGATGTCAATGTTAAAAACAGTGCTATGTGAATTAAACTGATCAATATCAATTTTCAATAATTTGAAAAGTTTCACTATTTCAATTAGGCTACTATAGTCATTAATATTTTCATAGTTTATTAATTCTAGGTTGACGCGACTAATATCATTCATTATTCCGTCAACCTTATTTGCACTCGAAATAGTTTTTAGAGTTAAGATAAATGAAGTTTTGTTGCTAATAATTATTCCAAAATCTAAACGTGTTTCATTCAACATTATTAGTGCATTTGATCCAAGATCTTTTTCAAGTAAAAGTTCTCGATTATTTTTACTTTCTTTAATAAGTTCTCGATAGGATTCCTTGCCATCCGATACACCAAAAACCAAACATAATATTTCCGCTAATGCATCGGCAAACTGTGTATCCCTCATTAACTCTTCGCAAGTGTAGTATAGAGATTCTGGAACTACAATGTATGCTTTTTTGTCTGTGTCCAACCAAACAAAAGAATAATTTGATATCTCATATAACTTAGATTCATTTGCGTTTAATTGATATTCGGCAGATAAAGAGCTAACAAGATAGACACTAGTGTTTTTAAGCTTTTTGTCATCGTCACCTTTGGAAAACACTTGTTTTCTTTTTACGATGATAAATGGTTTAAGCAAATTAAATTCATTTTGAAAATCTTTATTAAAAGTATGGTAATTAATAGTTTTGTCTACAATTTTAAGAATGCTTGAATTTAGTTTTTTTACTCCAAAAAACACAGAAACTTTGCCAACCCCTTTTCTGAATGGAAAATCAAATAAAACAAGGTCATTCATAATTTCATCGCAAAGGGTTTTATTGTCACTATAATTAACTTCAGCAACAGGATAGTAGTCTTTAACTTTGTTTTTGACTCCACATACTTTTCCTGTTTCTCTAAACTTCTTGGCGTAGATATTATCTTTCATATCATCAGATTTTAAGATATCAAAAAACCTGTCATATACTCTTCTACCAATTGTTCGTGTTGTATCAATTGTGGGTAGAGCAAAAAGAAGGTCGTACATCCTTTCAACTGAAAGGTCCGAAATACTATTTACTACCCCAAGTTTATCTAAAATAGCCTTTATCGCCGGTTCGCTAATAGACTTATCTATTTTTTGAATCTCTTTTAGATCTATCTTCGGCTTTTCTAAAAATCCGTGAAGATCGATTTGATCAAATGTACACTTATATGGTTCAACCTTGTATAAACGACCATCGTGTTGATAATTCAGCCATGCTTTCCTAGTAATTTTCCACCATAAATAGTCTTTACAACCTACAAAGGAAGAATCAATGCCCCTAGCCAGTGAATATTTGTAATTAATTCTAATATCTTTATCTGGAACGTTGGCTATGATAGTGTTATAAACATCCTTCTGATTATTTGCAACTAGATTCAAATAGGTAATAACCATGGGAAAAGAGTTGTTAAAAATTGCATCAAGATGCTCAATCGTAGTTATTTCATAGAAAGTTTCGATATTCGTAAAATAACCTCTATTTGAGTGACGTTGAGAATAAAGATATTTCTCAAGAGTATCCATTCCAGTCCTATAGAAAAGATACTTTTTAAATTCATCTTCACTTAATTTGACATTGATGAGTCTTGGATATTTATTCACCCCTATTAACTTAAAGTACTCCATTATCTGTTCTTCATCGCCTTGAAATGAATAGAGTGACCTTCCCACTAAAAACTTAGCGGGTGATCCCTTTAACAATGAATGAATAAACTGATTGTCATAGTGGTCAGGAAAATAAACTTCATTTGCATAAGCTATTTGTGGATTGTCTTTTTTTCCATAGACAACAGGTATTTTCAATTTATTTGCAACGTTTTTGAATAATGCCGAATTTGATATAAATCGAGAGAACAACCAATGATGTAATTCGAAAACTTTGTCAACACTCCAATTCTCTTTCATCTTTGAGTTAATCAAATCTATTATTCCTTCAAATTCGAAACCCTTGAAAGGATTATCTTTAAACCCAGTAATTAGTTGGGACAAGTCAATTGCAAAAAGATCACATAAAACTTTAATTTGATACTCATTTGCAAAACTTAAATCGAGCCAGGCTGGAGGATTTAAATTACTTTTTTCTGAATTAAGATAAACAAAAAGTATGGTTGATTCGTCAATCACTTCGTATTTATCATTCAAAAATAGCTGTGGCAATGTTTTCGCTTGCTCAAACTCTTTTTTCATAATGAATATTAATTTTGAATAGAATAATGCTTTTTCTTGTTGATTAACAAACATTTTTGATTTTCCAAACTCGGTTAATATAGATGAAAAGTATTCCTCTCCAAAATAATCGTATTTTTTTATATCTAATATTGAATAAAAGTTTAGGATTTTCGAATTATCTGTATGCATAAGTAAATTATCAAATAATTCGCCTACACAAATGTCGTCAATATCTTGAAGACTAAAAACTGGTTGTACATGTTCTTCTAGGTCATTTAGATATCCTTGGGGAGATATATATTTTCCATTTACATTTGGTAAGATTGGCTTTGATTTAATGAACGTCAGATACTTAATAAAGAAGTTATAATCGTTTAAAAATAGCTGATCGGTTAGAATGAGATTTTCTAACAGGGAAAAAGCATCGTCATCTAAATTACAGTAAATAGAAAATGATTCAAAAATAAAAGGAACCAAAAAATCTATAACTCTCTTATTGACTTCATCATTACGTATGAGTTCATTGCGATTTTGACTCAGTTCAAAGGTCGCGTTCATTAGAAATGGAAATGGATTTTTAATTTTCGTTCTAAAGAAAGAAAATAGATAGTTGTTTTTTACTGTATGGTTTTGCGGAATGGCAAGGCCTAGTACAATTTTCTTATCTGTGTTTTTTTCTTTTCTATCATCATATACATTTAGCACATAACCTTTGGAAAAAAGGACATAAGACCAGTATTGAGAATCATCTCTAATGCTAATTTTTACTTCACTACGTTTATAATTTTCGCTGATAGAAACCTCATTAATGATATTTTTCACATAATGAATTCGAGGCTTATCCTCAATCTGTATGATTAACTCTTTTATATTACGAAGAAAAACCAATACATCACTTTGAATCATTTCTTCTATCTGAGCTTTAATGATTTCTGAGATGGACAGCCCATTTTCGTTATAATAGTTATCTTTACATTTAATTTCGATTACTGTGTCGAAAGAGGAATTATGTTCTCCTTCATCAATTACATGAGGAGCAGATAGAACAGAGATAGATGAGTTCTCAAGTTCTTTTTTTAATTCTGGCTTGATTGCTAGAATTTCTTCTTCAAGTTTTTTGACCGATTGACCACTAAACTCGACACAAACTTTCGGACTAATGATTTTTATCGATTCGGCCCATGACAAAATTGATCTGAAGCCTAACCCTTTGTTGCCAATCACATCCGTTAAGACAGGATCTTTGGGGCTATCATCAGCAAGCATGAGAGAATGGATGCCTTCAAATCCAAATGGTTTTCCTGTGTTTTCTACGATGAGGGTGTTTTTCTGTAATCTAATGGAGACGATTCCAAGACCTCTTGTCCTTTCATCTTCATAGGCGGCATCTTCGGCATTTTGCAATAATTCGACAAGCTCTCTTCCACGATAGTCTTTTGCCACTGCTTGTTCACGTTGAAAGTCACTACGAATTCTTCCTTCGCGGCCTTGTGTATATTCAAGAATTACTTTGGCACGCTCTGCCGTTATTTTTGCATTGTCTATAAATTCCATGGCTTTGTGTAATACATTAGAACTCAGAACTGTGAATCGTTATGTACTATCCTCTCAAATAATTATGTTTTTATTTTCTGCGCTAGACTCACAATTAAATAAATAGTGAAATCCCAATTATTAACGGATGACTAAGTATATGAAACAATTGGTCTCCCAGTGTTTTACTTCAACTCCGAGAAATAGTCAGAATTTAAAGCCTTAATTACAATCGAACGTTCATCTGTAACACCAATGTTGTATTCATACATTAGGTCCAGCAACTTATCAGAATCAATCAAAGCTATAGTCCTATCAGATTGGTTGTTCGCGTAATCAATTGCTTCAGCCGAAAACTTTGATGTGGTAATGAAAATTCCCTTTTTCGTGTTTTCCAAAGCACCTACAAACCTTTGAATTTCTGGTCTTCCAATAGTGTTTCCAGCCTTATAGCGTTTTGCTTGAAGATGAATTTTAGAAAGACCTAGTTTGTCTTCCCAGATTATTCCATCGATTCCCCCATCATGTGATTGTCCTACAACATAGCCAGATTGATTATCGTAGCCATATCCCATAGCAACTATTAAGTCGACAACAACTTTTTCAAAAAAGGAGGGGCTTGAATCTAGTAAGGAGGAAAGTATTTCTGCTTTAACGGATAATCTAATTAATTCTTCTCCACGTTCAATCAGCTCATTCGGGTTTAATTCATCCAATTTGGTTTTGGGTTGATTTGTGTCTTTGTTTGACAAACTTCCTTCAAGTCTTTCTTTGAAATCTTCGTTAAGAGATTTTAAATAGTTTGAATCAATTCTTGGAAGCTGTTTTTTTGATATCGCTAATCCTTTATCTGAAATCTTGAACTTTCCTCTACTTGGTTTAGTGAGTAATCCTGCCATATAAAGATAGGAAAGGGCAAAGTTAATGTTGTCTGCATACTTTAAATGGCCATTTTTTGACCTTTCCTCGAGAATCACTCCTTCTAAATTAAGCTGTTTAACTAGAGCTTCTCTTATGGATAAGTTTTCTCTAACTTTTCCATCGGATAAAATTATTAAAATTGGCAGCATGTAATCTTCGTATGTTAATTGTTTCATAATACTTCCTCCACTATAAATCTATGAAAATAATCGCTTAGCGTTTTACAAAAACATAATTTTTAAGATAATCTTTAAATTCTGGAAGTGTAAACCACTTTTTATCAGCACAAACATATATTGCCTCTGCGCCATCACAATAAGGTGATTCAAGTAAATATTTTCGTTGAGCTTTGTTATTTTCGGACCAGGAATACTGGTGATCTGAAAACTTGATAATTATTCCATAATAGTCACGCCAAGAAGGATATCGATTGTAATTTGTCATTTTTTCATGCCCTATCGCTAGTTTTAATTAATATCATTTTCACAAACTAGTTCTGTTTGATCCATAATGAGTTGAACTGATTTATCATAGTTATTTGGTACCATTGGATCATCCGGTGGATACTTATATTTTTTGAGTAGAACCTTGATTTCAAATCGAATCTTTGCGCGTACTGAATCACGAATGTTCCAGTCGATTGTGGTACTCGATTTAATTTTCCTAGTTAACTCTTTAGCAATCTCTTTTAGTATATCAGTGCCCATCACTTCTTTTGCAGTCATGTTTGATGATAGTGCTTCATAGAAAGCATACTCATCTTCAGTTAATCCTGAATCTTTACCTGCCTCCACCGCTTTGGTGAGTGACTTAGCTAGCTCGATTAATTCTTGAATAACCACAGTAGAGTCCACTAGTCGAGATTGATATTTAAGAAGTGATTCTTCTAATAGTTCTGAGAACTGACGTGATTGGACGATTGTTCTTCTTGCGATAGCTCTTAGTTTTCCTTCAATTAAACGCTTTAATAACTCAATCGCCACATTCTTATGCTTCATCTTCTTAAATTCGTTTAAGAACTCTTCAGATAGGATTGAAATATCTGGTTTATTTAGCCCAATCTCCGCCATGATGTCGATGACTTCTTTGGATTCTAGGGATTCTGAAATAAGCTGATTAAGTTCAGCATCGAGTTGATCGACCGTTTTCTTTTTACTATCATCGATTGAAAGTTTAATAATGCCTGCTCGAACTGTTTTAAAGAAGCCAATTTTAATATTGTACTTTGCAGCTTCATCCGTAGTTGAACAGAGCGAATAAGCCTTAGATGCTTCACTCACTACTTTAAGATATTCATTCTTAGTCTCTTCACCCAAACCTAAAACATAGTCGATTGTTTCCATGATGGCCTTAAGCTTAATGCTATAACTATCACCAAAGTATTTGGAATAATCGTGATTATGGAGCATATCTTCAATCACGCCGATTTTTTCGAGCATGAGATCAATGGCTAATTGAGTGTCAACACCAGTCTTATCTCGGTCATCATCGGTATATTGTGATAATGCCTTCTTTAAACTCTCCGCAATACCAATGTAGTCAACGATTAAACCACCTTGTTTTTCTCTAAATACGCGATTAACACGAGCGATGGCTTGCATTAAGTTATGGCCTTGCATTGGTTTATCAACATACATGGTATGAAGACTTGGGACATCAAAACCAGTGAGCCACATATCGCGAACAATCACGAGTTCAAGTTCATCGTTATTATCTTTCATGCGCTTTGAAAGCGATTCACGTGATTCTTTTGTTCCGACGTGTCTTTGCCATTCTTGTGGATCACTCGATGCACCAGTCATGACAACTTTAATCTTGCCCTTCATTAAGTCATCTGAATGCCACTCAGGACGAATGGCAACAATAGCGTTATAAAGTTCAACCGCTATCCGGCGACTCATCGCGACGATCATACCTTTTCCGGCAGGAGTAAGACGCGTTTCTTGGCGTTTTTCAAAGTGCTCGACAATATCTTTAGCAATCGTTTTAATGCGTGATTCAGCACCTACAATCGCTTCAAGACGTGCCCACTTACGCTTTAATCCTTCACGTTGAACTTCTTCTTGATTTTCAGTGATTTCTTCATAGTTTTCATCGATGAGTTCGCGGTCGGCACTGAAATCAAGTTTTGCAATACGACTTTCATAGAAGATTTTGACAGTCGTGCCATCTTCAACTGCTCGCGACATATCATAGATATCGATATAGTCACCAAAGACAGCTCTGGTGTTCTTATCCGCTAATTCAATCGGAGTGCCTGTAAATCCGATATAAGATGCATTAGGAAGTGAATCCCGCATGTATTTTGCGTATCCATACTTTTCATAAGCTTCTTTATCTGTTTTAACTACTTTTGCGGAGAAACCATATTGACTACGGTGTGCTTCATCCGCAAGGACAATGACATTACTTCTTGTGGTGAGTGGTCCATCTACTTCCTCATCTTCAGGCGAAAATTTTTGAATTGTTGTAAAAATAATCCCGCCAGAATCTCTACCATTAAGAAGTGATTGAAGATGTTTTCTAGATTCTGCTTGAACAGGTATGGAGCGTAATAAATCTTTTGACTTAGCAAAGGTTAAGAATAATTGGTCGTCGAGATCATTGCGGTCAGTGATCACAACAATGGTTGGGTTTGTCATTGTTTGAGACAAAACAAGTTTCCCGGCATAGAAAACCATCGAGAGTGATTTGCCACTTCCTTGGGTATGCCAAATAACACCAATTCGCCGATCACCAGTAGCGGACGTTGCTGCAAATGTTTTCTCTAGAGCAGTATTTACTGCATGGTATTGATGATAACCTGCAAGAATTTTAATATATTCATGATCCTCTTTTTGAAAGAGAATAAATTGTTTAATTAAATCAAGGAATCTTCGTTTGTCAAACATCCCTTTTATAAGTGTTTCGAGTTGTGGTTCAGAGTTAGGGGCAATAATATCTCCATCGATTGTTCGCCAGGTCATGTAGCGATCTTCATTGGATGTAATCGTCCCCGCTTTAGCGTGAAGACCATCGCTAATCACGTTAAATGCGTTATAGACAAATATGTTGGATATCATCTGTTGATAGTTCTTGATTTGTCTGTATCCGGCTTTAATCGATATCTTTTCATCAGCAGCGGTTTTTAGCTCAAAGACAACGAGAGGAATGCCATTTACAAACACGACCACATCTGGCCGCTTTTCTACTCTATTTTCGACGACTGTAAACTGGTTAACTACGAGAAAGTCATTGTTATCGACATTATCAAAATCAAAGAGTCTAACTTGACTATGTTTAAGAGTTCCACTTTTATCATGAAAACTAACATCCACACCATCAGTGATCATCCTATGGAAAGCACGATTGTTTTCAATTAATGAGACTTGCTTAGGAATTAAGATTGAACGAATTGCATCTTCAATTGCCTGTTTAGGTAGGTCTATATTGAAGGCATTTAAAGCATCACGAAGACGATTAACCAAGATGATATCTTCATAACTACTACGTTCAGGACGAAGACCGTCGGAAGCAATATCCGGGCCAAAAACAACCTCATAGCCTAACTCTTCAAGCCATTCGAGTGTTGCTTGTTCTAAATCAGATTCGAAAAAGACTTTTTCTGCCATATAGATTACTCCTCTACTGGTACTTCGATTTCTCCAGACATAAGCTTGGGTAATAATTCGTCACGTGTTTTAGCAAGCGTGAAGTTTTCATTGGTATTGATAACTATTTTATTGAAAAAATCATATACAAATTCATTGAATTTTTTTGAAAAGTTTTTTTCATAAGCGACTTTAAAAGAAACAAAATCTTTCCACTTAATTGTTGGCATCTTGGTGCCATGGGAAAGTTGAATGCAAAAGTCATTAAACTGACGAGAAAAAACCGTGGCTGCAACGAAAGAATAATCAAATTCTCGTTTTACACAAAAATTATGGATTGTACCCGTAGTTAATCCATCAAATGGAGCAATGCCAAATTTTCCTAGATATGGTCTAATTGATCCATAGAGAAATGATCCCTTTTCCATTCTATAGGTGTTCGTGGTGAGCTTGTCACCTTCACCATAAGAATTTAGGGAAATTGAATATGTTGGCATGTTTGCCATATCTATAAGTTTTAAGCCGGTCGACGGGTCTAGTTTTACATTGCTTTTCGTAACAAGTTTTTCGACACTAACAACTTCCCACCCCTTTGGTATCATTCCTAATTCACTATCAACCATTTCTCCACCACTGGATTTATATGGTTTTCCATTTTCATCAGGAAATTCAAAATCCACAAACCATCTCTTATATAGTGTTTGTGCGATTTCTTCGAGGTTCTTATTGATTTTGTTATTAAGTTCGATTTTGTCATCAAGGGAGGAAAGGATGTTTGCTATGGCTTTTTGTAACCCAATTGTTGGATATGAAATAGGAATATTTGACATCAGTTCGGTATTTATCGATGGCATCGTAGCACCTACGGCAATCCTCCTGATGTGTTCTTTAAAAGATGAGGTGGTAAAGAAGTAATATAAATACTCTGGGATAATTTCATTTTTGTTTGGCTTAACTCTTAAGCAACGACCAGAAAACATCCACCCTTTTTCGGCCAACACAAGAGAACATCTGTCAACCGATCCAACTCTGCTAAACACTATGTCACCATAATCCAAAGTATATTTAAAAAGTCTTAGTTTGTCAGAGTCCGATACCATAGGTAGGTTTTGATTGCTGAACCTTCTATTACCTAAATGTTCAACTGTAACAATAGGAGTTCCTTTAATAACATAGTCCCTCTGATGAAGCTGACTACCAAAAGGGCCAGTTTGAATATCAGCAAGGACAGACAATTTATTGGTCTTAAAAGTCATAGCCTAAATCCTTTAGAGCGTTCTTAATCTTTTCCTCAAGTTCTTTAGATTCATCAAACAACTCTGAAAGTTCGGAAGTCAGCTTATCCATTTTTTCTTCAAATGGTATGCCATCATCTTCAGCTTCTTCAATACCGACATATCTTCCTGGAGTTAATACATAGTCATGTGTTCTAATTTCATCAAGGGTTGCGGACCTGCAAAAGCCATCAACATCTTGATAGTCTCTGTTGTCTCTCCAACGATGATAGGTTATATAAATCTTTTCAATTTCTTCTTCTTTTAGATCGCGATGCTTTCTGGTTTCCATATACCCCATCTTACGAGCATCAATAAATAAGACTTTATCTTTTCTTCCATTTTTATTCTTTGAAACAAACCATAAGGAAACTGGTATAGATACGTCATAAAAGAGTTGTGAAGGCATTGCTACAATACAATCAACTAATCCTTCTTCAAGTATTTTTTTTCTAATTTCATATTCTTCACTTCTAGAAGTAGATAATGAACCATTTGCTAAAACAAACCCTGCAATACCTCGTGGACTTAGCTTCGAAATAATATGTGATATCCAAGCATAGTTTGCGTTACTAGCAGGAGGAAGACCCCATTTCCATCTTGGGTCATCAACTAAACGATTTTGACCCCAATCCTTAATATTAAAAGGTGGATTTGCTAATATATAATCCGCTCTTAGTGTTTTATGTTGATCATTTGTAAAAGTATCGCCATCTCTGTCTCCAAGATTTGCGTCAATGCCTCGAATAGCAAGGTTCATTTTTGCTAAACGCCAAGTCGTCGCAACATACTCTTGACCATAAACCGAAATATCACCCAGTCGACCAGCGTGTTCTTCAACAAAACGAGCAGACTGCACAAACATACCACCCGATCCACAGCATGGATCATAAACGCGACCATTATATGGTTCAATCATGTGAACGAGCAATTTGACTATGCTAGGAGGAGTGTAGAATTCACCTTCTGTTGTACCAAACTTTTTGAGGAAGTATTCATAGACTCTGCCCAATACATCTTTAGCTCGAGCTTCTTTACTACCAACATTGAATGAGAACAAATCGATGAGTTCTCCTAGTCTAGTTTTATCTAGTTCGGGCCTCGCGTAATTCTTTGGCAAGACATTCTTTAGTGAAGCATTTTCTCGTTCAATTAACACCATTGAGTTATCGATGATTTGACCGATGGTCGGTTGCTTTGCTTGCGATTTAATGTATTCCCATCTTGCTTCTTTGGGAACGAAGAAAACATTGACAGATGAATACGCATCGCGGTCCTCTTCCATCCCTGGATATTCTTTTTTAATTTCTTCATATCTTTCCGTAAAAGAATCAGAAATATACTTCAAGAAAACTAATCCAAGAATAACGTGTTTATATTCAGAGGATTCAATATTCCCTCTTAGCTTATCCGCCATCTCCCAGAGCTTGTTTTCAAAACCTAACTGTAATTCAGCCATGACAAAACCTCTTTTCAATGTAACTATTAAGTTAATTATACTCTATTATGAGATTTTATTGAGATTCTTTTTTATAAGAAAAAACACGTGCTGAGCGTGCTTTTCACCATTTTTTCTTAAATCGAATCTATTTACTAGGTTTCTTATCTTTCAAATTCAAACTTTATCTCTCCATCTTCATTAACTTGTGCTCTTCTTAAAAATACATTCCATAACGTCTCATTCCATTCTGTAATTACTCGTGGCGCTTTTTCAAAGTTTTCAATGAATCCCTGCATCGCACTTTTCCGTAATTCAAGATCGGTTTTCTTATCTTTCAACTCAATCAGCCTTTCCTTTTTTTCTTCGAACTCCATCTCTAGCTTTCGATATTTCTTTTGATATTCTTCTTGAGCGATTTCAATGGATGAGTTTTCGTCAATCATCTTTCGAACCATATTTGATAACGTTTCTAGTTCTAAGCTCAATTTATCGATTTCCTCATCAAATTCTGATGTAGTAAATAGTGTTTCATAACTTAGTTTTAAATCTAATAGTGTTTTTGACTCGTTAACCATGTATTTGTTATAGGCTGCGATAAATGCGTCTTTAATATCTTTTTCGCTCAGTGTCGCGGTTTTACAGGGATGCTTTCTTCTAAACTTCTGATTGCAGTGCCAGACAACTTTCCGGTGAGGATCGTTGCTATGCCAAACCTTCGGACCATAGATGCCACCGCATTCACCACACACTAGTTTGCTAGAAAAGAGTGACTTAGCGGAATAAGCTTTACCAATGCGTTCACGTCTAGCTAGTTCAAGCTGAACCATGTCCCATTCCCGCTCATCGATGATGGCTTCATGTGAATTCTCGACGTAATATTGCTGCACTTCGCCATAATTCTTTTTAACCTTATGCGACAAGAAGTCGACAGTGTATGTCTTTTGCAGAAGGGCATCCCCTTTATACTTTTCGTTTCTTAAAATGTTATGAATGGTGCTTGGTGGCCACTTCTCCTTTTTACCTGGCGAAAGAATACCTCTACTTTCAAGATGGTCGCAGATGTTTTTAGCCGTATGACCATCAAGAAACATCCGGTAGATCAGTCGTACTGTTTTTGCTTCTTCTTCATTAACCTTCAACTTACCCCCTTCGCCTTTTTCAAAGCCTAGAAAGGTAGAATAGGCAACGTGGACTTTTCCATCACTAAAGGCTTTACGATGTCCCCAGGTGACGTTTTCGGATATCGAGCGGGATTCCTCTTGGGCAAGAGAGGACATAATTGTAATAAGAAGCTCACCTTTTGAATCAAAGGTATAAATGTTCTCTTTTTCAAAGAAGCACTCGACCCCATGTTCTTTAAGCTTTCGTATCGTAACAAGCGTATCAACTGTGTTTCGCGCGAAACGAGAGATGGATTTCGTGACAATCAAGTCAATTTTGCCTTCTAACGAGTCGTTAATCATTGATTTGAAACCTTCCCGGTTTTTCATGCTTGTTCCGGTGATGCCTTCGTCTGTATAGACACCAATGAACTCCCAATCATCATGTGATTTGATGTAATTGGTGTAGTAGTTAATTTGTGCTTCATAAGACGAGAACTGTTCGTCGCTATCAGTTGATACTCGGGCATAACCACATACGCGGCGCTTCTTAAGACTAGTATGTAGTGATTTTATCAGTGGATTGATTGTTGACGGAATGACTGTGATTTTCTTCATATTCTTTTCTTCTTTCTTTGTGAATTTGTTTTGATTTGATGCGGGCGCGCTCTTTCATCGCTATCGTCCAACTGTCCTTACGGCTAGGTGAAATCCATGCTTCCGTCATAGAGGTCCCGTCCATCAGTAGAAACTCAAGCGTTCGATCATTACGAGCAACAATGGCTCTGATTGTCGAGCGAAGGTTGTTCTCCTCAATTACGGATGAGTGAATAACTTCTTTGATAAGACGCTCTATTTCACTCTCTGGGATCGCATTTAGTGGACATACATCTTTACCTTTTGAACGATACGTATTGCATCGCCATATATACTTGTCGCGAAGTTTACCTCGTCCAAGCGTACACCCGCAATGACCACATTTGATTAATCCTGAATAAAGATGGTTATGTCTTAATCGTGAGTGAGGATAATCGTTGTCTCTTCTTGCCAATTCTTCTTGAACTGCCTCAAAGGTGAATAAATCAATGATGGCTTCATGCGCATCATGAACTATGTACATCGTCTTCTCCCCCTTGTTGAGGATTGTTTTCTTGCTTAAATAGTCGTATTGATAGGTCTTTTGTAAGTGCAGCTCTCCGGTATAATCTTTGTTACGGAGCATGTATTGAATCGTTGACTTTGAGAACTGCTTCTTGTGTCTGCTGGGGACTCCTTCTTTATTCAGTAACTTTGCAATCGCATGAGTGCCATGTCCTTCTAGGTAGAGCCTAAAAACACGCTTCACCACTTCTGCTTCTTCGGGGACGACAATCAGTGTTGAATCCTCAATACGATAACCAAGCATCGTCTTGGAGTACACGAGTCCTTGCTTGAAATTTTGTTGAATCCGCCAGAGCATATTTTCACTAACGGATCGTGCTTCTTCTTGAGCAAAACTCGCCAGGATAGATAGCATCACTTCGCCGTCGCCACTAAGCGAGTGTAGATTTTGTTCTTCAAAGAAGACATCCACCCCTAGCGATTTCAGTTCTCGAACCGTATGAATCAATGTGATGGTATTGCGGGAAAACCGCGAGATCGATTTCGTGATGATCATGTCGATTTTCCCAAGACGACAATCCGCCAGTAACTTTAGGAAGTTCTCCCTGTTATCAAGTGTTCCGCTGACGGCTTCATCCGCATATACACCGACATATCGCCATCCCCTGTGATTTTGGATGTAATTGGCATAATAACTGACTTGAGAAGATAGCGAGTGAAGCATCGCGTCCTTGCCTGAAGAAATACGCGCATACGCAGCGACACGTTTCGCTTTTTTGATTGTCGGGATTGCTTTATATTTGACTACCTTTTGTTCCATAATTTGACCTATTTTGTATGTTCATATTCGCGTAATAAAACTTAGATAGCAACCGTATTAAGACTAAATACTGAGTTATCTTTGATACCATATTTAACGCGCATCATGACTTCAAGTTTACGTAGTTCATCGCTAGTAATGATGTTCACGTTATATAGTTCTTCTAGAACCAATAATGTGTTATAGAAATCTCTTAGATTTAAGCTATATTCATTCATCGTGTTTCCCCCTTTCTAGGCGATAACAGGCGAGTGAGCAGTACTTGGCATCTGCTCGTCCATACACTGTAAAAGGACGCCCACAGTAGGCACACGTTTTGTGATAAAAGGCCCTGCGGTTAACTTTATCAAGGTTCGCGTTCCACCAGGTCATACAACACGTCTTTGAGCAAAAGATCTTCTTTTTACTTCTCGTTTTTCTCACGAGCTTTTTGCCACATTGTTTACATAGATCATCAGAGTCTACTTCTTCCAATTTCCCACGTCGAATAACTGTCTTCACCGTCCCTAGTGGAATATTTAGTTCTTTGCTGATGGCTTTGTATCCCAGCCCTTTACTTTTTAGTTCGTTAATCAATTCTTTTTCTTCTTTGGTCATTTCCATACCCTCCTACCTGTAAAGGGAGAATTAACGAGCGTTTGAGTAGCAAAGAGATGAATTTTCTTCAAATTCTTTGGCTCCCACGTCTTCGTTCAAGAGTAAAAGGACAGAAATGGTCAAAAGCGGTCATTAAAAAGGACCCAACGTGAAAGCTAGGCCGTTTTGGAAATTCTAGATTTCTAAAAATTAGACCTCCCGTATTTTTGAGGTGGGGGCTGCGGTACTAGAGGAACCATCAAAAAGATCGACCGGGGGGAGGGGTGTTACACTTTTTCACCAGAAAATATGACGTCCATGACTATAAGGCAGACGATTCTTGATTTGATTGACTCGATTCGCCTACCCACATCCCTGAAAATATGTTGATGGCAATAGGTGATT
>Ga0208694_1002581_pt1 | contig 18825 bp, 11 predicted proteins | sample AD_UKC078_MetaG_FD_184442 | JGI IMG/M metagenome (GOLD analysis project Ga0208694, IMG submission 184442) | Active sludge microbial communities of municipal wastewater-treating anaerobic digesters from USA - AD_UKC078_MetaG (SPAdes) (version 2) | ecosystem: Engineered > Bioreactor > Anaerobic >...
CTCGTTTGTCTTCAATCCCGCGCATCGCAAGCCTCCTGGGGTTCTTCAGGGATGCGTGAACTGTAGCACAACCATCTTTCAAAGAGCAGAGTAAAATGAGTTTTGTTGTGAGTTTTTCAACAGCCTGCTAGATGTAGGTCCTCTGCGAGGTTAATACTATGTACTCACTTAAGTGACATTTGTCAAAGTACATCAATTGCTGAAAGATTTATGATTAAAAGACGCATCGTGATGGTCGGGCCCGCCACTACTGAGCTTGGTGGTATTGCTAGAGTGGTCGGTATTTGGAGAGAAAGCGGTCTCTTTGACATACTTAATATCACGTATGTTCCATCGTCTGCCGGACAGACTACGGCGGGAAAAGTCTCTAGCCTTCTTCACGGCTTGTTTCGATTCATCTCGCTGCTTAGAGAGGCCCGTTTAACATACATTCACACGGCTGTAGATACGAGTTTTTACCGAAAATCACTCTTTCTCGCCATTTCGATTCTGTTCAAGACGCCTGTTTTACTTCACATACACCCTGCTGCGTTCACGGAGTTCATCAAGCGCGCCGGGAAAAAGAAAAAAATATATATATTCTCTTTACTGCAGAGGGTCAGCGGTTTTGTTGTACTTACCCATGATATGAGAAATGAAATCGTTTCTATATTTCCTGGCAAACCTGTCTTTGTGCTTCGCAATCCCGTAAACATTGAGGAAATGAACCGCACAACTGAGCCGAGAGCAGAGTGCAGAATTCTTTACTTAGGTTGGTATATCAGAGAGAAGGGTGTTTACGAGCTTGTTGACGCATTGGGAATCCTCAAAGAAAGTGGCGCAAAAGCACGTCTGAACTTATACGGGACAAAAGGAGCGACGCAGCTGAAGCGCTATGTCCAGGTAAAAGACCTGACGCATATGATAGCGGTTAACGGCTGGATAGAGCACAAAGAAAAGGTGGCGGCGCTCCATGCGCACACCATGCTGGTACTGCCAAGCCACACAGAAGGGATTCCGAACGTTATTCTGGAGGCGATGGCCACAAAGACGCCCATCGTCGCCACATCTGTCGGCGGGATGAAGGAAATATTGCGGGATGGAGAGAATGCTTTAATTGCCGAAGTCAATAACCCAGCCGACTTGAGTAAGAAAATCTGTCAGATGTTGCAGGACAGTGATCTGAGAACCCGGCTGTCCGAGAATGCCTATAGGGACGCCGCCGAGAAATACGATATCGGTATCATTAAGGGACAATTCATCAGAATTATTGAAAGCGCGATGAATGAATCCTAATATTCCGCCCATATTTCATAGCCTGTTTCTTCTTGTCACCGTCCTGTTCTTCTTACATCCAAACCCATGTGCAGCCGATCGCATAACCATAAAAAAGGTCAAGGCACTCCACCTTACTACATCGCTGGTCGAAAAAGGTAACGCGCAGGCAATAATAGTCGCGCCAGCAGGAGGCCGCTACCGCGCAGAAGCAGAGCATGTGCGCGAGCATGTTCGAAAGCTGACCGGCGTCAACCTCCCAGTCTCTCATGATGAGATAATGCCGATGGAGCTGTTGAGAAAGCAGCACGTCATTGCCTTGGGAAACATGTCAACCAACGCCTTCATCGAAACGCTCTACCGCCAGTGGCAGGTCATCCTTGATCTGAAATACCCCGGGGATGGCGGATATGTGGTGCGCAGCCTCCACAACCCTTACGGAAGCGGCCATAACGTGATTTTTCTCGGAGGCTCGGACGATGCGGGGGTGGCTGAGGCTGTCAAGGTATTCACCGGAGAATTGAAAGGAACTCCTGCTGCGCTGAAGGTCGGCTGGCTCATGAAGATCAAGCTCGGCAAGGGTCTAACCCCACCCGTGATAGGGGCACACCTGCAGAAATGGAATGTATACAGCTGGAATGACAGCCGCAGGAAGGCCAATGACGGAACAAACACTGGATATGAACCAGCAACGTACTTTGGCTGGAATCCAATCAGCATCGCGGCCGCTCTGTATTATATGACCGGACACAAAGAATATCTGGACACATTCAAGGCGCTTGCGATGCCTGATTCTCATCTGTTACCGAGGGCTAACGCAACCAGTGACGCATTCAGCGACCCTGCAAATCCCCTTGTAAAAAGTGATCACTACCGTGCCCATTTGTTGGACTGCATTTACGATCTCATAGAGGAGAGCCCCCTTTTCACGAACGAGGAGCGCTTGTTCATAACCAATAAACTCTTGGTGCACCAACTTGAGTTGGACCCGACAAGCAGTTACTCTATGCCAAATGGCGATCGGCACAGCGTGTGGCACATGATGAGCATCTACACGGGTAGCCGCTATTTCTCGTACTATTATCCGAATCCTATATGGCATAAGCGCATCGAAAATGTGCGTAGAGCCTTTTCTTCTTTTATAAATAATCCCACATGGGCTGAACGCGACACCCTCGAATGGGTCTCCACATCCATCGAGCCCATATTTGATTTTTACCTCATGGATGGCTACGATACATTTGTAAATAGCGGCACTGCGAATATTTTACTTCAGGGGCTCACAGCACTGATGAGCGGCGAGCACATCGATGACTACAATCGCTACCTTCCCATCAATCTCTTGTTCAAAGCCGCCTACTTGTTGAATGATACTCAGTACGTCTGGATGGCGAAACAACTTGGTGCCGATTTTACCGCATTTCGCATTGGCGAATCCTATTGGCCCGCCTCCTATAACGATGCGAAGCCTCCGACTGACATTGCAAACAGAATAATCGTAACACCATTGGCCAAAACCGATTGGAAGGGTTCCCTCACACCGGTAAGCAGTCGAGAGTCATTCCAGCTGCTTTCCTATCGCTCCGGCCTCGAAAAGATGGATGATTACTTCCTGTTGGACGGGTTCGAGGGGTTGGGCCGACACCCTTACCAGGTGAACACCTTGGTGCGCTTGAGGATGTTTGGAGGAAAGGACATCCTCAACGGTTATGCCAATGATCTGAATGTCTGGCACAACGGGATGTCCGGCCCCCATGTCGCGAGAAGTGCCGCCCTGAAGCAACAGCTGGCAACCAAAGAGTTTGTCTATGTACACACCGAAGTTCCAGACATGCCGGCCTCGACGTGGCAGCGCTATATCGTTTACATTAAGGATTTGTGGACGGTCGTAATTGATAAAGTGACCGCAATGCAACCGGGTCGCTTCGACATTGCCAGCTTCTGGCAGATGGGGAGTGGCATCAAAAAGCGGGGGAAAACATTTCAGCGCATAGACGCTGCCAGTGGCACAAGCATTGCGAGCGCGGATGTGCCTCTCGAACAGGTCACAAGTAACATCGTAAGGGGCAAGGTTTCCAGGGTGTTGAATACAAATGACTGCGTTACGCTGGCTTCGCTGTTCTTCAACTCTACCAGCCCCAAGGCCATGTCTCCGTTACGACTTGGCGGGTACCTGCTATCCAGCAGTCAACCTGCTTTTGTAAACATCGGCTCCTATAGGTCATCAGCGCTGGAGCTGTCAGCCGATTTTGTCTACATCGATAGAGAAAGATTGTTCCTCACCAATGCCACGGAACTGAAAACGCAGGGCATGGTGGTTTTCCGCTCAGACAAGCCGGTTACTATCCTGTGGGATCTGAAAGGCGCCTTTGCTCGCATCTCGTCGTCCGGCAACGCCCGGATATCATTGACTGATTCGGCCCGGGTCATCAACACGGAGGTGACGCCTGGGGAACATGTCTTCGATTTGCCGGTATCAAAGACGGATTTATCAATTGGAATAGATTCCATGCTGACAGGGATGGAAGTGGAGGTGCGCGTCCCAAAAGTAAATGAAGAAACGATGCCTGCACATCTACCGGAATTGAGACACGTGTGGGAAGCAGCATTTAATGGCATGATTACGGCAATCGCCGGTGATCATATGCCTGGCGACACACATCAGGGGAATATCTGGGTTGTAAGCCAGCAGGAAAGGGCAGCCACAATATCACGCATCGGGACCGACGGCAAACAGCTTACCTCCATTCAGCAATTCGGAGAGGTGCTGAGCATTTGGCCGGCAAAAGGTATCATGCAGGCCCGCTCATTCGGACTACTGGCCGGGTTTAAAGACGATACGCTTCGGGCATTTTCCAGGGAAGGAAAGGAGCGTTGGCGTGTTAAGGCAGCAATCCACCCAAGTTTCATGGTCGGTGACCATTACGAAGCCCCTTGGTTTACCGATCCTCGGCCCCCTTACAACATGACAGGTGTTTATTCCATTCTCGTCGGGGATCTCTGGGGTAGCGGGAAAGAAGAAATCGCTATCGGTCGTCCGTGCACTGTGGAATTCTATTCACTCCATGGAGGCCTGAGGGCAAGAGTGGCTACGCGCTGGGGAAACAATACTTCACTGGCGCTTATACGTAATCGTGCGACCTCTGGACAAGGTCCCCTACTGCTTGCAGGAAAGGCATATACCGGAAACCCGCAGTTGAGCGGGATTAATGCAGCACACACGAATGTCTCCGATCACCTATACGATCAGATCAATCCGGGATTCACGAATATGCATGCATGGCTGCAACGTGGGACATCCGGGCTGCGTGTGGCAGACATAAACGGCGACGGCCGCGACGAGATCATCTATACTTTGAGCGGCCACTGGAACGAGTTGCGAGTATATGATGCGACCGGAAAGACGCTGTGGATGAACTATTTCGGCCCCGACAAGTTCGGCTCGTCGTTCATGACCGCGCTCGAGGTAGCAGATCTGGACGGTGACGGATTCAAGGAAATAATCGTCGGCACCAAAAATGGCTGGGTAATAGCATTTGACCATAAAGGGAATATTCTCTGGCAACAGCTCGTAAGAAGCGGTATCTCTGCTATGTCAATAAACGAAAAACGGCGCATGATTGCCGTTGGTTGCCAGAACGGCTCAATCATGCTTATTGATGTCAACGGCCAATTGCTGGCCTCCGGCTCAATGGGCGCAAGGGTGACAGCTATATTCTTCGGCAACGATGGAGTGAAAGCCGGGAGCGCCTTGGGCTCAGTCCGGCATTATGGTGCAACGAAGTAACGTACTCGCTTGGTTCAAACCGATGTTATGTCCTACCGAGTTGCATAAAGTCATTGTAGGGACCTGTTTACACAAACTCACTCAGCTCTCTGACCTCTAAAATGTGCGGAATCGTCGGATTTCTCTCCCTTGAAGGGAAGTCTCCCATATCTGATTCGTTTCTGGAATCTGCCCGCGACACAATGGCGCACAGAGGACCAGATGACGCCGGACTCCAGGTGTTCTCCGTTGGCTCAAGCCGCATCGGTCTTGGGCACCGCCGCCTCTCTATTCTCGATCTGTCCCCGCTTGGCCATCAGCCGATGTCGACCGACGACGGGCGGCTGTTGATCGTGTTCAATGGCGAGATATTCAATTACAGGGAACTCCGCCGAATACTCGAAGACGAGGGAGGTTATCGTTTCCGCTCCACCAGCGACACCGAAGTCATTCTTTACTCCATACGTCACTGGGGCCTGGAACCAAGTCTGAAACGTTTCAGGGGCATGTATGCGTTTGCGCTGTATGACTGCAATGAAGGCAAATTGACACTTGTGAGAGATCCACTTGGTGTCAAACCCCTTTATTTCTATGAACATGACAAGCTTTTCTGCTTCGCCTCCGAAATCAAGGCTTTGCTCGAAATGCCCTTGATTCACAAGAGGCTGAACAAAAGGGCGCTTTATCATTACCTTACTTTCGCCAATGCGCCTGTCCCTGAAACCTTCTTCGAGGCTATTCATAAGTTGGAGGCCGGCACCTATCTCGCGATAGATGCCAAGGGCAAGAAAGGACACGTCCGCTACTGGGATCCTGCCCGCTTTTCGGCTAGCAGCGGTTCCGTTCATGATGAGCGCGAATGCATCGATAAAATACGGTCACTGCTCAGGCAGGCCGTTTCCCGTCGGATGGTTTCGGACGTCCCCTTTGGTGTCTTTCTGAGCGGCGGCGTTGATTCCTCTTTGAATGTTGCACTCATGGCGGAGCAAATGGATCGCCCCGTCGAAACATTTTCGGTCGGGATTTTGGGAGATCCATCAAACGAGTTCAATTACGCCCGCCAGGTTGCCAGGCACTTCAACGCCAATCACCATGAAATTATGATAGGCGACGATGACTTTATTTCTTTTCTCCCGAGGATGGCCTATCTGCAGGATGAACCGATGGCAGACCCCGTGTGCGTACCCCTCTATTACGTATCTAAACTTGCACGGGAGTCTGGCACTATCGTCATCCAGGTCGGCGAAGGGAGCGACGAGATATTCGCGGGCTATGAGATGTACAACTCTTTCAGGACGTGGACAGACGGAAGCTATCGTTACTATTCCGCATTGCCTGGTTTCGTCAAAGAGATAATATATTCTATCGGACAGGGTTTGCTTGACCCCGCAATGTCCGATGCGTTGCGCCGCGCTTCCCTTTCTGAGCCACTGTTCATGGGCAATGCCATCGCTTTCTGGGATATAGAAAAAAGGCATCTGCTGAAAAACCCTCTGAAGGAAGACACATCAAGCGGGTTGATCAGTGGAATATACCGTAAATTTGCCAATGGCGATACGCTCTGGAAGATGATTAATCTGGAACTCAAAAACCGACTGCCCGAGCTGCTGCTGATGCGAGTCGACAAAATGAGCATGGGCGCGTCTATCGAAACTCGGGTGCCATTCCTCGACGAAGATCTCGTGGAGTACGCGCTGACAATTCCATCAGAACTGAAACAGAAGAATGGGCACAATAAATACATCCTGAAAAAGGCGGCGGAAGGCATCATACCCGATGATATTATTTACAGAAAGAAATGGGGATTTTGCGGTTCCGCCACGAACATGATGACGGATAAGATCGTCAATTACGCCCGAGAGAAGATTCTCGAGAGTCCCCTTACTGCCGAGGTATTCAATCGTGCTTATATCTCGCAGATATTCGAAAAACATATAAAACAGAAGCGATTCAACAGCTTCAAGATCTGGAACCTGTTGAATCTCACCTTGTGGCATGAGCAGTGGTTCCAAACGGCTGACAGGCAACCCTCATAGCGTGAAATCATATGGATCAACTCAGCCAGAAGTTGAAGGACGGCACGATGAAGATCCTCGAGGTACCATCCCCCGCTCTGCAGGCCGGCCACGTCCTGGTGCGGAACCACTACTCGCTGATCAGCACGGGCACCGACACCAGCACCGTAAGAGCCGCCCGGGGCAGCCTGCTGGAAAAGGCGAAGGCGAGGCCCGCACAGGTGAAGCAGGTGGTGGATGTCGTCCGGAGCCAGGGTATCACCCAGGCATACCGGGCCGTCATGAAAAAGCTCGATGCATGGTCGCCGCTGGGAAATTCGACAGCCGGGGAGATTATCGGAGTTGGCGAGGGCGTGAGCGGCTTTGCCGTCGGCGATCTCGTCGCCTGCGGCGGCCTCGATGCCTCGCACGCCGAAATTGTCTGCGTGCCGGTCAACCTCTGCGTAAAGCTGCACGCTGGCGCCGACCTGAGGCACGCTGCCTACAACACCCTCGGTGCGATCGCCCTGCAGGGCATACGGCAGGCCGACCTGCGGCTGGGCGAAGTTTGTGCCGTCATCGGTTTGGGCCTGTTAGGCCAGCTCACCTGTATGATGCTGCGCGCATCGGGCATGCGCGTTGTCGGGATCGACATCGACCCGGCCATGGTGGAAATGGCGGGCCGGCACTGCACGGACCTGGCACTCCTGCGGGCTTCGGCAGGTATCGAGGAGCGGGTTCTTTCTTTCACCGGCGGGCTCGGGTGCGATGCCGTCATTATCACGGCCGCGACGGATTCCCTGGACCCCGTCAATTTCGCCGGCGCCATAGCCCGCAAGAAGGGTACCGTTGTCGTCGTGGGTGCCGTCTCGACGGGATTCGACCGGGAGCCCCATTACTACCGCAAGGAACTGCAGCTGCGCATGTCGTGCTCTTACGGCCCGGGACGCTATGACCAGGAATACGAGGAGAAGGGGATTGATTATCCCGCTGCTTATGTCCGCTGGACGGAAAACCGCAACATGCAAGCCTTTCAGGAGTTGATTGCATCGGGAAAGGTCGATGTGGGTTACCTCACGACCCATGTCTTCAAGCTCGTAGACGCCACCAGGGCTTACGATATGATGTTGCAGAAATCGGAGCCCTGCGTGGGCATCCTGATCGAATATGACATCACAAAAGACATCAAATCTTATCCCTCCAAAATTAACTTGATACATAACACTTCAAACTTAAAACCCGAATACGTATCGATTGGTTTCATTGGCGCTGGTTCATACGCCCAGAGCCACTTGCTTCCGAATATTCCGAAGGGTGCCGATGTAGTATTAAAAGGTGTGATGACCGCCTCCGGGACCAGTTCCAGGTCCGTGGCCGAGCGATTCGGCTTCGAGTTCTGCACTGGTCAGGAGACGGATATTCTGGCAAATGACAGCATCAATACGGTATTCATCGCCACCCGTCACGACTCTCACGCCGGTTACGTGCTGAAAGCGTTGAAGGCGGGCAAGAATGTTTTCGTGGAAAAGCCGCTGTGTCTCACTGAAACCGATTTGAATGAGATTAAAGATATTTACTTAGCACTCGATACTTCACACTCAAAGCGTCCGTTGCTCATGATTGGCTATAATCGGCGGTTTTCACCCCTTGCAGCCGTGCTCCGGACCGAACTCGGCGGAATGCCCATGGCTATGGTCTACAGGGTGAATGCGGGGGCCATTGCGCCGGATTCATGGATTCAGGATACGGATCTCGGCGGCGGCAGGGTCATCGGCGAGGTCTGCCACTTCGTGGATTTCCTCACCTGGATGAACGGATCGTTGCCTGTTTCCGTCTATGCTTCCGCCATGAAGGCTCCCGGCGATCTCAATGATACCCTTTCGGTGACGATGACGTACGAGAACGGCTCCGTCGGTACGATCGCCTATTTCGCCAACGGCGACAAGGGCGTGCCGAAGGAACAAGTGGAGATCTTCACGGGCGGCTGCACGGGCATCCTCACCGACTTCCGTTCGGTCACCCTGCACGTCCGGGGCAAAAAGACGGAAAAGAAGCTGGTATCCCAGGACAAGGGGCAGAAGGCGGAAATCAGCGCGTTTGTCGATGCGATCGTAAGCGGCAAGCCCTCGCCCATCCCGTTTGAGGAGATTTACAGTACGTCGAAGGCAACATTTGCCATTCTGGAATCTATAAGAACCGGTCAAGTCGTGCGACTTGACAAGTTTTAAGCTTTACGTTTCAGGTTTTAAGCAAGAATAGATCCTCCCCTGTCCTCATTTTTCATCACCCCTTGATACATGATGCAAATCTATCTCACCCTCACCCCTGCCCTCTCCCATCGAGGGCGAGGGAGTCTGTAAGGAAATGCTGCCGGGAAGAAATCTGAGATCGTATCTTGCCAGGGCAAGAAACGCCTCCCTGCCCGAGATTACCTACAGGGTAAATCAGGCCCTTGCGGTGAGGAGGCTGCGCGACGCGGCGCTGTCAGGCGCGTGGCCCGTCCGGATCCCGCCCGTCGACCCGCCGGCCCTTGCTGCCCTGCAGATGCCTCATCTGGAAGGCCCCGGGGACCCTTCGATCATTGAAGCCATCCTGCGGGGGATGGTGTTCACCCTGAATACCGACCCTGCTTCATTAGCCGGTTTCAAAGAGGCCTGCGGGGGGCAGTATTTTGCCGACATCCGCAGCGACACAGCCCCGGATATCCGGACCGTGTGGGAGCCGGCGAGACTGCAGCACCTGACCCTGCTTTGCGCGCAAATCCAGACATGTGCGGATAGCAGCCGAGTCGACACGCTTCGGCAATTTGCGAAAGACTCCCTTCTGGGGTGGTTGAAGGAGAACCCGTTCCTCACGGGGCCCCATTACATGTCTCCGATGGAGTGCGGCCTGCGGATACCCGTATTTTTCTACTGCCTCAAATCCCTTGAATGCCTGACGGCGGAGGAGCAACAGGAGATTCTCTCCGCCCTGTACCTGCACGCCTGGTGGGTTGCACGGAATCTGTCGCTTTATTCTTCTCTTGGAAACCACACCGTATGCGAGTGCATCGGGCTCGTCTTCGCCGGGGCCGTGTTCCGTGAAGATGCCGAAGGAAAGGAATGGTTGAATCGGGCCAACGATCTATTGGAACAGGAAGTGACCCACCAGGTGCTCGCCGACGGCGGCCCGGCGGAGCAATCGCTTGCCTATCACCGCTTCGTGCTCGATCTGTACTGGCTGGCGGCCGATTTTCTGGAAAGGAATCGGTTGAAGGACTGCATGGTCTGGAAAGACGCGCTGCTTCGCGGGGAGAGGTTCCTGAAAGCATTCGCAGCTGATACGGGTCTATATCCATCGATAGGAGACAGCGACGGCGGCTATGCCGTCGCACCCGGCATGGCACCTGCCAGAGGGAACACGGAAAACGTCCCTGCAGGCGTCTTCACCTTTCCGGATGCGGGGTATACGGTACTGCGCACGGCACCGGGGGCTGTGCTGACCTTCGACCATGGCCCCCTCGGGATGACCCCGCTTTACAATCACGGGCATGCCGACGCGCTTTCCATAACCCTATCCGCTTCGAGCAGGCCCTTTCTCGTGGACCCCGGCACGTACCGGTACAACGGCGCGCCGGAATACCGCAGCTATTTCAAGGGGTCGCGTGCCCACAACACGGTGACGGTGGACGGCGAGGACCAGGCAGTCCAGGAAACGGGCTTCGTCTGGGCCCGCCCGTACCGCGCAGACCTCACGCACAGGCAGACACTACCGGACGGCGTGGTCCTCGAGGCAAGGCACGACGGCTATGCCCGTCTGAGGGGCCGGGTCATCCATCTTCGCAGGATCACCGCGGAGAACGGGCTTTTGATGATTGACGACCGCTTCGAGGGCGAAGGGGTGCACGACTTCGAGCTGAATTTTCACCTTCACCCCGACGTGCAGGCCCAGAGGGTGGACGGCCTGTGGCGGCTGACGGCGGGGGATCAGGAAGTGTTCATCCGGATGCTCAGGGGTCCCGACTTCCTTCTCGTATCGGGGCAGGAAAACCCGCCCTTCGGCTGGTTCTCTCCCGACTACGGGATCAAGGTAAAAAGCTGCGTGCTGTGCTGCCGCAAGAGAGGTGTTGCGTCTGCTGTGACATTCCAGACCTCGATCGGCATCAACAGGTCGATCCCGCCCAATGCTGCCGCCGGCAGGGTAGAAACCCGGTGAAAGACAGGCTGAAAATCCTCGACATCTGGGTGGACCCTCTCACGCGGGAGCAGGCCGTCGAGCGGGTATCGCATATCTTGAAAAACGGCACGAGGCCCCATGCGATCTTCGCATCGAACCCGGAGAAGAATTTCTCGATTCCTGCAGACCCCGAACTGCACAGGGTCTACGGGGAAGCGGACATGCTTCTGCCCGACGGGATCGGGATGGTCTACGCTGCCCGGCTGCTGTACAACCGAGTTTTTCAACGGATTCCAGGCTCTGAGTTCATCTTCGACATCTGCGCTCTCGCAGCCAGGGAGGGTCACGGGGTGTTCGTCTACGGGGCAAAAGAGGAGGTCAATGCAGGGGCCGTGAAAACCCTGGAGGGTTGCTTTCCGGGCCTCACGATTGCGGGGCGGGAACACGGATACGTTCGGGACATGGAAGAACTCGTGCGGAAGATCAATGAATCCGGCGCGCGCATTCTTTTCCTTGCCCTGGGCTCCCCCAGGCAGGAGAAGTGGTTTGCCGTCCACGGAACCGAGCTGACAACCGTGCGGGTGGTGCAGGGCATAGGCGGCACCCTGGACACGATCACGGGACACGTCAAGCGTGCACCCGAGATGTGGTGCAGGCTCAACCTCGAATGGCTCTTCCGGCTCCTGGACGACCCGAGACGTATCAAACGCCAGAGATATCTGCCTGTTTTCGCTGCCCTGGTTATGAAAGAGAAAATGCTTCAGGTTCTGGGAATCAGATCATCCTGCACCCCCCTTCTGTAAGAGAAGGGACATCCCCATGTCATGGTGACTAGATGAAGGTTTTTCTCGTGGCGGGCGCGCGGCCCAACTTCATGAAGATCGCCCCCATCTGGCGCGCCTCACGCATGCATCCGGGCGTGGTGTGCCGGATCATTCACACGGGCCAGCATTACGATTTGGAAATGTCGGGGGCCTTCTTCGACGATCTGGACCTGCCCATGCCCGATTTCAACCTGGAGGCCGGCTCCGGCTCACATGCCGTCCAGACGGCAAAGATCATGACAGCCTTCGAAGAGATCTGTCAGCGGGAAATGCCGGACTGGGTCGTCGTGGTGGGAGACGTGAACTCGACGCTTGCCTGCAGCATCGTTGCCAAGAAACTCCTCATCCGGGTGGCTCACGTCGAAGCGGGCCTGCGCAGCTTCGACACGACGATGCCCGAAGAGATCAATCGCATGGTGACGGACTCGATCTCGGATCGCTTCTTCGTGACCGAGGAGAGCGGCGAGCGGAATCTGCTTGCCGAGGGAAAGCCCGTGGAGAGAATTCACGTGGTGGGCAACGTGATGATCGACAACCTGCTTCACCAGGTCGGTCTTCTGGAACAGGAGGACAACGGCCGGTTCCCCACGGCGGCACTCAAGCGAGAGTGCACCCCCTTCTGCTTTCTCACGCTCCATCGCCCCTCCAACGTGGATGAGCGGGATACGTTCGAGGGAATCGCAGCGGCTCTGAATGAAATTGCCGCCGAACAGCCCATCCTTTTTCCCGTCCACCCCCGGACGAGCAAGATGATGGCCCAGTTCGACATCCGTCTTTCGACACGGATCCACCTGCTGCCACCACTGGGTTTCAGGGAATCGCTTTTCCTCTGGAAGGACGCCGACGTCGTGCTGACAGACAGCGGCGGCCTGCAGGAGGAAACAACGGCCATGCACGTACCCTGCGTGACGATTCGAGAAAACACGGAAAGACCCGTCACGGTGTCTATGGGATCCAACATCCTGGCCGGCATACGGCAGGATTCCATCGTCGAAGCCTACCGCTCCGCCAGGCAGAGGGGCAAATCAGGCACCGTCCCGCCTTACTGGGACGGCAAGGCGGCAGAGAGGATATGGGACGTATTGCTCAAAGTCCACTGATGCCGGGACGAAAGAAAGACGCGACGCGTTGGTTCAAATGCGATAATCCAATGGAACAACGATTTCACCGGTTTGGCGTCAGAACAGGCAGGGAGAAGGAGCTTGAAGGTGCTAAATAACATAAGGACGCGGACTGTAGGAAAATTTGCCATTTATGCCGTTCTCCTGACCGCATTGTATTATTCCGTCTATTTGTGGCTCATCCAGAAAGACTGGCCCCGGGAAGACTACAACTATTGCTACCTGATCCCGCTCGTGGTTCTTTACCTGATCTGGGAGAAGAAAGAGGCACTGAAGGCGATACCTGCGGTACCGTCCTGGTGCGGCCTGCTCTTCCTGGTGCCTGGGCTTGCTCTGTACTGGCTTGGCGACCTCGCGGGCGAGTTTTACAGCCTGTATCTCTCCTCATGGCTCGTGGCAGTCGGCATTCTCTGGTTGCATATCGGGTGGCAGAAGATCAAGGTCATCGCCTCTGCGCTCTTCATGGCCCTGGCCATGTTTCCCTTGCCTCACTTCCTCAGCAACAAGCTGACATTCGGCCTAAAACTCACTTCCTCGCAGCTGGGTGTTGCCCTGCTGCACCTGTACGGCATGTCCGCATACAGGGAAGGGAACGTTATCGACCTGGGGTTCACGAAGCTACAGGTGGTGGATGCCTGCAGCGGCCTGCGCTACCTCTTCCCGCTTCTGATCATGGGCATCCTGCTGGCCTTTTTCTATCGGGCGGCCCTGTGGAAGCGGATTACCCTCGTACTATCCACGATTCCGCTGACAATCATCACGAACAGCCTGCGGATCGCGCTTACGGGCATCATTTACAAGCATTTCGGTGCGGCCGCGGCCGAGGGCTTCTTCCACGGCTTCTCAGGTTGGCTCATCTTCATGTTCACGCTGGTCGTCTTACTCGCAGAAATTTGGGTTCTCAGGCGTATTGCATCCGGCCCGTCGGAAAGCTTCTTTGCAAGACCGGAGACGGCACAACGTGCCCGGGGTCAGATTGATACAAGGTTGACAGGTACGGGATTGAAGGCATTCCTCGCCCCGCCTCAGTTTGTCGTCGCTTCTGTGCTCCTCGTCCTGACACTGGGTATCTCCATGGTCGTGGACTTCCGGGAGAAGATACCGATCACCAAACCCTTCAGTCAGTTTCCCCAGGTCGTGGGAACCTGGGAAGGTTCCCGCCAGCATATGGAGCAGAAGTTCATCGCGGAGCTGGATCTCAGCGATTACACCATCATTGATTATAAGAATGCCACAGGCCTGCTTGTGGATTTCTACGTCGCTTATTACGAAAGCCAGCGGAAGGGCGAGTCGATTCACTCGCCTGAGACGTGCCTGCCCGGCAGCGGGTGGGTGTTCCGTCAAGCGGGTCTGGCAGTTGTCCCGCTGGCCGGGTCAGGCGGTACCATCACGGTAAACCGCGCCATCATGGAAAAGAGCGGCCAGCGCCAGCTTGTCTTCTTCTGGTTCTCGGCACGCGGACGTGTGCTGACGAATGCGTGGGAAATGAAGTTCTACACGTTCTGGGACTCGCTTACGAGACACAGGACTGATGCCGCCCTGGTGCGCGTGATAACTCCGATGTATCCCCAGGAGACGGCGGAGGACGCGGACGCGAGGCTGCAGCAGTTTACGCGGGATATTGTGCCGGTACTTGATGAATATCTTCCTAAATAGTTTTCAGTAAAAACAGTGTTCAGTGTTCAGTATCAAAATCAGTAAAGACAGTGTTCAGTAAATACAGTTTTTCAGCAAGAAAGATTTAGGAAGAAAAATAATGGCGTTTAGGTCGTTTGAGGATCTTGAGGTCTGGAAGAAAGCCTGCGCACTTGCGGTTAAAACATGCCGGACTGTTGATGGATGCAGGAATTTCGGTTTTAAAGACCAGATGACAAGGTCCTCGCTTTCTATTGCGTCCAATATAGCTGAAGGTGCGGAGCGCGACTCCAAGGCTGAATTTGTTAGATTTCTCAATATAGCAAAAGGTTCTGCGGCTGAATTGCGCACGCAATTGTATATTGCAGAAGCATCAAAGATCATCAGCAGTGCAGAAGCACAAGAACTCATAGCTGAAGTTAAAGAACTTTCGAGAATGATGCAAGGCTTAGTCAGATCAATTCGAAGACCATCCATCTGATTTTTAATCCCGCTGAAGTCTCTTTTCTTTCACTGAAAACTGAAGAATGTCCTGTCTTTGACTGAACACTGAAAACTGTAAACTGAAAACTGTCTTAGGATGATATTTCTTTCTACATTACTGTTGTCCGTTTTCGTGACGATTGCGCTGGTCCCGCTGTGCAGCAGGGTGGCGGTGCAGGTCTGTGCCCTGGACATGCCCGGAGCTCGCAAGGTGCACCCCGCACCCGTGCCCCGCTGCGGGGGCGCGGCGATGGCCCTGGGGGCGATTGTTCCCATTGTCCTCTGGGTGTCCCTGTCGCAGTCGATTGCAGCCTACCTGTGCGGGTGCGCCGTCCTGATCGCGGCGGGGCTGTACGACGACTTCAAGGGATTGGGCTACCAGGCCAAGTTCATGGCCCAGGTGGCGGCGGCCATGCTGCTGGTGCTCTACGGGGGGGTCTCGATCCGGGACCTGGGGAGCCTCCTGCCGGGCGGCATGCTGCTGCCCCGCTGGCTGGCCGACATGTTGACGGTCTTCGTCGTCGTGGGGGTGACCAACGCCATCAACCTGGCCGACGGTCTCGACGGCCTGGCCGGGGGCATCTCGCTGCTGATCTTTCTGTTCATGAGTTACCTGGCCTACCAGGCGGGCAACCTGCCCGTGGCGGTCATCGCACTCGCCCTCTCGGGGACGCTCTTCGGGTTTTTGCGGTTCAACACGCACCCCGCCGTCATTTTCATGGGCGACACGGGCAGCATGCTGCTGGGCTTCTCGGCAGCGGCCCTGAGCATCATGCTCACGCAGGGCTCCACGCCCCTCAGCCCGCTGCTTCCGCTGATTCTCCTGGGCTTTCCCATCCTGGACACGCTGGCCGTGATGGCCCTGCGCGTCTCCGAGGGCCGCTCGCCCTTCTCGGCGGACAAGAACCACTTCCACCATCGCCTCCTGAAAATCGGCATGTTCCAGACGGAGGCCGTGTTCACCATCTACGTCATTCAGTTTGCGCTCATTCTGTTTGCCTGGACCTTCCGGTTCCACTCGGAGTGGCTGCTGCTCCTGAGCTACGGGCTCTTTTCGGCGCTGGTCGTGGGCTTCTTCGCCGTGGCCGACCGGACCGGCTGGACGCTCAAGCGATACGACCTCATCGACCGGGTGATCAAGGGCAGGCTCAAGGCTCTTAAGGGCAGGCGGCTGCCTATCCGCCTGTCTTTTCCCGTCGTCCACCTGGGCCTTCCGGCCCTGTTGCTCCTCCTTGCCTGTCTCCCGGCGTCGGTGCCGGCCTACCTGTCCCTCCTCGCGGCGTGCCTTGCGGGGGCGCTGGCCCTGGTGGGGGCTCTCCGGAGGGAATGGCTCGCCCGGGTCTTCATGCCCTGCCTCTACGTCTTCGTCCCCCTGCTGGTCTACGCCGGCGAGGTGGATGCGGCCGAGTGGCTTTCGCCCCGCACGGCGAGGCTGCTCGATGTCACCTACGGCGTGCTGGCCTTCTTCTCGGTGTTGACGCTCAAGTTCACGTACCGCGCGGGCGGATTCAGGATCTCGCCCATGGACTTCATCGTCGTGGTACTGGCCCTGGCCGTGACCGCCCTGCCCCGGGAGATCCTGCCGGTGGAGGCGATGAAGAGCGTCATCCCGAAGATTCTCGCACTGTTTTTCGGGTATGAGGTGCTTTCCGGCGAGCTGCGCGGAGATCTGCGCGCGCTCACTGCCGTGACGGTCGCCACGCTGGTGATTGTGGCGGTGAGGGGGTTCATTTAGAGAGTTCGTTGGTCCGACATAGAAGAGTTCTATTCGTTCCATTGGTTCGATTGGTTCGGGAAAGAGAAATAAGAGTTCGTTGGTTCGTTAGTGGTAGTGTCAACTTTCTTGTGTAAATTCTTTGTACGCCATCTCCTGGAAGAACGGTAAGTTCTTCCGCACTTTCCCCACAGGGGTCGATCTCCAATGCAGCTCCATCTTCAGCGAGATGAAGGCCAGAAGCCGATAACAAGCGGCCTCCCCGGGCAGGACCTCCATCGGTTTGGTTCGTCGTCTAAACTCCTTGTGGAGCCGCTCGATGATATTGGTTGTCCTGAGCGACACCCAGTGATCCACGGGGAAGTCGAAAAAGCTCAGGCACGCCTCGAGGGATCGCTCCAGGGAGGCAACCGCCGAGGGAAGCGCCCCCTGCCACTTCTCACGGAACCGCTCAAAGGCCTCCAGGGCCTGCGGCCGCGAGGGGGCATAGAAGATGGGCTTGATGTCCCCCGCCACCTCAGCCTTGAGCTTCCGGGGCACCTTGGCCAGAACGTTGCGGGCTACGTGGACTTGGCAACGCTGGGTCTTGGCCTTCGGGAACTCCTCTCGGAAGACCGTCTCGAGACTCGTCAGCCCATCCATGATGCCCAGCGTCACCCGGCTGCCATCGAGGCCTCGCTGCTTGAGGTCCCGGAAGAACTCCCGCCAGTTGGCCGCCGATTCCTTGTCCCCGGCCTGCAGCCCCACGACGAGCTTGTGTCCCGCTTCCGTGACGCCGATGGCCACCAGGACGGGAACGATCTCGACGCGCCGTTGGATGCGCATCCGGAAGTTGACCCCATCGATGAACAGATACCGGATCGCTTCCGTCGACAGGTCTCGCATCCGCCACTTCTCCACGGCCTCGGCGAGTTCCCGGTTGGCCTCGCTGACCTCGGCTGGCGAGATCCGGCGTCCCAGCAGCCGCAGCGAGATAGCCGAGAGGCTCCGGGTCGAGATGCCGCACAGAAACAGCAGGCTCAGGTCCCGGCCGATCTCCTGTTCATAGCGTCGATATCGGGGCAGCACTCGGCTCTGGAAGTCTCCCCGACGGTCCCGCGGCACCAGCAGCTGCACATTGCCGACCCCCTTGATCGCGAAGCGCCGGGGGTAGAAGCCGTTGCGGTGGTTGACCTCGCCAGCGCCCCTGCAGTAGCGCTCCCGGCCCAGCCACTCCGTCAGCTCGGCGCGCATGATGGCTTCCATGTACGTCGTCACGGCCCGCTGAAGCTCCACGCGCATCATCTCAAAGAACGGTTCCGGCTTGTCCGGAAGAGACTTGATAATCTCGTTGACTTCGGTTACGGTAATTTCCAGTTTCATGAGGCGCTTTCTCCTTTCATGGTGGGTTTGAGCTAAACCCTTGTAAAGGAAAAGCGCCTTTTTTACGAGACAGAGGATTTACACAAGATTTTTTACACTACCCGCATTCTCACAAACAAACAAAATCGATGACATCGCGACAGTTGCATTCAGGGATGGCACCATTATTCAGGGTCATGTTGTTCAGATGAACGTTGATACGATTACAATTTGGACCCCTGATGACGATATTATCATCCGTGAATTCAATGATGTAGAAAGAATCACCACGCAGGGGAGTTTTGATTTACGCGGTGGCGCCAGAACGAATGAAGCAGGCACGAGCGTAGAGTAGGTCGCAGAGATTCGGGGGACGCCTCAAGCAGGGAAAGACTTGGGGTCGGGTCTTGTCGGGCTGTTGCCCAAAGTCATTTTTCAGTCGTAGAGGGCATGGGGTGCGCGACGAGCGCTTTCGATGGTCGGACAAGCGAACAGAGCCCCCATTCGACCGGCGAAGCCTTCGAGCAGCCCCCGAAAG
>Ga0208694_1002587_pt1 | contig 18785 bp, 17 predicted proteins | sample AD_UKC078_MetaG_FD_184442 | JGI IMG/M metagenome (GOLD analysis project Ga0208694, IMG submission 184442) | Active sludge microbial communities of municipal wastewater-treating anaerobic digesters from USA - AD_UKC078_MetaG (SPAdes) (version 2) | ecosystem: Engineered > Bioreactor > Anaerobic >...
TCGCTCGGGGACTGCGAAGCTGAAGTCTGATTCCGCTTGCACCGCTTTAGGGATCGTGTAGCTGACAGCGCAATAATTCGTCCTATCAAATGTTTGTCCGTAAAGAAAAAACCGAAAAGTATATTAATCCCCCGGTCTTCGGTCCTCGGTCTTCGGTCACTTTTAACTTTGACCATTTGTTATGATAAAGGCAGCCCTTCGGGGCATGGTATAGCTCATAGCTCAAAGCTCAAAGCTCAAAGCTAATCCCACTCACTGCGTTCGGGGACTGCAAAGCTGGTCTCACTTCTCGAAGCACTCCATACGCCCTGCAAGGGTATTGGAGCGTCTTCGCTCGGGGACTGCGAAGCTGAAGTCTGATTCCGCTTGCACCGCTTTAGGGATCGTGTAGCTGACAGCGCAATAATTCGTCCTATCAAATGTTTGTCCGTAAAGAAAAAACCGAAAAGTATATTAAACCCCCGGTCTTCGGTTCAATTTTCAATTGGAACGTCTTTGAACCAAAACGACCTCGATCGTGATTTTAAGAAATAATTACAGGTAGCTGAGCTCCTAAATATTCGCTTTCATGATTTGCAGGATACCGCTGCCTCACTAATGCTGAAACAAGGGGTTTCAATCAAGGTTGTTCAAGAACGTTTGGGGCATAGTGATGCAGCGACGACCTTGAATGTTTGTTCCCATGTGATCCCTGGTATGCAAGAGTAAGTAGCAGGAAAGATGGATGAAATGAAATAACTGCCACAATTGATTTTTGTTAAGTTTTTGAGAAAATTGAGAATAAAAGTGGGTTGCAGTGAGGTTGCAGTGAAAAATAACCCCTCAACTTGTGAAGGCTCTTTATTCCCGGAGCATTGAACATAGCCCAAAGGTCTTGCTGCCTCAACCTTGCGCTCCGATTGCCTTGGAACATAAGCGCTAGCATTTTGCTGAAGATGAAATTGGCAATGCTATCACGGCACGCTGCTCAAGATGGCTCTTTGGGCTGCCCTAAAAATTGCGGGGTCATCACTGATCACCAGCTTCACACCATGCATGCCTCGATCTTTCAAGCTCTATAAAAATGCCTTCCCATAAATTTTCTGTTCCCTGAGGGATACCGAAAACCCCAAAACCTGTCTTTCGCCCTTTGGTGAGATCTCTGAAACCACCAAAACAACCTCATCACGAACCTGTCCGGCAAATCTGACCTTCTCTTAGCGGGAATCTACATACAGGTATTGGATTTCTCCAAGCGGTCGTTCCCGCCATTCTTGCAAGACTTCGTCCAGCTGTTGGGTGGCTCGACTGACTTACATGGCTGAAATCTCAATCCCGCACAGCTCTTCCGTGATGGTTTTGACCCTTCGGATCGAAACCCCTTGTACGACCATTTCGGCTAAGGCGATCAGCAGGGCTCGTTCACTTCGCACACCTTTTTCAAGCGCTGAAGGATAGAAACCACCTTCTCGCACTTGTGGTATGGCAAAGGTGATATCGCCAAGCCTGGTCCTGATCGTTTTTGGTTTGCATCCAATAGCGTGGCCTTGCCGATCTTCTGTACGCTCGTATGCCTTGGCTTGCAAGTATTGCGATCGCTCTGCTTGCATCACACTGTTGGGGATAACCCGGACCAGCTAAGGGATCACCTCGAGCCCATTTTGTGCCAGCTCTTCAATCATGCTTGTTGGTAGGTTATAATTTTCTTGGTGAGTCATTGAGTTCTCCTTTTCAGATTTGGTGATCGATTTAGGATACTTCTGACTCACCACCTTTTTAAGGTTCTAGATTTTACAGAAAGAATGTTACACTAGCAAGCATTTCATAATTTGATCGCAACAAACCAGATTGACAACAAAAATTAAGGCATAAACTAAAAAACGCAAAACAGTAAGATGGACGGATGTTCCGTGCTTTTTTTGAGTAATAACATCAAAAGAATTTATAAAAATGCAATCTGCATTAGGAATAAAAAAATATTTTAGTTTTGCACCCTGAGACAGGAGGTATTGTGGTAAAGATTATTTGTGCTCAGAAATATGTGAGCTTTAAAGAGAACTCTCTCAGTTATGAATTAGCAAAAGAAGAACTCTTCGATTGTATTTTGATTGGTCGGAAGTTGAACGACATAAATTGTCGCGTCGCATATTTATTTATGGATCCACTAATCGATAGTTTTGAAGCCGCCAATCGTTTTTTCTTTTCTGTTTTTGATTTTGCTTCAATTACGAAACTAAATACTTATAAAAGTGGTGCTGGGCCGATTCAAGCGATATTTGACGCGAAGGAATTGATTGAAAGCGGGAAATATGATGCAGCAATAATTGCCGGCTATGAGCCCTTATTAACGAGTAAACGTAAATATGGAAAAGAAAAAATAGAAAAAGCAATGCAAATATTTGAAGATCAAAATCTTATGGCGTGTTATAACGATTTAGCGCGCCGAATGAGCCAAGAAATGGGATGGACTCGTGAACAATTTTTGTTTTTAGCGGACAAGCTGTATGAGAATTATCTTCGAACTTATTCTATGAACACCGGTAGTCAAGTTGGTTATTGTCGTGGTAAGCCAATGGATTTGTACCAGGCTGATTGGTTCCGATTAACCGATTGTGCAAACCCAAATATCGATTTCTGTGGCTGCATCATCGTTGCCAACGATGCTTGCGCAGAATCACTAAAGATTGATTCTGATAGCAATATCACCATTGCAGGAGCAGCTTATCGATTGAAAATCGGATCGCCAAATCATATAAACGATATCATTGGCAACAAAAAGGCCTTATTTTATCATTTGCAACAAGCTGTAATTGCAGCCCAGGAGGAGGCCGCGATGAGTATTTTAAGCGAGCTCGAAAAGGGAAACTTGCTTATGGAAGCTTATACTTGTTATCCGCCTATTCCAATTGCGTTTCTACTGACAATCGGTCAATACTCAACCTTTGATGAAATTGTAAAAATGCTGGAGAAATATTCGATAACGATTACCGGCGGAATGAACTTTTCCCGTGCCCCGTGGAATAATCCAGCATTTCGTGCGATGATTGATATGTACCACAAGATGAAAGAAGGGGAATTTGGATATGGGGTTGTCCATGGAAATGGTGGGATCGGAGAAGCACAAGGGGTGGTCATTTTGAAAAAAGATGATCATCAAGAACTATTAGAAACACCCATTTCACCTCCCCTTGCAGGAATAAAAGTCGGAATGAAGGCTGAAATTCGCCGAAAATTTACTATTGATGAGGTTCGATTGTATGCGAAGTTATCAAGAGATACCAATCCAATACATCTTGATGATACATATGCTGCCAGAACAATTTTCGGGAAAAGGATAGTGCATGGTGTTTTGGTGGCAAGCCAATTTGGCGGGATATTCGGTAGCACTTTACCAGGCAAAGGTGCAATTCACCTTGGTCAGACACTCAGATTTAGTAAACCAATATTTGTCGACGAAGAAGTTAAGATATTAGTGGAGGTGATTAAAGTGCGGACGGACAAACCTGTTATCACCCTTCGAACGGTAGTGGAAAAAGAAAATGGAGAAATTGCAATTGAAGGTGAGGCTGTTGTGAAAATATAACAGTTATAAATAAACAAATGGCTTATACTGATTCTTTGAGATATTATCGAAATGCTTTGATGAAAGACAACCAAACGGGTGTTTAAAAAATTATGCAGATATGGATGAAGAAGGTGAGTGCGTCAGATAAATTACTACTGTTGCAGTATACTTTGTTCGAAACCAAGCTTTCTTAGCAATGAATTGCAGGAAATCATTTTTGTTAGACCTGTTCATCGGTCGATTCTATTTAAAAAGAAGGGAGCACTGAAAGCTTTGAGTGTAGGAATTATTGCTAACCCATTTTCAGGAAGAGATGTGCGAAGGTTCACATCTCAAGCGATGACGGTTACTAATGCTGAAAAGAAAAGCACAGTCGAACGTATGATCATCAGCATGAGTGTTTATGGTGTGAAAGATGTATATTTAATGCCAGATAGCTTTGGATTGAACCAATCTATTGCACACAGTATGCTCAAAAATAAAGATGTAACCTCACGAATCCATATACTAGACTATGAAGTTGAAGACAAACCGGAAGAAACCGAAAAAGCAGTTAATATGATGATGTCTTTTGGGATTGGATGTTTGATTGTTCTGGGAGGTGATGGGACAAGCCGACTGGTCGCTAAAACGAAGGCAGATATACCTGTCATCCCTGTTTCAACCGGGACAAATAATGTGTACCCTCGCTTTGAGGAGGGAACTGCCGTTGGTGCAGCCGCAGCATATATTTGTTCGAATAAGCTAGTTGAGAAAGAGTTCTCACCGGACAAAATTATTAATATATTTGTCAATGGAAACCTGGTAGACCATGCAATCGTAGATGCCGTGATCACTTTTCAACCATTTACTGCGAGCAAGGCTATTTGGGAGACAGATGATATTGACGAGATTTTCGTTTGTAGGACAAATCCAGATGCGATTGGTTTCTCTTCAATTGTAGGTTGCGTTAATAATTGTACAGATTCCGATGACTTTGGATATCGAACTCGTGTGGCAACAGATGGACTGACCATCCTTCCAATGATCAGCGCTGGACGAATTGGACGACTTACAATTATGGATCCTGTCAAAATGGATCTTGGTGAGCGTTTTGAAACGATAAAAAACTATAACGGAACGATTGCGCTGGATGGCGAAAGAACAGTTACTTTTCAAGCGGGCGATTCAATTGAAATTGAAATTGTTAGGAGCGGAATTAGAAAAGTAAATGTTGCTAATCTGCTCTTTCGTGCTGTTAATGATGGATTTTTTAAAGTTAGAAAAAAGGAAAATTAATGAAACGATATATCATGGAATTTGGGATGGGCATCGACCTGCACGGACAGGATGTTACAAATGCAGCAATTAAAGCTGTAAAGAACGCTGTGCAATTCAGTTGTCTTTGTGGCCTAGTTGAAGTGTTGGAAATCGATCGGGATTATTCTAATATTTATGCCATTATCACAATTGCGACAACTAAGCCAGATGAGATTGATCATGACAAAATTGCAAAAGCTCTAACCTCCGAAGCCGTAAAAGTTGAAGTAATTAAAGGCGGGATGCGTATGAAAGGGCTTAAATATGAACCTTTTGGAGACACAGATGAAAGTATAGAAGTGGTAAATGCTTGCGTAGAAGTTTTTGTGAAATAATCAGGGAAAACATCGAGGCAAGCAATAACGTAAAAATTTGTAGCAGTTCTGATAACTCAACAGGATCTAATTTATTTATTGTGTTATTTTAGTCAAGGCAAATTCTTATATTCACTATAAACAGACAGTCTTGGCAGTTCTATTACACAACATTGAATCGCAAAGAATGAAGCCAATTGCATTTATGACATTCAATTGTTAGGCTATCCTTTTAAGGAATAAAATAGACAATTTTTCAAAAACTGGCAAGGAAAGTATGCAAACTTGAAAAACAAACAAGGGGCATAGTGTGACTACTAGCTAAAAAGTATGAGTTTTTTCCCCACAATCAAGAAAATTGATGAAGAGAAGAATTGAATTTTCTTGTATAATCAATTTTAATTATTTAGCCCAATTATCAAATTATATTTTTTAAATCAAACTAGTTTTGTATAAAGATTGGAGAGTTACTATGGCTGACCTCAAAATGCCGAACCTTGGTATGACAATGCTAGAAGGCTTCATTGTTAAGTGGGAAAGGGAAGATGGCGATCAGGTGTCGGAAGGAGATGCATTGGTTGAAGTCTCCTCTGAAACTGGAAAACTGAGTATGGTGATCGAAGCGCCTGAAGATGGAATTCTAAGAATCATCGCTCTTGAGGGTGATAAAGTAAAGTGCGGCGGGCTCGTTGGAAAAATCGAATAGAAAAAAGGAGAATATTACCATGAAACCGACTACAAAAATAAAGAACATTCTAAAAAGTCCTGCGGCTACCAAACTCATGGATAGCTACATGGAAGGTTTCTCAAAGGATCCGCGTTTAAAAATGGCAAAAATGATGAGCGTTGAACAGCTCTTGGGATATGCCGACAACCTAACAGACGAACAGAAGGCGGAACTTTTAAAGAAACTTGAAGAAATTGAAGAGTAACTAAAAATTTCAAGCGAAGCATTAATTGATTGAAAGGTAGCATTATGAAAGACGTGAGAGGCCGCACAATCAAAGAAAAAATACCTTACTCTGGTATTAGAAAAGTAATCGGCACCCGGATGAGAGAGAGCCTTGATACATCGCCCCAGGGAACAGTAATGGCGCGGTTTGATATGAGTAGAGCGGTAGCTTTACGAATGAAGATGGCGCAAGAAGGAAAAAATGTTACTTATACTGATATTCTTATCAAGGCAACCTGTGCCGCTATAAAAAAAGTACCGATCATCAATTCTGCTTTGCTTGACGGTGAGATTGTCGTTTATGAAACGATAAATATCGGTGTTGCTGTTAAAGTGGGCAACATCCTTGTTGTCCCTGTGGTTCTAGATGCCGATAAAAAATCACTCTTAGAGGTTGCCGCAGACACTGCCGATGCCATCCAGAATGCAAGAGCTCAGCGGTTCGATAAGATCATCATGGACTGCGCAACGTTTACAGTTAATAACCTTGGAATGTACAACATTGAAGGATGCACACCGTTATTAAATCCTCCAGAAGCTGCAATTTTGGCAATTGGTCGAATAAGGAAGGATGTTTGGGTTGGTGAAAATGGAAATATTGATGTGCGTGATGTTTGTACAATGTCATTGACAATAGATCATTCAGTAATGGATGGAGGGCCGGCAGGAGAGTTCTTGAGTGCTCTCGAAGAAGTAATTGGATCAATTGAAACGTGCATTGATTGAGCTATCAGCATTGTACGTAAAGATCAACAGGAGGTAAATTGTGAGTTTTAGCAAGACAGAATTGCTAGAAATGTATGGATCAATGGTGCTGGGACGTGTGTATGATAATGCGATCCAAAAAGCAGCCATGGATGGGGACATTATCGGGATGCACCACTTGGGTCAGGGACAGGAAGCTATTGGCGCTGGAATTATTGGAGCCCTGAAAGAAACTGACTGGTTTATGCCAACACACCGTATGCATTCAGCCCATTTGAAACGAGCGGATTTGAAAAAGTTTGCGGCAGAGCAATTTGGGAAAGTCGATGGATATAACAAGGGTATGGCATGTGATTTCCATTTGTCCAATCCAGAATTACGATTAATTTACGCGAATGGAATCCTAGGACAAAATTTCCCAATTGCAACCGGCGTCGCAATGGGCTTGAAGCTACAAAAAAAGGATGAAATTGTAATGGCCTGTGAAGGCGATGGTGCCTGTTCAGAAGGGATTAGCTTTGAGGCGATGAACATGGCTGCAATTTTTGAGTTGCCAATCGTCTTTATTATCGAAGATAACGGTTATGCAATTTCATGGTCATCTGAAAGAATGAAGGGCAACTTTGCCGACATTGGTTCAGGCTTTGGAATTGCGGCGGTAACAGTCGATGGTAACGATGTTTTGGCGGTTCGTGAAGCAGCTTTACAGGCTGTTGCACTCGCCAGGCAAAATAAACCAGGTATGGTGGTATGTAAAACAATGCGTTGGTCTGGCCATCACACAGGAGATTTTCAACCCTATCGTGATCGGGCAATAATCGAACAAGCAAAACAAGAGAACGACCCCATAAATCGATTTGAAGAAATTTTGTTAAAAGACGGCACCCTAACAGAAGAGTTAAAAGCAAATATTTGGGATGAAACCAAGAGCAGAGTTGACGAAGCCATAGAATTTGCAAAAATGTCTGAATATCCAGATGAAGACATTTTGCTTGATCCATACAAACTTTATGTTAATCCGTGGGAGGAAGCGATATGAGACAAATAATGGGCGCACAAGCTATATTGGAAGCAATGAAAGAGGAAATGGAGCGCGACGAAAACGTTGTTTTAATTGGAGAAGATGTTGCATCCATGGGGAGCTCTCTTGGAACATCCATCGGATTTGCCGAGCAATTTGGCGTTGAACGAGTGATTGACGTGCCGATTTGTGAAGCATCGCAAGGAAGTTTGGCCCTTGGCATGTCGCATATGGGCAAGCGTGTCATTTTGGAATATATGATGGGAGACTTTTCTGCTTATGCTTTTGATTCGATTGTGAATCAAATTGCAAAACAGCGCTATATTTCCAGCGGTCTTTGGAAAAATCCTATTACTATCCGTATGTCGCAGGGCGCTGGTATTATGGTCGGAGCTCATCATAGTCAAATCGTTGAATCTTGGTACACAAATGTTCCTGGATTGAAGATCGTTGCTCCAACATTTGCGCGGGAGATCAAGGGCATTTTAAAAGCAGCAATTCGTGAGGATGATCCGGTCTTGGTACTCGAACCCAAGTGCACTTTTGGTGTTGCCAGCGAAGTGGGTGAATACGGAGAAGACTATGTTATAGAAATTGGCAAGGCTCGTATCGCGCAAGAGGGAAGTGATGTGACAATCATTTCATATCAATACGGGCTCCTGATGGCCCTCGATGCAGCTGAAGAGCTCGAAGAAGAGGGTATCAGTTGCGAGGTAATCGACTTGATTTCTTTGATCCCATATGATAAGCAAGCAATTCTTGAATCTGTTCGCAAAACAGGCCGTGCAGTTGTGGTTCACGAAGGGCCGAAAAGATGTGGATTTGGTGGTGAGATTGCTGCAATGATCGCAGAAGAAGCATTCGATGCCTTAAAGGCGCCAATTATCCGAATAGGCGGCAAAAACTGTCCGGTCCCATATGGACTGAATGAAGATTGCGTGCTTTTCGATAGTGATGAAATCGTGGAAGCAATAGAAAAAATCATGGAATAAATGGGAGAGCACCGATGGATCATATCAAATTGGACCAAGTGTGGCAGCTGGGTATCGTCGTTGATGATGCGGAAAAAATCGCTGACAATTATGCGAGTATGTTTGGGTTGGACAAAGATGACTTCATTTACATGGACACGCGCGATCTGGATGAAGAAAATTGGCATAGCACTATCTGGAACGGGAAGCCTGTGAAGTTTGATCTGAAAGTTGTTTTAATTGCATGCGGCGGCATACAATTTGAACTGATTGAACCGATAGGTGGCGATGAAAACGAATACTCATATTTTCTGAAAACAAAAGGCGGCGGCTTGCATCATGTCTGTACTGTATTTGAAGACTATGAAAATACATTGGATTATTTTCAGAAAAATGGTATTAAAATCCTAACTCAAGGAAGTATGACGGGTGGAGATTATAAATACTTTGATTTGAGAGAACAGCTCGGTGTTATTTTTGAAACCGCTCCAATGACTGTTGAAATGGCTAGAGCTATGATGGGAGTGGATGAGGATTAAGTAATCGGATAAAAGAGCCCGGAATTGTAACTTGCTTTTCCGGGCTACTTTGATTACCTAAATGAATATTGAAATAATCACCAGTAAAACTGCGTTCAGATCATGGTGTTTAAGCAACACGAAACACTCTACCTACTGGCGTAGTTTTGCATTAAGTAAGTTTTTTCTGATTAATTGCTGAATTAAATAGTTCGTGTAGTATTTTAAAAAAAATTATAAACAGTTTGGTTTTGAATATTAGCAAAACCAATAATGATGTTACTGGGGGAACCTCTTCTGCTTTTTTCTCTTTGTAAATATGGCGCTCTAGAAAAAACAACTGAAAAATTTATCCCCCAAATCTTGTCAAGAATCAGACTATTGTTTGAAGGTATATAAAAAAAGTGGCATTAATATTTATAATAAAGTGTTTGTATCAATTATGATCTTTGTCAAAATGAGGTGCGATATTCTTGCGTTTATTCCTTGCGAAATATGAGTACAACCTTTGTAACCCCTTTTCAATGAATCTAAGAATTGCCTTTAAGCAAGACGATATTAGCGGTATAATACCAGAAATACGTGTGTTCTTTTGCCTCTGCGTTGTATTATTGTTGGTGAATTGAAATCGTGTTGCCTTTATTTACTGGTAACAATTTTTAAATTATCATCATTCATCACCTTTAATGTTTTCGAAAACCTCACAATTATTCTGATTAATGGAAAAGGATGAGCAATGAAAAGCAGCGACTTTGAAAAAATAAGTAGATTTGCTTTTCAATTGCATCATCTATATCAATCTTGCACTGATATGTGCTCTTATCGCCAGAATGTTTTATTCCTGTTGGAAGATTTATTTGGCTATAAAAGATCAGTTCTTGTTTTATTTGATAACAAGGATGACCCCAAACCAGGCACTCTTGAAGACAATGTGTTTCACAACATCAGCAAGCGTTTTATTCACGAATATTATAAAACATATTATAAATTGGAAATTGTGAACTTCCATCCAGAAAAAAAAAGTATTATTTGTATCGATGACATAATGCCTTATGACCAATATGAAAAGACTGAATTCTATCAACAGTTCTTAAAAAGGTATGACATTTATTATCGAGTGACGATCCCATTAAATATTGATAAAGATTACTCTGGGGCTCTTGAACTATACCGATCGAAGGAAGAAGGATCCTTTTCTAATGATATGGAGATGATAGACCAATTAAAAAACTATATTGAAATTGGTTTATGTAATATGAGAGACATATTAAATTTGCGGGATGATGTTCAGAAATATCGGATTTACTTCGATCAAATACAAATTGGCACTGCAATCGTCGATGATCAATATCAGCTTGTAAAATGCAATAAAATATTTAGGGATTTATTGTTGAGTTATGATCATGATGTGAACTTTAAAATCTTTTTTATAAACAATCTTTTAAATAAAATCAAAGACAATTATCTATTAGGCAGTCGGATTACTGATATTTGGGTAAATGGAATTTTGTTTCGCGTTTCCCTCCAAGGCACCTCAAATTATTTCTCGCCAAATCAATATCATATTGTTGCAATTCGAACGAAGGATGAAGCGGAAAGAGGTGAATTATCTGAACTGCTAAGCAACAGGGAGATTGAGATTGTAAATTGTATTTCAAAGGGCTACAAGAACGACCAAATCGCTAAAGAACTGTTTTTAAGTGTTCACACAGTAAAAACACATATTCAAAATATGTTTAAAAAATTTAATGTCAGCAACAGGATATCTCTACTTAATAGAATTCGGGACATAAAATAATAATAATAACTACTGTTGTACAACTTGCAATTAGTGGGAAACATAATAAATTGTCTTCAGGTTGGATAACTTTTTTGATTATTTGCTCCAACAAAGAATAGGAATTATCACCAAAAAAAATTAAAAGGGTAATAGATTTTGTGTAAGTGCTTTCTTCATGCGGGCCAAACCATTGACGTTCAGGTATTTGTTGATTGCTCTCTATTCACCTATAACTCTAAACGCCCACAATTTTCAGTTCTATGCCCCTGAATTAATTGTTTTACATTGACAAAACCCGTTTTGGAGTGAATTGCCCGTTTTAATAACTCAATGTACCAGACGATTAAATTGAAGATCTTTAAATGAATCCAATAATCCTGATTCAACATTGAAAAATCTGCGCTCATTTGGGCAATCTTCCCTGCTTTAGACGCACTTCATAGGTGTTTTCTTTTTTGCAACGGTTAACAATGATTGTCTCTTCTATGGGCGCACCCATGGTCCAGTAGGTCATTCCCTCGTGATCGAAGTATGTAATGCTTTTTGAGTAGAATTTCCCTTCATAGCCGTATTTACGAATGTGTTCGACAAGTTTTATGAATAATCCCTCATCAACCCGCTCACGTACGATGTATTCATGCGGCCATTCGGGCATACTCCTGGCAAAAGTCCATTTGATAGATTGAATAAATTCTAATAGCTCTTTGCCAAATTCCATCGACCGCTTCATAGTTAATCTAAGGGCATTTAAATACTTGGCCCTTGCGTCTTCCCAAAAACCTCAATATATAGCAGATAAATGCGCGCCTGGAAATCAACTTTGAGCAACAATGCTAAAATATCTTTACCGGCATCCAATTGCTTCGCCAGGTCTTCATTCAGATGCCGCGGGATATATCCCAACTTATTCTTCTCTTTATCCAGCACGAGGATAGCATTACCGTCATGCGGATTGTCAGGTTCTCTTTTTAGTCCTAAAAGCTCCCCAATCTCTAAACCCGCATACAAGGTTTCCCAATCGACGTAGGCTGCACCTGCGACTTGGGTTATCAGGAGACTTACCCAGCCTTCCTCTTTCAGCAGTTTGCGCTTGTCCACAACCCCTTTGTGGAGTTCTTGAATAAGCTTCTTATGGAAATTTTCCTGTTCCTGCTGTATGGCTTCTCTCTTCTTCATTGCCAGTAATTCCGGGTCCTTGGACCACATCTGCCAATTGAGCAGTTCAAGCAGTTGACGGGCGTTACGTCGGGCGCTACCGCCTTTGATCGAGGCACTATATTCCAACGCCGGACGCAGGTCTTCTCTTAGATGAAAGGCTGCCAACTGGGTGGCAAGAAACCGAATTTGCACGTTCTCGTCCCTCAGCATGTGGATCAATGCTTCCCTTGAAGTAATCGAGTGTTCACTTTGCAATAGTCTTGCAGTTTCAAGGCGCACCCAGGTGGATGCATCACGGGCAGAAGGATCTAACCTTGTTAGCCAATCATCACAAAAAGGAAAAGCACCTAAGGTTTGTAGCACAACCGCCCTAACAAATGGGTCTTTGTCTTCTAATCTGTTTAAGATAAAAGGTATGGTTTGTTCATCTTTCAATCTGCCCAGGGCAAACAAAGATGCTATCCGCACAACCGGGCTCTCATCCAGCAGCATTGCACTTACTTCTGCTGGGGCTTTAGAGAGTGGTAATTGCCCAATCGCGATTAACGCATGCCAAACCATTCGCTCGTCTGGCGATTTTAGGAGGTCCAATAAAAAAGGCAGCACGAGCGCAGAACCCGATTCTCCCAATGCGCGCAAGGTTTGATAGCGGATGGCACGGCTGTCTATGTTATTAAAGTGCTCCATCAACAGGTCGATCCCCCGATCATCGCCGCGCATGGCTAGCTGGAGTGCGATGAAAACCCGTTTCTCAATCCCCTCTTCCATCACCGTGAACCAGGCCTGCCTCATGAAGTCCATCCGATGTTCAGCCATTTCGACTGCACCCCGAGCCGACTCAATAGGCTCTTTTTCCGCTGGAATGTCATTCAGGATGGGTTTATTCGCCCTTTTTCGCAAATAATCCATAGCCCTGGGATGATATAACTCACCGAGAATACGCAAAGCCAGGGCATCCTCTGTATTGGTATAACCCCCTTTCTGAAAGAATGAGAGAATACTATCCACAGCTTCAACTGCTTCCAGGTCGCGCAATGAAACAAGGATACTGCCCTTAACCTCGCTGACTTTTTCAAGGAGCAAGGCTCTGGCTAGAAATGGGATTGCCATTGGGTCTTCACGCCGGGATATTTCTACACAGGCCAAAGAGCGTTCATGTCTTTCTCCGGTAAACAGTAGTGCCAGGATTTCAATGAGTGGTTTGCCCTGCAGGTCAAGCAGAATGCGGGTATCGCGAACAATCTCCTTGATCCAACGCCCGTACAAACCTTTCTCCTTACTGGGGTCATACTGGTCTAGATATTTGAGGACAATCGGGTCCATGACCCATTTCAGGTAATAGGCAGCATCCAAGCGCATACGCTGGTCAGTGTCGTTGAGCAAAACTTGCCCGACCGCTTGAATGGCTTTTATTGTCGTTTTGCTGCTAATAACGGCTTGCATGGCGAAACTTCGTTTTTTGATTTCTGGATCATCCAGCATATCCAAAAAATAATCTACCAGCATGGGATGGTTCAAACCTCCCAATTTTTTAGCCGTTTTCTTTGATTCCCACAAGTTTAAATTTGACAGGTTGTTAATGATGGTTATCACACCCAAATCACCTATGTGTGGCAGGATATCGATGGCACGTTCTCTGCGCTTTTTATCCAATGAGTTAAGTTCAATTTCCAGGATGGGGAGGACGCCTGGGCCTGCACTCAGGATGATATTTTCTACAGCTTTCTCGGTTTGTGGCTCCGGTTGGCGCTCAAGCAGGGCCATGACAACCTTATTGATGTGGCCCTTCTTGGCAAACTTCCCGGCAGCAGTGACTGCAGCAAGGCGTACCTGGGGGCTTATATCATCCAATAAACTCAGCAGTGCATCTAATAAGGCTTCATCCAGGTTGATCCCCGCTGCCTTAGCGGCGGCTTCACGTACTACGGGCTGATAATGAAAGAAGGCGTTCTGAATGGCAGTGACGGCCAACACATCGCTGAAGTTGGCGAGGTGTTCAATGGCGTCGATAACCTGTGCGGTGTCTTTGGATGTGACCTGAGAAAGATAGGTTTCTAAAGAATTCATGGTGTCCTCACTCTATATAATCATAATGCACCCCTGGGTTTGTTGAGAAGCGAGACTTCTTAAACAAAACGAGGTGACCTGGTTAAATTCATTGAGACATCCGCCCTGCGTTGTAGCAGGAACGATATCATCGATCAACCAGAGTTCACCCATCATCCCCCCTGAATTTTTGTAATTAGCTTACTTGTAAAGATTGTACCACAAGAATTTACTCTATGAGTAGGTGTATGGGTTCAATACATATGAGACAATTGGGGGATCATCGAAGGGTAGTTTTGTTGAATATACTCATAATGCGTCAGGTTGTCCAGGGCACGATGAGGACGGACTTTATTGTAGATTCTTTCCCATTCTTCAAGCACGTTATTGAGCGTTGGCGAGGTAAAGTCAATCGGATAAGCTGAATAGAATTCGTCCAAATGAGTTCGATGGGCACGCTCAACTCTGCCATTCAGCTTAGGTGAGCGAGGCGGTAGCACAAACAATTTCACGCCCAGTTCTGCACAAGATTCCTCAAAATGCTTTGAATTCGGTGCCCCCATCCACCTGAACCGCTTTGACCGGGAAAGGCATCCTTTTGATCACAGTGGACAAGAAGGCTTTCGCATTTGCAGAAGATGCGTTTGGAAAGGTTTCAACCACATCCCAGCGTGAAATCACATCTCGTGCGGTGAAGTGTTTGAAGTGGACCTGGGGGAAAGGGTGTATGTCTAACGTATCAATCTGTACCAGATCGCCCGGGGCATCGACCCGATAATCCTTGGGTTTGCGGATCGCATAGGGCCTTTTGGGTCGTCTTTTGGTGTAACGGGGCCTATAAAGCACGTTGTCTTTCAAATAGCCCCGCTGTTGGATGTATTTCAAGATCCGTACCGAAAGGTTTGTGCCTTCTCTCCTGGCTAATACAGCTAATTTCTCTTTTCCCCAGCGAGGATACAGCGTTCTCAACTCCAGAATGAGGGTGATTTCTTTCGAACCCCACTGACGTTGCCGCACACGCTTCGGTCTGCGGCTGCGCTGTTCTAATCCCTTAAGGCCCTCGCTCTCTAACCTCCCATTCCAACGGTACAGGGTGGCTCGTGAAATCCCCATGACCTCAGCTGCCTTTCCGCCAGGCAGCCCTGAGAGCGCTAAAAAGAGCTTCAACAAACCATCTGGAGCAACAGTGCTGATTAAGCCTGAGGGGGATGAGAAAAACCCGACATGTCCACTGCATGGCGTTGAGATGCAGAAATGGTCGCGTAATGGGCGCACCTGGTATTCCCATCGCTGGGAAGGCGGCTGGTGCAATGGGAAGCAGTCATGAAACGGAGAAAGGACGTATTTCCCAGAAAGCTCACAGTCCAGGATGTCGGTGATTACTATAGAAAGGAGGTGACCCCCCAGATTCGTTTGCAAGGGTTATAGCTGCTCAAAGCTGGCCTGAAACCCGGAAACCAGGTGCATGTGAGCAATCCCCAGCCGGGCGTGCTTATCGTGAAAAGTCTGGACTAACACCACACAATCCCATCCAAAAGGGCAGTCCACCAACGGGCTGCCCTTGTTTTATTTAAGCAAAGGAGGCTTAAAACAATGAGAAACCAAGATGTTATTGAAAAAATTGTCCCACCCATCCACCAGGTTGAAACCCCCAAGCTGCAAGGGTCCTATCCCCATGCGCGGGTCAAGGGCCGGGTCGTTACGACCAAAGTTGTTGGCGTCACCTTCGAAGGGCGACAGGAGGGGGTTGCCTGGGCCTGATCTCAACCAAGCGTTGGGGTTCAGAGAGGAATGGCAAATAGACTATCACTTATATGCTGTCAGGTCATTCGATTATTAAGGGAAAACAAGATTTTCTGGCTTAAATTTACAGGGACAAGGTTGCAAGATCTAAGTACATCCGGACATCATCCAGTTACTATTAAAAAATTCCATATTTACATAAAATCAAACATACATATCAATTAAAAATGTCAAGGATATCCCATCGATCTTGCCATTCACTTAATCGACTTTCATCAATTGAATGGTGTGTGGAATCTGGGGTGACAGGCCTTGTTCCCCCATGTTTTTTGAGATATTCTTGATGTGCTAAATAGATGTCATTTTTTATCCACCAATTTGGTACAACCCAAAACTTGGGATGTTCATCATAATTCCCCAAACTTACAAACACCCAGAAATTTGATTCATCAGATTTGGGCATCATCGGTTGACCATCCATAATACTCGACTGCCAGACTCTACTTCGCTTGGATTTTACCCGAAGGGTAATGGAGCGACTTTTATCGTGATTGTCGGCAATAATGACAATTTTTGACTTCTTTTTGACAGGTGTCGCAGACACTCCTCGCTTATTCAATTCAGCAACGGAGAAATATATACCAGCCTGTCTCACTTGTTGTAAACTTGCTTTTCGAAACGTTTTCTTTTCTGTCACAAGAGCCCCTTCATTTAGAATAGTGGCCACAAAAAAAACATAAGATGTTTTATTCCTTCCAGCACTAAATTATTTTAACACAATAAGGATAAATCGCAAAAAATCCCTGCTTTTGGTATAAAGTTACCAAAGGCATGACCATGATTTAATAAGTGCATTTTGTATATCATCGAAATCAACCCCCTTTTTTCACTTATATACAAAAGATTCCGACGGGTTTACCGCTATATATAGCGCCCCCGGGGCGACTCGAACGCCCAACCAACTGATTCGAAGTTCGGAGAACAATTGTTCTATGCGTACATATAGGGGTGAATTGTATTTTATATCCCATATATAGGGGTTGATTTGTGTTTATTTTCCTTTATTTCCAAGATGTTTTTTGTGGTAGCTGTACCGTAGCTGTAGAAATGCAGTTTTCATCACTGTTATTTTGCACTCGAGATACTTAAGATTGTGTCTGTTTTTTTATTTGTCATGCAATCGACTCTCAATAAAAATACATTACGGAAAAACTGCCCCGTAAAGGGTAACGTCAAACAAAAAAGATGAACTGAGGAGTTTTTATCGAGCAGAAGAAATTTAATTCAATCAGGCGAAGTAGCAGATCATTAATCGGGGGAGAAAAACAAACTTCAGTGCTCTTATCTTAAAAACCAAATGATTTATCGAGATATTTGGCTTTAAAATTTCTTCTCACGCTTAACCACAAAATGATACAGAACGTATGTTCTAAACAAATGCCAAAATGCCACCAGGGGCGTTTAAAGGCACTTTTAAGGCGTTTTGCTCAAGATTGTGAGTATTTACTTATCTGCTACCAGAAGTTATTATTTTCGCCACTTTTGGAATTAGAAGAAGATGTGTTTGTTACACGATTAATCACGATAACTATTGTAGGCTGAAAATGGAATGGTATTTACGCCAGTTGGTAAGAAATTAACAAAGAATTTCCATGTTGCAAAAACTATATATAAATAATTGATACCTACTTAATGATAATATCGATGAAATGTAGTTCAATAGTTCCCCCTTTTGGGAGATCGTATCCGATAAATAAACTATCCCATTTATCTGGAAGATATATTTCAAAATCTTCCTTAATTACTTCTCCATCTAATTTATACGTGCATAACATTTTATTTGGGTTAAATTTATAACAACTAAAATCCAACTTTATATCATTTGGAATGATACCCAAATTTATTTCAGAATCGTTTGAGGAAAAATCTTTGTCCCGCACATATAAATAGATATTAGGTTTATTGGAACTTTTATAGAACTCGAAAAACGAACCTTTATAATTACGTATGGATTCAGGTTTACCGAAACCAATCCTGAAAAAAGTCGTATTATTTTCGCCAGATAGGAGTTTCTGAATAGTTAATTTAATTTCGACATATGAAAGGTTTTCAGGTAAAGAGCGATATATACCAAAAACACGAATATCATCAGAGTTTGGTCGCGTAATCATTAATCCTGGTGATGTTACGTCCAACCCTTCAGCGTTTGCTACAAACCCAATTGCTTGATCGAAAACTATACCTGAACATGTTTCATCAGGGGTTACTAAGTGGTCCCAAGGTGGTCCCGGAATGTAATTCCATAATTTCGAAATGCATCCGTCTTTAAAATTCCAGGGAGGTGTTTCAATAATTGTAGGCAGTTCAACCTCGTCTATGCCTGATTCTGCTTCGGTGAATGGGGTTATTTCAATGTTAGGACATGGAGTAATATCAAAAGTCGGGCAGGGGGTTGAATCTTGAGTAGGGCAGGGATATTCTTCACAAGTGGGGCATTCTGTAGGAGTAACAGTCGGAGTTGGAGTTCCATAAACATACTGTGCAACATTTTGATGTGTTTTAAGAGTGCATACAATAAGAATGATAATAATAAGGGAAAAAATTATTGAAATCACTATCCACAATATCCAGTTTGATGTCTTGTCAGGTTTTGGTTTGAACCAATGAATCGAAAAAATTGCGAAAAGGGTTAGAAGAGTCACCCCAATCGAAAAAATAAGCGCATGATCCTTCA
>Ga0208694_1002592_pt1 | contig 18756 bp, 15 predicted proteins | sample AD_UKC078_MetaG_FD_184442 | JGI IMG/M metagenome (GOLD analysis project Ga0208694, IMG submission 184442) | Active sludge microbial communities of municipal wastewater-treating anaerobic digesters from USA - AD_UKC078_MetaG (SPAdes) (version 2) | ecosystem: Engineered > Bioreactor > Anaerobic >...
TGACACATAATATGCATCAGCAATAATGGCCGGATCGTGGTTTCTGAGACCAAAGAGACGATCATCGGAGAAGTCGAGGATGCAGAAGTTCTCCTTCGGCACTCCGCGTTCCTTGAGTTTTTGGCAATAGAGGTGCTGGTACACGTCCTTACCGGTTTCGCGCATTCCGGTGATGATGGTGGCCTTCCCCTTTGATGCGTTCAACGGAAAGCTCGCGTTCAACGTATGTGCCGTCATCGATTCTGTTCTGGTTATCGAGGATGATCCGGCGGATCATCTGTTCAAGGTTCGTGGTGTCCATGTGGAGAGTATACTATGGAAGAGGAAAACCATCAAGCTGAGATGCATGGTTTTAGCTAAAACCATGCAGATGAGATGAACGGTTTTAGCCAAAAGCATTCAGATGAAGTTGACGGTTATTGCTCTTGGCAGCGTGAAGCGAAATCCCGGTACTCTCTCCGTCTTCCCCTCCTCTCTTTCATGCGCCATACTGCGACCAAGGGGTCAACCATGCCGAACCACTGTCATCTTTGTGAGAAGGAAGCCATCCACCACATCACTCTCAAGAACGGGGAAGAGCTGCATTGCTGCAACGAGCACTACAATCGATGGCTCTGTGAACGAATGGGCCACGATTACTCACAGTATGCCACCCCAAAGACCATCGCTGTCTTCGGTCAACGGTACAAGGTGATGGCGCAGGTCGTTCGTAATGGGGTGGTGTACTATGCGTATCGTGGTCGTAAGGGGGTGGAGGAGTCCTATGCGATACAACTCCCCTTTACGGTGAGTGGAAAGGATGCCATGCCGTTTTTACAGGGCAAAGTTTCCTTGACCGTCATGTTCAGCAGTGAGGGTCGAGATGAGCTTGATGATGCAGGCACCATCGGCATTGAGTATGATGACGATACAGATGGTCCGCTCTTCATCTTCAAAGGGAGAAAGCTCTCCCCTCAGCAGCTCATCGAGCTGCTCTCCCCCTATCAAGGATTCAACTTGGCGTATCAGCTTGAGCCCCGGGTCCCGGACCTCGATGTCCAATGGTTCACCTACGAGGAGCATGTGATCCCGGATGAGAAAGAAGATGACCATCGGTGAGCTGTGGATAATCCTGGAACAGTAAGACAAGGAGACCTTGATCGCCTTCCTCATCGAAGAAGTGAGGGGGGATGCAATACTGCTCAATCACGTGCTCACCTCTTCCCCCTTGTGGTAATAATCACTTATGGAGTGGGTAGGAATTCTCATTTGGAGTCCGACCGAGTGGTAGGCAACCGTTGGGTGTGGGAAGCCCATCCCTGATCAACCGCCGGGAGAGACCCAAGGATCGCACGGTGCGTGTTCCCATCCTCTGTGCGTGCTCGATGCGTATCTCAAAAACAGTAAACATGGAGTGACCGGTAATGCGGAGCATACTGGACCCTACGAATCAAGGGGCAATCCCTCGCATGGCTCTCGGCTGCATGAAGGGCTACGAGCAGAGTGCCATCCCAACTCCGGGGCGAGAAATTTGGTTCTTGCGAAGGAGAGGGGGTTCAATATCCCCTTGATGAGGTCCGATGATCTGTGGTGTCACTATCGCCAGAGTGATGACGGGGTGGGAGCGTTGTGCGCATCGGCACACTGCCTTCGATCGACCACTGGTGTCCGGTCAGCTCGATTCGATCAAGGCGATGCTCACCGTCAGCGGTGATGTATCGTCAGCGTTGTTGGTCAAGGAGCAGTGGTAGTGATGCCCAGCCTTATTCCATCGCATGGTGCATGGAGGAAGGAGAGAGACATGCACGACAAGGTCGTTCACATCGACAAATGATTGGAGAGACTCTTTGAACGAATCGCTGCTCTCGATGCCGGTGATGATGAACAGCTCGCTCGCTTCACGGCAGCGCTGTCTTCCCACCGAGGTCCACCAGCTTTGGATGCAGTCGGCGGTAAATGTCTCCAGAGCGTCCGACCTCCGATTCTGTGTTTCCACCGCGATGACCGGAATGCCCCGTTGGATGAAGGCGTGGGCCTTCTTGTTGATGAAGGCGAGCTGTGCATCATAGTCGGCTCCCTGCTTGCCCACCATCTTGCCTGAGGGCAGGCTGAAGCCCAGCTCCTCCAGCTGCGTCTTGACCGTCACATAGCTCACCGAAGTGCCTCCCTGTGTCAACTCATCGGCCAGAGTGCGGAGGCTCTTGGTCGTCCAGCACAACGGATGCTCCTCGTTGTAGTTGAGGAGAGCCAAGAGCTGCTCCCTGATATCCGGATGCGTCGACTCGACCGGTTTGCGCCCTGCACCCTCGGCTCGCTGCCGCGCGATCGCCGACGATATGGTCCGGGCTCTCGCGTCCCCTTCGGTCTCTTGGGCCTCGGCTTTGCCGAGGGTGATGGTACTCCGGCTCACGCCGGTCAGCTCGCTGAGCTCAGTGATACCGCCATGGCCCAGGTAGCAGGCGAGGGCACCGAGAAAGAGACGGCGTCCCTTTTCATCCAGTCGGGGCATTGTCACTGCCACTAGGTGGCGCAGATTTTCATCCATCATGGAAGAATCGTAGCAAAGAGAGGTGATGGGAGCAATATGGGAGGCGTTCACCCAAGGGCGATCGAGCAATGGATCACCGCAGTGATGATGCTCTGCCCTGCACCCCATGGATCTCCATCGCCTGTCCCTGTGTCTTTCGCTCAATGGCGGTTTTATGAAGTTGGGAAGGGGAAACCATCAAGATGAGATCAATGATTTTACATAAAGGCATGGAGCTGTGATGAATGGCCGGAGCATGCTCCTCCCCTCAAGACCATCGCGGCGTCGGCTGGACAATATGGGTAAATTCCATCTTTCCTTCTTCCCCACTTTCCTCCATACTGCGTCTAAGGAGTCACCCATGTCAGATCAATGTCATCTCTGTAAGAAAGAAGCCAACCGCCACATCACGCTCAAGAGCGGTGAAGTAATGCACTGCTGCGGCGAGCACTTCAACCAATGGTTCTGTGAACGCATGGACCTCGACTATGAGCAGTATGTGCCCCCCAAGACCATCACCGTCTCCGGCAAACGCTACAAGGTGGCCATGGAATTTTTCGAGGAGGGGGTCATCTACTACGCATACCGGGGCATCAGCGGCGTCGAAGAGTCCTACACGGTCTCTGTCCCGTATTCATTCAATTCGTGGATGGGGATGGAGCATCTAAAGGAGAAGGTCGCCATGCTCCTCAACCACGCTACCGACGACACGGATCGCCTTGATCCCAACGGCACCATCGGGATTGCATGGGAGGATCCGGTGGCTATGGAAGGACCCTACTTCATCCACAAGGGAAGAAAAATGACGGCCACCCAACTTGGCCAGCTGCTCGCCCTCTATGCAGGGCAGAACCTGATCTACTTCCGTGAGTCCCGGATTCCCGAACCAGGGGCCCAGTGGTTCGCCACTGAGGAGAGCTTGCTGTCGTTTGATATTCAGGGCGAAGGCATGTTCTGATGATCACCTGTACGTATCGCATACCAGAGCAGGGAAACGCTTACCCGGTCAGCGAGCACGACAAGCGATATGGACAGAGAGGGCCGAAAGAGGGGGAACGCGATGAATACTGAGCAAATGAAGGCGCTGCTGCAGCGCATGAAGAAAGAGACCTTGATCGACTTCCTCACCGCGGAGATGGAGGCCGGCACGTCGGTGGACGTCCACCTGCGCATCGCCTTCACCGACGATTGGTTCGATGATGATCGGTACGCCTCCAAACAGCATTGGATGCACCTGATGCTGGCCAACAACATCACCGTCGATGAGGACGGGGATCGTGTGCTCAACGCCTTGGCCGAGAGAGCGCTCGCTGATTTCTACAAGGAGGTCGCCATCGCCACCGCGTTCGGCCGTCTCAAGGAGGCGGTCGCGCTGCTGCTCATCGCCGATGAGGAGATCAATGGCCTCATCGACTACGGCGTCGATCCCGTACCGCTGCAGGAGGAGGTGGATGACCGCTTTCTCGCGATCACAGATACAGCGGCCGAGGAGCAACGCTGTGAGCTCTTTCAATACCTCTTGGAGAACCGCCTCTTTGGTGAATACCCTCTGCGCCTGGCCCTCCGGCTCGCCGACACCGAGGAACAGCGAGCGGCGTTGCGCGCTCGCGTCGAGGACGACCCGGATGCCCAAGCGATCGCCTTTGAGTTGTTGCTCATCGATGGTGGGCGGGCAGAGCAGGAGGCGTTTCTCCTTGAACGGGACGTGAGCCCCATGCTGTGGGCACGGGCCGCCGTCGACGCCCTCGAGAGCAAGGAGTGGGATCGTGTTCTCAGGTACTGCCGAGAAGGCGAGGAGTGTTTCCCCGTTTGGGGCGTATGGGATCGACTGCGGCTCAATACCTATATCGGCGCCGGCAACCGTACAGAGGCTCGCGCCCTCGCCTTCACCATGGTGGTGGAGGAGAGGCTTGAGTATCAAATTCTCGAGACCTTGGTGCCCGAAGAGGAGTGGGATGAGACGGTGGAGCTGGTGCGCAGGCATATGGAGATGCAGGGCAAGACGTGCGCCCCCATGCTGGCGGCAGCGGAAAAGTATGAGCACCTGCTCCTGCAGGTGCAACAGAATCTCCACCTCATCGATGAGCATTGGCTTGATCTACGCGATGAGTACCCTGAACAAACCATGCTGCTCTTGGCAAGGCGCTGTTCTGAGATGGTGGACAGCCAAAGCTCACGTAAGGATTGTGTGCAATTGGCGAAATTGCTCGGTGTCCTCCAGCGCATCGGGGGGAGGGTGGAGGCGGAGGACATCATCGATGATCTCTTGGATCTTTACCCGAAGAAGCGGATGCTCAAGGAGGAGCTGAAGCGGGCGGGTTTGATCGGGTGAGGCAATGGCACCTACACACCGCTGAATCACAGGCGGGCGGCGTTGCAGGTGACTGCGTAGCTGAGCCGTTTAAATTTCTCTTCCCCTCCTCTCCTTCATACCGCATACTGATGTGCAGGAGGAAGCGATGCAAGATCAATGTTATCTCTGTGAGAAGGAAGCAAACCACTTCGTCAAGCTCAAGGGCGGGGAAGAGCTTCATTGCTGCAACGAGCACTACAACCGGTGGATGTGTGAGCGCCTCGGTTACGACTACGATCAGTATGTGCCCCCCAAGACCATCTCTGTCTTGGAGCAGCGCTACAAGGTGGCGATGGAGGTTGTCTCCTTCGGGGTCGTCTACTATGCGTATCGAGGGCGCAAGGGGGTGGAGGAGAGTTGGGCGGTCCAGGTGCCCTTCACCATCAAACGGAAGGAGGCGCTGGACTTCCTGAAGGAGAAGGTCGCCATCCATCAGGTCATGGCTTCTGATGATGAGAGCTTCCTCGATATGGCCGGCGCCATCGGGGTGGGGGCATTCGATGAGGTGTGGGGTGAAGATCCGTACTTCATCTACAAGGGGCAGAAGCTCTCGGTAGAAGATCTGGTCGACCTGCTCTCCTTCCATCAGGAGTACAACCTGGTCTATCACCTGGAGCCCCGGATGCCCAATCCCGATGGGCGGTGGGTTACCTACGAAGAGGATGTAATCCCGGATGAGGATGCGGATGACCATTGGTGAGCTGCGGGCGATCTTGGAAGAGCAAGACAAGGGTGTTCTGATCGACTTCCTCATCGAAGAAGTGAAGGGTGATGCAATACTGCTCAATCACGTGCTCACTGAATTCACCGATGATTGGCTTGATGAAGAGTGCTTTGGTGACAGACAGCGGTGGCTACACGCAGTACTGAAGGACACCGAAATCGATTGGTATGGTGACTGCGTACCCTCCGAGTCTGCCCAAGAGGCGCTCGCGCTCTTCTACCGACAGGTGGATAGAGCCATCACAATCGGCCGCTTCAAGGAAGCGGTGGCGCTGCTCCTCATCGCTGATGAGGAGGTTGGCGCCCTTGATGATTATGGGGTGGATACCGGAGCTCTGTTGGATGAGGTGTCCAAACGTTTTGATGCAATCGCCAACGCAGTAGATGATGAGAGGCGCTCAGAGCTCTTCTCTCATGTGGTGCAGACCTATCCCGATGAGAGCAGGTGTCGCCGCCTCGCCTTCGCTCTTTCCCGAGGTGCGGATGAGTGGGCCACACTGAGCGCCCTGGTCTTGGACGATCCGTATGACCAGAAGCTCGCCTTTGAGTTGTTGCTCAAATCGACGGATCGGGCAGAGCAGGAGGCGTTTCTCTTTGAGAAGGACGTAGGTCCCGATATTTGGGAGCGAGCGGTTCGAGATGCCAATGACAGCGGTGAGTGGGAGCGGGCCATCAGGTACTGTCAAGAGGCCATGAAGCGCTTCTCCGGTTGGGATGTATGGAAGGACCTGCTCTTAGAGGCCTACAAGGGCAGTGGCAAGAACGTTGAAGCCCAAGAGCTGGCCTTCGATCTGGCTTCTCGTGCTCGACTTGGATATACAGCGCTCAAGGCATTGGTGCCGCCACAGGAGTGGAGAGAGACGGTTGAGAAGCTTTGCCATCAGCTGGAGCAGAAGGGAAGAACGTGCGACAACATGTTGATCGCTGAAGAACGATTTGATCTGCTCATTGCCCACGTGCAGCGGTTTCCGTTTCTTGTACTCTCGTACTGGGAGGTATTGAAAGAGGAGTATCGAGAGGAACTCATCACGTTGGTGGCCTCTCGCAGCTCAAATTTGGTGAATGAGACAAGCCCTCGCGAGGAGTTTGTCCATCTAGCGAAATTACTGGGCATTCTCAAGAGTCTTGGCGAGGAAAAGACGGTAGAGAGACGCATCGCCTCGCTCTTGAAGCGGTACCCATCCAAGCGGATGCTCAAGGAGGAGCTGAAGCAGGCGGGATTGATTGAGTGATGCCATCAGAATTCCTCATCTACACACTATTGGCTTCTCCATAGGCTACTCTGTCCAGCATAAGACGGTAGGGTGTTTGAGATGAACAGAATCGATGAGCTGGCCGCAAAACACATCAGGCTAAAACTGAGAACAAAAATAACCGCTGATTAGCATAGGCTGGTTCAGCGGCAGACCTCTGTATATTCACGATCGATAGATCATGCCCACCGGTAAATTACCATTGCGGATGCGATTTAGCAAGACTCTGTTCTTTGTCATCATCATTTGGCGCTACAACTGTGCCGTAGTGTTCAGTGAGCTGTTGTTGCTCAAGATTGGTTATCTTCGCGCCAACGGTGTACAGGACGCCTCCGTCTGGCACCGGACGGTGGATGATAGGGTTCGTTTTCTCTCATTACAGTCGCCTTCCCGTATGCTACACTGTCCATCACACGAAGATAGAGTAGTTGAAATGGACAGGATCGAAGAACTGAAAGCAGAGATCAACCGACTCACGGCTGAGAACGAGCGCCTTCGTGCGCTCTTGGCGCAGCATGGCATCGCCTTCGAGCAACCCAATGTGCACGATATAGCCACCCAGCGCCTGGCGCTCTACCGCTCCTTCTTTCGTGGTCGAGAGGATGTCTATGCCCAGCGGTGGTTCAACAAGGCAGGTAAGAAGCAGTACTCCCCGAAGATGAGGGAGGAATACCAATACCTGAAAACCAATGAGCGAAAGGCTGCGACAGAACAGGGAATCGACATCTACGAACCCTTCGATGATGAGGCCGTGGCGCGCCATCTCAAGAAAGACGAGGGGAGTGAGAAACACGCTTATGGCATCTACCTCATCGTCGCCGAAGATGAGTGTTATACCGCGGCCTTCGATTTCGATGGGGAGGGGTGGAGAGAGGACATCACGGTGGTGGTCGAAACCATCGAGGAGCGGGGCTTTCCCTCCCTCATCGAACTCACTCAATCGGGGAAAGGGGCGCACCTCTGGTTCTTTTTCGAGGATACCATCAAGGCGAAGAAAGCGCGTCAGTTCTGCAGCAGCCTCATCACGCTGACGATGGAGCGTCATCCGCTCTTGGGGATGAAGAGCTATGATCGGATCTTCCCCTCCCAGGACCAGGTGGCCATCGGGGGGTTTGGCAGTCTCATCGCCCTCCCCTTGGAGGGGGAGGCGAGGAAGCAGGGGCGCACTGTCTTCCTTGACAGAGAGCTCAAGAAGCTGCCCGATCCGTGGCTCGCCTTGAGAGAGCAGAAGAAGATCCGTGAAGAGGAGATCGATGAATTCCTGGCCTCCGTAGGCCCTTCCTTCGATACCGGGAAGATGGGCATGGATGCTGCTCGCAAGGCGCTGCCTCTTTTCACGAGTGCTGATACAGTCAGCGATACAATAATACCCAAGACAATAGAGGTGACGCTGGAGAGCGGCATAGCATTTCCCATCACCGGTCTTCCGTCTTCGCTGGTCAACGAGTTGAAGCGCATCGCTTCCTTCCACAACCCGGAGTTCTACAAGGCCCAAGCGATGCGCATCAACACCTGGGATATACCACGTATCATCTGCTGTGCAGATCTGGAGGATGGCGCGATGACCCTTCCGAGAGGATGTCTGGAATCAACATTGAATGTATTTCGACAGAATGGTATTGAGGTGACGCTTGATGACAAACGCAGTGCTGGGCAGCGCCTTGAGCTTCTATTCAACGGGGTGCTTCGAGAGGAGCAGCAGGCGGTGGTAGATGAGATGATGAGGCACGATTCGGGGGTATTGTCAGCCCCGACAGGCTTCGGTAAAACGGTGATCGCCGCCGCCTTGCTCGCCGAGCTTGGGCAAAGTGCCTTGATCATCGTCCATACGAGAGTGCTCTTGCGTCAATGGCAACAGCGCCTTGAGGAGTTCCTCGACATCTCCTGTGGCCTTCTCGGTGGAGGGAAGAGCTCCTTGACCGGCTCTGTGGACATCGCTGTGATCAACTCGCTGAGGCAAGAGCAGTATGATGAGCTTCTCAGTCAGTATGGAGTCGTCATCGTCGATGAGTGCCACCACGTGGCAGCAGTGAGCTATGAGCAGGTTCTCAAGCGGGTGAGCACGAAGCGCGTCTTCGGGCTGACCGCCACCCCGATGCGCAGCGATGGGCACCATGACATCATCTTCATGCAGTGCGGCCCTCTGATCCATCGCATCGATTCACGGGCGTGGCGGGAGAAAGAAGAGCTCTCTGTAACGGTCATCGCACGTTTCACGTCCTTTCGATGCGATTACCAGAGACTGGGCATCCAGGACGTCTATGAGAAGCTGAGCCAAGACGAGGAGCGGAACAGTATGCTTGCCGAAGACATTGGGCAGTATGTTCACGAGGGCCGCTCAATCCTTGTCCTCGCCAATCGCTTGGAGCAGCTTGGTACCCTTCAAGTGCTGCTCGCCAAGCGAGGCTTGGAGTCGCTCTTGATGAGCGGCAGCCAATCGGCGAAGGAAAAGCGACGGGTCACTGCGTATCTTGATGATCTCAAGACAACGAATAATCCTGCCTTGATCCTCTCCACGGGCAAATACATCGGGGAAGGCTTTGACTTTCCCGCCCTCGATACGCTGGTCCTTGCTTCCCCGATCGCTTGGAAGGGGAGCATCACGCAGTATGTAGGGCGGGTGAGCCGCCAGTATGAGGGAAAGAGTGAGATCCTGGTGCTTGACTATGTGGACTTCAGGATCCCGGTGCTCACCCGGATGTTCGCCAAGCGTGTCAAGGCGTTCAAAAAGGAGGGGTTTGCCATCACGCAACATGGGCAAAAGCCGGATGATGAGCTGGTATATACCAGAGAGACGTATTGGGCTCTCCTGGAGCGTGATCTGAGAGAATCAAACGGTCCAATTCTCTTTTCAACCCAATATGTGAGTCCAGCGAGGGTGCAGCGGCTGTTGCCTCTGTTCAAAGATCTGTCAACTTCAAAGCAGGTAGTGGTCAGGGCCCCGAAGGATTCATCGACTACGCTTTTCGAAGCCAATGGGATCACACTCCAACAGACCGAAGAAGACCTGGTGAACTGCATTCTCATCGGAGAGCGGATCCTCTGGTATGGTTCCATCAACATCTTCGGAGCGATAGGAGAGACCGACACCTTCCTACGGATAGAGGACCCCACCTATGCCGCGCAGGTGATGAAGTGGTTGGAGGGGAGAGAAGCAGAGTTCCTATAGGGGATATATTGGAGTAGCTAGGGATATCAGGAATTGGAATTATCGCTCATTGTATGAGTAAACAATATGAATGTGACCCCTGGATTTGCAAAGTCGTGGATTTAGCACTACAGTGGTCATAACTACAACTACAGTATGCATTACCGCATGCAAAGAGAGGTCACATCATGTTTAACAAGTCCAGTATACGCACAATCGGCATCGACGTCCACAAGGATACTTACGCCCTGAGCACCTATTGTCCCGAGACGGAAACCTTCATCGGCGAGATCACCACGGCAAGCGAGTCGAGGATGGTCATCAATTATGTCAGGAGGCTGCAAAAGGAATCGGACCCCAACGTCACCGTCATCACCGGTTATGAAGCTGGGCCCACCGGGTTCGGCCTTCAGAGGGACTTGATCAAGGCGGGCATCGACTGCAAGGTCATGGCCCCCACCACCATCTATGAGAAGAAAGGCGGCAACAGAACCAAGACAGACCGGGGAGATGCCCGTAAATTATCAAAGGCCCTGCATTGGGGCGCTTTCAAAGAAGTGGTCGCACTCTCGCCCGAGGATGAGGCGACGAGGGACTACATCAGGATGCGCGATGACAGGAAGACCGCCTTGAAGAAAGTCAAGCAGCAACTGAAGTCGTTCTTGCTCAGGAAGGGCAAGCACTACCCGGAGAAAGGCACAAGCTGGACTTTGAAGTATCGCTCTTGGCTCCGTACCGTCACCTTTGCATCCCCGGTCGACCAACTGACCTACGATGAATACCATGCGGAGATCTACAGGCTGGAGGAGGCGATCGAACGCTTCGACCTACAGATCGAGGGATACTCCCAGGATGACCGGTACAAGGAAAAAGTCGGACGCCTGCGCTGCTTCGGGGGAATCGACACCCACATAGCCATGGCCCTGGTCTGTGAGGTGGGTGATTTCTCTCGATTCTCCACCGCGAAGGAGTTCTCTTCCTTCCTGGGCCTCTGCCCCGGCCAGCAATCCAGTGGGGGGAGGACCCAGATGACGGGCATAACGAAGGCGGGCAACAGCAATCTCAGGAGATTGCTCACCGAGAGTGCAAACTCCATGGCGAGGACCACGATATTCGGTAAATCCAAGCGTCTCAAGGCCAGGCAAGCCGGCAACCCTGCCGCAGTCATCGCTTATGCGGACCGGGGGACCTCCAGGATACGCTACAAGTACCACAAGATGAGGCTGGAAGGCAAACATGTGAATCTGGCAAAGGCCGCGTGTGCGAGGGAGATCGCCTGCTTCGTATGGGGGATGATGACCGACAACATCCATGGCGAGATCTTCTAGAACTAATTGAACATTTAAAAAATTCGTTCGATGCACAGACTTGAGGCACAAATCCACACGTGCGGGTTTGGGCCATGTTTCAGAATTTTTGAAATAATGCCATTGAACTAATCCCAGCTGCTATGGGGAAATCAAAGATCCCTCTTCTCTCAAAGATGCGGTATCGGATGCGTTTCAGGTGCCGAGGAACCGGCTGACCTGACTTTTTTACCATGGGCGTGCACTTTTGGCAACAGGCCCCCTTACCCCCAGGCAGAGCAGAGGGGCTAAATGCAGCGGATAAGATGTAGTTGTGGTTATGGAGGGATCCCCGGTTGCAGGATGCTGCTTGAGAGCAGTCGCCCACATTCAGGACAGACCGACAGGTTGACCTTGTAGAGCCTCAATACGGTTTCCTGCATGGTCTCCCTTCTGGGAACGTGCCTCTTGGTTTTCGTCATCACCATGCACCGGGCGAGCTTGGTGTTCTTGTTCGCCGAGGCATAGATTCCATAGTGGCGGATTCTGGTGAAGCCGCGGGGAAGCACATGCAGGAGGAACCTCCTGATGAACTCCTCGTTTGCCAGTACCATCAGCTTCTGTCTGCCCTTGTCCTTATAGTCCTTGTAGGTGAAGGTTGTCCTTTCCGCCGTCACCTCGACGAGTCTGCCGTTGGTAATGGCGGTCCTGTGGGTGTAGCTTCCCACATACCGGTACACCCCTTCGGAACCCTTGAAGGGCCTCTTGCAGTAGACGACCCACTCCTTGCCCATGACCGTATCCAGAAGGGCATCGAACTCATCCTTTTCGAAGGCGATGCCACCCATTTTGTACGCCTTGCGTAGCGATGATACGAACAGCCCCCTGAACTTTTTCGACATGGCCCTTACGGGCAGGAAGAACTTCTTGCCGCCGTCCTTCCATCCCGTGGCCGAATACCCGCCTCCGGTGACTATCATGTGTATATGGGGGTGGAACGCAAGGTTCTTCCCCCAGGTGTGCAACACCGCCGTCATCCCCGGCAACGCACCAAGATGCTTCTTGTCGGCGGCAAGGACTTTCACCGTCTCCGCGCTGACCTTGAAGAGCAAGTTGTAGAACACCTCCTCGTTGGCCAAGGCCAACGCGTTGAAAGCCGAGGGAACGGTGAAGACCGCATGGAAATGCCTCACGTCCAGTATGTTGCAGAGCCTTCCCTCGATCCATGCCTCCTTCTTGAGGGAGCCGCACTTGGGACAGCTGCGGTTGCGGCAGCTGTTGTAGCTGATGCGCGTATATCCGCAGCTGCAGCGGTCGCTGTGGCCGCCCAGGACCGCCGTCCTGCAGCGGAGGATGGCGTTGGCAGCCTTGTACTGGTCCTTGTCGAGTGGATTTTTGAGCCTGAAGCCGTCGAACGAATGGGCGAAGATGTCCTGTACCTCAACGTGTGGGCGTGTCGACATGGCGTGCTGTATACCCGGCCCAGAGCATAGCGCAAATATCCGAGGGGCTCATGCTGTTGGTGGTGTCGATCATGCTGGTGCTGATGTAGATTTCGGTGCTTGCCAGGGAAGCGTGGCCCAGGATGTGCTTCAGCCTCAGTATTGCGTTGGGGTCGTTCTGGATGTAGTGGGTGCTGAAGCTGTGCCGTAGGCTATGGGGGTGAAATTCCGAATCCAATCTGCTATGCTTGAGGCAGGTCTTGAACTCATGGGTGAAAACATTGGACTTCAAGCAACCTGTTGTTTTTCTGGCCGGGAACATCCAGTTCTCTGGGGTTTCCGGCCTATATTGCCGCCAATAGTGGCGCAGCGCTTGGTAGCAGGCGTCCGGCAATATGACCCGCCGTTCCTTGTTCCTCTTCCCCTGGGGTATCCTCAGGAACCTCAAGCCTGAAGCCTTGTCGGTCTCGATATCCGTGAACTTCAGCTTTGCCAGCTCGAATGTCCTCATCCCGGTCCCGTACAGGGTGAGGAAGAAGGCGAAGGCCCTGATCTCGTTGAGATGGGCAAAGAACTGCTCGAGCTGCTCCACCCTGAAGTGGACCGGCTGTTTGTGGCGTGCACGGACATTGGGAACCTGCTTGCGGTTGATGGCGAGGCCGAGGACAACCTCCAGGAAGAACTTGCATCCTGCGTTGTAGGTGTTGATGCTGGTACCCTGGAGCTTGCCTTGCTGATGCAGATGCAACAGGAAGCTCCTCAGGTCCTTCTCATTCAAGTCCGAATACCTGTCCTTCGCTGCGAATGCGCTGAAGCGGATCAATGCCGTGCGATACGTCTGCCTTGTCTTCTGTGAACTCCCCCGAAGCAAAAAATCCTCTTCCATCTTCTGCAGTACCTGTTCATTGGTCATCATTGGTAAAATCCTCCTGTGAAATGGCTTGGCTCAAAGAACCACAACCATGGTACAGGAAGACTTCGGGACGACTCAATTCATGGAGGAGGAGGCCGAAGGTGTATGGATGAGATTAGCAAACAAAAGCTTTGAGAAGCTTGGTCACAAGAACCCCAACCAAGGTGCGGATGAAGCTGAAAGGGGAACAGTTTATGCCGGGAGCATCTTGCAGAAGCAGATAGGGCTCACGAGCATAATCTCTTAAAAGCTTCCGCGCAGCGGATTAGTTCAATTGAACATAATGAAAAGGTGCTGTTGGAGAGTGTAAGGGAAGCATGAACAGGCTGACGACAGTCAAGATCTTGCTACCTTCGAGAAAATTATGAGACACAACCAAACATTGTGATTCTCGCTAGTAAACGGAAAGAGCAGTAGGCGGACCATTGGCCTGTAGGTACCCAATCCACGAATATGAAAGTGGTCAAATGCTGAAAAACTGATCGGCCTGTTTGTGAATCCCTTATGCTTCTATATCGAAATGGAGGAAGATGGAATGATCATGAAAGATATCTAAGATACTACTTGACAGGGGTCACATCATATGAATTTTCTGAATCTGGTTTACTTGTCCATCGAAGAATGGTACCCTTCAGTGAAACCGTGATGGGGAGTATAGAGGACCATATCTAATATGCATCCCACGATTCTTTTTTTGTAGGTTCGCCTCGAAAAGAATGGTTGTATCGAGCCCATTTCCAGCCGTTGGCTGGGTTGGGGGAGGTGTGCTCATATTTAGGTTGATAACCATATTTTCGCTTTTTTGTTACCAGCTTGTTTACGGGGTTTCAATATGTCAGGTACGAAGCCATATACCAGAGGTTGCTTGTGTCGATGGATGAAGTATTGAGATATCAGGTGGTCAAGCGAATTGGGCTCGTCATTGTTGATATCTTGCTGCTTGCCGCTGCAATACTCCTCGCTGTTTGGACGGTATTTGATACCAGGGCAGTTCCACATTTCAACTTTGTTGCAGTAGTGAACATCAGTGGTATCGTGATAATTCTTACTGCTGTTCGATTTTACAATATTCGAATCAGTGAAAGTTCTCTCGATGTCCTTGGCAGGGGACTTGCTGCTTTTGTCCCTGCATTCTTGATCGCAGCGCTTCTTCTTGGCTCCTATTTCGGTTTTCGTTCCCAGTGGATTCCTTTCTTGATTGTAGCTGATGGCTTTGGATATATGTTCGTGATGTTCAGTCGTATCAGCTACCGTATCGCAGTTATCTTGGTTAATCGCCAAGAATCAGGCAACCTCCCCCGCACTATTGTCTACGGGGCTGGGGAACTGGGCAGCACATTGGTGCGTCAGGACAATAAAGGGAGGCTTGACTACCACATCGTCGGCTTCGTCGACGATGACACCAACCTCAAGGGCAGTTATGTGCTCGGCATACGTGTCTACGGCACGGTCGCCGACCTCGAGCAGATTCTGCTCGATCAAAATGCCACGGTCCTCATCATCGCCATCACCGAAATCGAGCAGGAGCGGATGTTTGCCGCTGTCGATGCGGCAAAGGAAGCGAAGGCCGAGGTAAAGGTCATCCCCTCTCTCTTTGAGATCCAGCAGGGCTCCAAGGAGCTGGATCTGAGGAACCTCGACTACGCCGACCTCTTGGGCCGACCGCTCATCAAGATCGACCAGGAGCCGATCAAGCAGATGGTCCACCATAAGCGCATCCTCATCACCGGAGCCGGAGGCTCCATCGGGAGCGAAATCTGCCGCCAGTTGCTCACCTATGGGCCGAGCCAGCTCATCCTCCTGGACATCGACGAGACGGAGCTCCACGATCTTTCGCTGGCCCTGCACAACTGGCAGCAGGAGTGGAGCGACAACATCGTGCCGGTGGTCTGCGATGTGAAGAACAAGGCGAAGCTCGATCGTATCCTCAAAGCCTATAGACCTCAGTTGATCTTCCATGCAGCGGCCTACAAGCATGTGCCGCTGCAGGAGCTCTACCCGGAGGAGGCGATCACCACCAACATCCTGGGCTCCTACGCACTCCTCAGGAGTGCCAAGGAGCACCAAGTTGAGAAGGTGATCGTCATCTCCACCGACAAGGCGGTCAACCCGACCAACGTGATGGGGGCGACCAAGCGGGTGGTCGAGCTCTTGGCGAGCGCGATGACGACTCCAGAGACCGAGATGATCTCGGTGCGCTTCGGCAACGTGCTCGGCAGCCGGGGAAGCATGCTCCCCCTCTTCATGGAGCAGATCAAGGCGGGCGTACCGATCACGGTGACGCACAAGGAGATCATCCGCTACTTCATGGCCATCCCTGAGGCCGTAGGCCTCGTCTTCAAGGCCGCGGCCATGGCCAAGGGTGGCGAGGTGATGGTCCTCGACATGGGCCGTCCGGTGAAGATCCACGACTTCGCCCAAAAGCTCATCAAGTACTACGGGGATGGGCGAAGCCAAGTGATCGTCACCGGCCTCAGGCCCGGTGAGAAGCTCTACGAGGAGCTGCTCGCCGACAACGACACCACCATCGCCACACCAGACAAGCTTGTCTTCAAGGCGAAGGTCAATGGCTACAGCATCACCGAAGAGAAGTTCGTCACCGATCACCTACCCATCTTCCAAGAGAACGGCGATACCCAGCAGATGCTCGCTTCTCTCCATGCGTTGGTGCCTGAGTTCAATAGCAATGGGAAGGTGCATCGATATTGCTGACCGATTATTCAAACAATAATGCCCATTCTTTTACACCCAACATTCTCACTTGCTTGGAAGGCTACAACCAACCGAAAGTGGAAGAATCAAAATACTTTCTCAGCAAACTTCCTAAAGTGAAAAAGGCAGAGTGAAATTTCTAAGGACACAGAACATAATGCAGAATAAACGCATCTACCTCTCATCCCCCACCATGCATGACCTAGAGATGAGATACATCCAAGAAGCCTTTGACACCAACTGGGTAGCCCCTCTTGGTAAGAACGTCGATGAGTTTGAAAAAGAGATGGCTTCGTATATCGGGATAGGGCATGCTGCAGCGCTAAACAGTGGAACGGCAGCGCTGCACCTTGCCGTCAAGCTCTGTGACGTGAGAGCAGGAGACCTAGTCTTCTGCTCTGACCTCACCTTCTCTGCTACCATCAACCCGGTCTCCTATGAAGGAGGGGTCCAGGTCCTCATCGACAGCGAAGAGGAGAGCTGGAACATGGACCCCGACCTTCTTGAGAAGGTGTTCAACACATACAAGAGAAAGCCCAAGGCCGTCATCGTGGCGAATCTCTACGGAACTCCAGCGAAGCTGGACCGGATTGTAGAGCTTTGTCGCCACCATGACGTCCCGCTCATCGAAGATGCAGCGGAGAGCCTCGGGGCCACCTACAACAACAAACAGACTGGAACGTTCGGGACATACAATGCACTTTCGTTCAACGGCAATAAGATCATCACCACCAGCGGTGGCGGGATGTTCCTTTCTGATAGTGAAGAAGCAGTGAAGAAAGTCCGGTTCTGGGCCACCCAGGCCCGGGACCCTGCCCCCCACTACCAGCACAGTGAGATCGGGTACAACTACCGGATGAGTAATATCGTTGCTGGTATTGGAAGGGGGCAGCTCCCTTATCTTGATGATCACATCAGAAGAAAGAAAGAGATCTACAACAGCTACAAAGAAGGGTTACAAGATCTTCCAGTAACAATGAATCCATACTTAGCACACAGCGAGCCAAACCATTGGCTCTCCTGTTTGCTGATAGACAAGGGGAAGAAGACAACCTACCAAGAAATCATGCAGAAGCTCGAAGAGCACAACATAGAGAGTAGACCTATTTGGAAACCGATGCATATGCAACCGGTCTTCAAAGACAGAGACTACATTACAAAAGATTCTTCTACTGACAGAGGCAAAGACATCTTCTCTCGAGGTCTCTGCCTTCCCAGTGATATCAAGATGACGGAAGAAGAACAACATACTGTTATTAGCATCATAAAAAGATGCTTTGCCTAAGAGCGATGTACAAGAAATACTTCAAGAGACCCCTGGATATCATCTGCTCTCTCTTGGCTTTCATCATTCTCTCTCCAGTATTGCTGATCACCGCAATACTGGTACGTATCAAGCTTGGCTCTCCGGTCATCTTCAAACAACAACGCCCTGGACTCAATGAGAAGATCTTTACCCTCTATAAGTTCAGGACCATGACCGATAAGAGAGATGAAGAGGGAAACCTACTCCCAGACGAACAACGACTCACCAAGTTTGGAAAACTCTTAAGATCAACAAGCTTAGATGAACTTCCAGAACTCTGGAATATCCTCATGGGAGATATGAGCATTGTGGGGCCGAGGCCGTTGTTGGTACAATACTTGCCACTTTATAACGAAGAGCAACGAAAGCGACACATGGTGCGACCAGGATTGACGGGATTGGCACAGGTGAATGGGCGAAATTCAATTACATGGGAAGATAAGTTCTCTTATGATGTGTATTATGCTTTGAACCCAACGCTTCTCGGGGACTTACTGATTGTCATGAGAACAATTATAAAAATGTTTAACCCTGATGGTATTTCATCAGAGACACACGCGACGATGGAAGACTTTGAAGGAACATATGAAATATAGTGATGGTCAACTCGAAACGCCTTGTTTCATCATTGATAAGGAGCATCTCGATAACAATATTAATTCGTTGTTCACTGCAATTAATACATACTGGTCAAATCCTATAGTCGGATACTCTTTTAAGACAAACAACCTTCCATGGCTGTTGTCTTATCTTAGAACTCAAGGATTCTATGCTGAGGTGGTCTCTGAGCTAGAGTATGATTTGGCACTGAGGATGGGCTACTCTCCGGAGCATATTATTTACAATGGTCCCATAAAAAGCGAAGAAAGCTTTCGTTATGCAATCAAGTATGGTTCACTTGTCAACATTGATTCAAAAATTGAACTTGAATATATCAAAAGCTTGGACAAGGAGCTTCAAGGGCCATGTCATATTGGTGTGCGAGTTAATGTTGATCTTGAAGCCTATTGTCCTGGGCAAACCATTCTTGGTGATCAAGGTGGTCGGTTTGGATTTAGTGCTGAAACAGGAGAGCTGAGAGCTTGTTTTGATGCTGTTAGGAGCACAAATCATT
>Ga0208694_1002593_pt1 | contig 18742 bp, 11 predicted proteins | sample AD_UKC078_MetaG_FD_184442 | JGI IMG/M metagenome (GOLD analysis project Ga0208694, IMG submission 184442) | Active sludge microbial communities of municipal wastewater-treating anaerobic digesters from USA - AD_UKC078_MetaG (SPAdes) (version 2) | ecosystem: Engineered > Bioreactor > Anaerobic >...
TATGAAACGATCCTGCACGAGGCCCCCCGAGGGGGGTCTGAATCTCTCGGCGCTACACGCTATACAACGGGCAGGGGCAATCACGCACAAAAACCGGAAATCAAACGGGGTATTGACCCCCTCCCAAGTTGCTCAATGCTGCCGCATAAGGCTCTACGTTACGCCACGATATGAAAAAGTGCCTACTCGCCAGAGGCTTTCGGCACAGGAGAAGACATGCGCCTACGACATGGCGCGTTTGATTTACGTTTGATTACTCGGCGGCGATCCTGATGCCCTTGACAGCCTCCTGGCGGATCAGCTTGCCGTCCAGGAACTCGAATCCGAGATAGCCCACCTGGTGCTCCAGGATGAAGCGCTCGCTCAGGACCGAGATTCCCACAGGCTTGCGGTCGACGATCCAGTAGTAGCTGAAATCCCCGAAGAGAATCGGCATACCACCCTCCTCGATATCAGGCATGTACTCGCTGTACACCACCGGCTTGCCGAGGATGGAATCATCGCTCTCGCGCCAGATGTGGTTGCCGCTCCCGTCGGTGAGCGTCCTGAGAGCGAGGGCTGTCTTGTCGTTCATGAGCCACACCCCCTCCTCGCGGTATTCCGCCTTGAGCGAGAGGTAGAGGGAGACGACGTTGGCATAGGTCAGCGACGGGGCCGACAGTGCCTGTTGTGCGCCCGCTGTCGCGTGCAGCAGGCCCGTAGGCATTCCTACGCCGGTTCCTGCGATGAACGCGCCGTCCTCGGCCTTTGCGAAGCTCTTGGCAAAGCGCTTGACCAGATGCCCCTCCAGGTCGAACAGTGCATCGTTGACGAAGTCCTCGTCCATCTTGACGATCGCACCCAGCTTGTGGCGGTCGACAGGCATGCGGGTGAAGTCCTTCCGCCCGTCCTGGATCGGCAGCTGTTCTCCCTCCGGTACCCATTGGGCGGTGTCGTTGCTGTCCTTGGCATAGATGCGGTAGCCGCTGCCTTTCGCATTGACCACAGTCCCGAGGCGCCTGAAGAGGCTTTTCTTGGCAAGCTGCATACCGAGGGCGGTCTCGGCGGACTTGGGCAGGGAGAAGGTGCCGGTCTCGGTGCTCCGGTGGTTCTCGATCGAACCGAGGCCATCCTGCTTTGCTCTCATCAGGTTCCAGAAATTCTTGGAGTATTCGCCCGTCCTGGTATAGGACGGCCGATCATCGGGTGTGTACATCATTTGCCTCCCTTGATGTTCCTGCAGCTCTTGCAGACGTATTGGCCCAGGTCCAGGTGGTTGAGAGGACCGTCGGAAGCAGTCATCAGGGCCGAGCACCGAGGACAGTGGACCTCGTAGGCCAGGTAGTCGCGCATGGTGTGCGCATGGTCTGCATGAAGCCGGTAGCGGTCCTGTCCCTCTGGTGTGAGGTACAGCTCGTTGTTCTCACGTACGTGGCTCTCGGTGTTGCCCGATTGTTTCGGTTGCAGGATCATTGGGTCCTTGCGGTTTCTCAGTAATGGATAGCAGGCCATCGCGGCCCTCCTTTGGTGTTTTCTTGCCCACACGGGGCTTCTCGGTGAATTTAGTGAATGTTGCGGTGATAGTACTTTCACCAACATTCACCAACCTTATTCCTTGCCCCGCATGGAGCTGGATGCCTTTGGTGAAGGAAGTGAAGGCAGAATCAACTTCATATTTGCCTTTACTCCCTCCTGTACCTGTACCCAGGTGCCTACACCTACATACATGACCTTTTTCCGCCATAGAGTTGGGAGAACCTTCACTACATTCACCAACTGATGATAAGCCCTTGTGTGGGAATCAATTATTCTAGTGAATGTTCCCGTTTTCACTTTCACTGGACATTCACTAGATTCACTAGGAGAGGAACTCAAAATCATCATGCCCGTACTCCATGGCGTATTCACCCTTTGCGGTATCGGTGAGGGTGAGGTCCTTGTAGAAGTTGCCCCCCTTGCCGTAACGGACCGTCATCTCGGCAAAGGTGGTGCCGAGGTGCGCCCCCAGCGTCTCGCGGAACTCGCGTGCGGTCTTGGCATACCCGTTGTTGTTGTCCTTGCACCAGGCCTTGTAGACCTTGTAGACACGGCCTGTGGTGCACATGTCATTGATCCTTCCTCCAGGTCGCGTGGTCATGCACTCCTCGAAGAATGAGAGGACGGTGTTGTTGGTATGTCGGTAGGCCTTTCTCGCCTCGATCACCTCGGGCGGCTCGGTGAAGCGGTATCCGTTTGCGATCACACCCCTGAAGGCCATGACCGCCTTGTACACGATCCCCTCGCGCTCTGCGTACAGCTTGTCCAGCAGCAGCTTGTCCTGCTTGTGCAGCGGGATGACGTTTTCGCATGGAACGCAGATGATGCGGTCGTACACCCAGGTGCCGTCGTCACCGCCGAACTTGGGCAGACGGTTCATGCAGAACCACAACAGCCCGTCGTAGACGAACTCGAATGCGTTCATGCCCTTGAACTCGGCAAACAGGCTGTCCCCGCCTGTGCATTTCTTGAACGTCTTCAGCTCGCTGACGGTCACGAAACTCATGTCCGAGCTGCCTGCAAGACGCTTTCCATAGAGGGCGCTGGTACCGAAGCGGGCCTCGATGTCGGTAAGATCGATTCCGATGAAGTTGCCCCTGCCCACGATGCGCTCTGCCAGGCTCTTGAGCACAGATTTACCGGTATTCCCGTCGCCGTACAGGAACAGGGCCTTCTTCATGCGCCAGCCCTTGACGTTGGAGATCACCGAGCCAAGGAACTCGAGCAGCAGCAGCTTCCGTCCCTCGTCGCCGCCGGTGAGTGTGTCCATGTAGCGGTCGAATATCGGGGTCGGGGTGGCCCTTCCATGCCATTCGCAGGGGATGCGTATGGTGGAGAGGTAGTCGGGATCGTGCGGGTACAAAGGCTCCCCTGGCTCGGCCGAGAGGTCCAGCATGCCGTTGGCGAAGTTGACCAGGTGCTCATGGCGGTTCAGGTCGGCAACGGTCAGCGTACCCAGGTCGGTGACCAGGTGCTGCAGAACCTCGTTGACCGGCCCCATCCTGACCAGTTCCTCGTCGTATGCTGCAATGAAGCCCTTGATCACCCCCAGCATCATGTCGTTCGAGTATTGGCTGAAACAGCCGTCCTCGTAGATGTACTTGAACGTACCACCGGTGGCGTTGTCGCGCACGATCAGATACTGCAGGTGCTCTCGGCAGTACCGCGCCAGAAGCGGCACCGAGACGCTGGGAATCCCGCGGGGGTCAAAGGTGATGAAAGGGGGGGCGGGCATGACCGATTTGTGGAACACACCGTTGCATGCTTCGAGTGCTGCCGAGATGGTCAGGCTGCGGTAATCCTCGCGCTCCCACTTGTCGCGCATCAGGGCGCTTCGGCGGAAGATTGCATCGATGAGAAGCGGATCATCACCGGTCCTGAACGCTATGAGCGAGCACAGGGCGCAATCGGCAGCGGAGTCGTCCTCCCCGTATTGGCTGATGTCCCCTCGGTCGAAGAGCATGGTGAATTTCTTCCCGTTGGCCTGCCTGCGCAATGCCTGGATGACCTCCTCGGTCTTGGTGTCTCCGCCTTGCTTGGGGTTGTGATTCTTTGGGGATGCTTCCTTGGCGGCGCCGGTCTTGCGTCGCATGTCACTCTCCAGCGTGGCGAGGACGGCCTCGGTGCAATCCGCCAGAGGCATGTCCTGCACCATATCCTCGGTTACCACCGCGAACCGGTTGGTGAGTCCGCCCAGGTAGAGTTCCAGCTTGTTGTGGGGATTTTTCACGTAGTAACGGCGGTCGAGACGGACCCTTCCATTCTCATCCCTTTGGGTGGGAATCCTGGAGATATCGAAGGTTCCCAGGATGTGCACTCCTTCCTTGCTTACCGAGAGCTCGGCATAGGAGTCGAACCGCTTCAGCAGCATCTGCACGAAGGGGTCCTCGACCGCCTTATGGTCGATGTCGAGGAAGAACATATCCTTGGGTATAATGATGCCTATTCCGCTGAAACCATGCTCTGCAACCGCCGCCTTGGCCTCGGCGTAGGACACCCAGGTGGATGTAAACTTTTCGTCGGTTCCGCAGGTGCCGCCTGTGACGGTGCAGGGGACCTTGGTTTTCTTCCCCTCGCGCACCACGTAGTTCCAGCAGATCCAGAGATTCCTCCCCTTCAGCTCCTGCATCGTCATTCCCATCGTCATCCTCCTGGCAGGGGCCGTCACCAAGGCTGTTCTTCCTTGGTTGAGACATCGGCGGTGAGCCCATGCAGGGCCTCGCACAGCCGGTCGTAGTTGATCAGGGCCTTCTTGCCGATGTGTATGGCAGGCAGCTTGCCGGCCTTGAGCATCAGCCTGAGCGCATGCTCGGGCAGCAGCCCTGTGGCCGCTATCTCGCGTATGCTCATCATCCTGGGCGGCTTGCTGTTTCCATCCATGCCTGCACTCTCCTACCGCTGTTCCTGGTTCTCGGTCTCCGCCCTCAGCAAGGCCCGCTTTCTCCAGTAGTTCTCGTTGTGCGCCTTCACCTTGTCGGGATTGTCCCTCCGCCACTTGCGGTAGTAGGCGCGTTTTTCTGTGAGGGCTGCGTCCTTGAGTTCCTTTGCCGTCATGCCTGCCTCCTCGGGAGATTGTTCGTTTCGCTTCATCTTTCGCTTGCAAAGTTTCGATATACTTGATATGTTTAACTTAGTACAAGAGAAAAGAAAGGTCAATGAAAACGAAACAAGAAAGACAATGCACAAGTAATTCGTAAATCAAGGGAGTATAGACATGACGATACAAGCGGCGACAGATGCCAGGAGTACGTTCCCCGCGATCCTCAGGGAATTGCTGGAGAAACATCCGCAGACGGGAAAGAGAACGACACTGAAGGAACTGGGGGAGGCTGTGGGGACCAGGCAGCAGAGCATCAGCCTGTACCGCAACGGCGACACCCAGCCCTCACCTGACATCCTTGTCAGGATTGCAGCCTTCTTCGGTGTTTCGGTCGACTACCTGCTCACCGGCGTCAGCAGTGAGAACAAGGCAATCAACGAGGAGCTGGGGCTTTCGGAACAAGCGATCTCCCAGCTCAAGACGGCGAAGCAATTCCCCGATACGCTGGGTGTCATTGACGAACTGCTCTCCGACGGGGATTTCTATACATTCATCGAGGATGTGAGCTACAAGGCTTCGAATCTCAAAGCCCTCATGGCTCCTGATGCCCCGAAGGGACCGGAAGGCCTGAACATCGAGGGGTACTTCCTGTGGGACCTTCAGGTATATGTGCAGGAGTTCATCCGCAGGGAACTCAACAAGAGGGACCTCGGCATCGATGTCCACTGAGCATCAAGGGCTGTCGGGTTGACTGTCCAGCGCTTTGGAGGGATGTATGGTACCCAGAATCATTTGTTTGCAAGGAGATACAGCAGGATGCCAAGCATCAGCAAGCGCGGGGACACCTACCGCATCATGGTCTCGCTCGGCTACGGCCTGAACGGGAAACAGATCAGGAAAACGACGACCTTCACTCCTCCCGAGGGTGTGACCGAGGGCAAGGGGGAGAAGCTGGCGAAGGCCTATGCCTACGAGTTCGAGAAGCATTGCCAAGGCATGACCAACCTCAACGAGAACCTCAAGTTCTCAGAACTCCAGAAGTGGTATTACGAGGAGATCGCAATCCACAAGCTCAAGCCGACCACCTATGCGGCAAACCGCTACCTCATGGACCTGTACGTGATGCCGTTCATCGGGCACCTGAGGATCAAGGACATCAATACGGCCAAGATCGACAGGTTGTTCAATGAGCTGTTCACCAACGGCCGGTTGGCGGAATCGTACCGGCTCAAGGATGTGGACACCCTCGGATGGGGGGTGCGCAGGCCGCTCTCACGCAGAACTGGACTCTGCATGGGTACCCTCCAGACTCTTGGCACTGGGGGTACGGTCACCAAGCGCAAGGCCGAGAAGATCGCCCAGGCCCTGGGAAAGAACCTCGGTGAATTGTTCGTAATGGTCAACAGCGGAGGCGGCCTTCAGGTCGGGACCATCAAGAGGATCCGCACCGCCCTATCGCCCATCTTCTCTACGGCGGTCAAGAAGGAACTCATCGCAAAGAATCCGGTGACCAATGCGACAACCCCCTCCTCGGGGGAGGAAAAGCAGAAGGAATTCCTTGACGCCGACCAGTGCAGGGCCCTGCTCGAGGTTCTCGATGAACTGGTCAGCCCCCAGCTGACAAAGCTGATCAGGATGCTCCTGTTCACCGGCATGCGCGTGAACGAGCTCACAGCCCTGCATTGGAAGGATGTGGACCTCGACAAGGCCCAACTGTCGGTCAAGCACAACCTGTACCGGCTGGGCGGCGAATATCACGTCACCACCCCCAAGACCAAGAGCAGCGTCCGTTGCATTGCACTCCCCCCGCAGGTGGTCCAGCTCCTGAAAGAGCAACGCGAGTGGCAGGAACAGAGAAAAATTGAGGTGGGTGACAAGTGGGTCGAAAAGGGTGTCGTTTTCACCGGTATGTTCGGAAATTACATCAACAACAATTACATCAACCTGCAATTCAAGCGGCTGCTCGAGCGGCATGATTTCCCCGATGTGCACATCCACGACCTGCGCCACGCCAATGCCTCGCTCCTGATCAACATGGGTGTACCGGTGAAGGTGATAAGCGAGCATCTGGGACACAGGGACACGAAAACCACCGAGAACATCTACGCGCATATCTTCAACGAGACCCTGGAAAAAGCCTCCGATGCCATCAGCAAGGCTTTGGGCGATGTGGGTATTTGAGACACATCCGAAAAGCAGAGTTTCACACTTTTGCACCAGAATGTACGGCGGACACAGCTTGCCGGAAGTTCTGGTGTTTGTTTGGTGTTCCAATCCCCAAAACGCCGCTAGACGATACTCAACGATACACAGTCCGACACCCCACGATACGCAACGTTACGCGCTGTTTTCAACAATACTAAACGCTTTTATTGTAAAGAATTGGCGTTCGAGAAGGAATCGATAAAGACCTTTGACAGCAAGGGGGAACTGTTGATCACGATCATGAGCTCCCTAGCCCAGGAAGAATCACGTAGTATCTCCGAGAACGTAAAATGGGGTCGTAGGAAGCGATTCGCCGATGGACAGGTCACGGTATGCTACACTCGGTTCCTTGGATACGACAAAGGTCCTGATGGTAACTTAGTAGTGAATGTCGAGCAAGCTAAGTTGGTGCGGTACATCTTCTCATTGTTCCTGCAAGGATTGACGTTCCATGGGATTGCCAAGCGTCTTGAAAGTGAAGGATACATCACCGTGACCGGCAAGAGCGTATGGCACTCATCGACCATCCACCAGGTACTCACCAATGTGAAGTACAAAGGGGACGCGCTTCTGCAGAAGTACTACATCGCCGACTTCCTCACCAAGAAGCCTGTGGTGAACAATGGAGAAGTTCCCCAGTACTATGTGGAGAAGAACCATGAGGCGATTATTGCCCCCGAGGTCTTTGATCTGGTGCAGAAGGAGATCAAGCATCGCAAGGAGAATGCTGAAACGATGAAAGGAAAGCACCTGTTTTCCGGTCGAATCCGATGCGGCCACTGCGGAGGCACCTACGGACCCAAGGTGTGGCATTCCAAGGATCGATACCGCAAGGTGATATGGCAATGCAACGAAAAATATGCCGAAAGACATAACACGTGTACGGCTCCAAACCTATCCGAAGCCGAACTGCAACAGCTGTTCGTAAAAGCAGTGAACAAGCTGGTCCATGATAAGGATGAGATTATCAGGAACTTCAAGACAATCAAGGACAGTGTCTTCGACTCATCGGATGATGAATTCAATCTAAGAAGTCTCGAGGCGGAGCGCTTGGAAATCATCAGCGGCATGGATCGGTTGACCACGGAGAACGCCTCGACTGCGCTGGATCAGCAGGTGTATCAAGAGAGATATGAGAGGTTAACGGATCGTTACCGAGGTGTCGAAGCCAGAATATCTGCCCTGAATCAAATGATGCAAGATCGCCTTTTCCGCAAGACGAAGACGGAACTATTCCTCAAGAGTTTAAGGAAGCAGGAGAGTATGGTAACCGAATTTTCAGAACTCCTTTGGCACTCGCTCGCCGATCAGGCCGAGGTGCATGGGAAAGATGATGTTCGGTTCACGTTCAAGAATGGGATGGAGATCAGGGCTTAGGGCATTCCTATATGCTTTCTTAGCTTCACTTAACCTGACTGATGAATATGACACCACTGAATTGTCCGTACTTCTGAAGCAAAATGTAACTGTTTGGCGTTATTCTCATGAGAAGATGCGAGGAGTATGGTGATGGCAGAGAAACGCGAGATTACCTTGACTGAAGAGAATTGGAAGAAAATCGATGAACTGCTTGAAAAAATTCCAGACAGCGAGTTCCTTAGATTCTGTTTGATGAATGACATTGTTGAGGAAGGGATTCGATGATGCTTGAAAAAATATTTCAAGACAGAGACATGACAATTCCTTCAACATGAAGGGATCGATAGCTTGTTTTCGGCTGGCATAATGGTATTCGTTTGATAACTTGTTCTTTTTCAATACATCACATCTCTACCTCGGTCCGCGAGCCTAGGGCCTCTCTGAGTCATAAAATGAGAGAAAAATAGATAATTATTTTAATGAATGCCAATTAATGCCAAAGATAGCCTTCCTCCTCCCATTATTAATTGAGGTAGCAATGATAATTCCATGGTAGAATCATGAGTTGATAAGGGGAAGGCATGAAGAGTCATGACTATGATCCTCAACGGATCGAAGAATACCTTGCGGATGTCCTGAATTATTACAAGACATCAAAAGATCCTTCTTTCTCAAAATGGCCGAAGGAAGATATTAATTGGGCGCCTTTTACTTTGAATGAGAATAAGTTTTACCCTATCGTGGAACAGTGGTTTTCTGAGAAGGGGATAAACATCCTTCGCCATAAGGGAAAAAAAAGATATCTCAGCACGTTCATCCTCGCAGCGGAGTTCCCTCCAACACTCGGTTTTCAAGAGCATATAAAGAAAATGGTCCAACGGAGAGGATGGCATTCCCTATACAAAAATCCTGAATTCCATCTCAAGGATTATATCGACTCGGTAAATACGGAATATCTGACCGTCGCTGAAAAGCAGTTTCTTAAAAAGGATTCTGATGGGGATGGATTCACGGCATTCCTTGAGCTAATTAAGATCCTTTCGACAATCCGATTTCTGCTTGGGAAATTCAAAACATTGGATGAGATATGCGTGAAAGTTGCCTCTGAGCATGAATACGACATTGACTTGATCCAACGGATTGTTACGACGTATAAAAGTGTCCTGATCCCTGAACAGGCAGATGGGACACAACTTCCCTCCCCAAAGTTCGAGTACCATCTTCAAAAAATACCTGGTGGAGTATCACTCCTGATCGTGCACAATTTGAACTCGCCTGTTCAGATACCACTACCCAGTTCTATCAATCTTAACAGATTTTCACTAGCCTCCATGACGGTACTTTCATCTGGAGAGACCCTTCCTATTCTTCAAACGATGGATGCCGTATCCCTTGAGACTGACGACTCAAGAATCACTGCGGATTTCGGACTTTCTCGTAATACATTCCCTCTTAGAAAGCGAAATCTTGGACTCAAAGAAGTCAATTTCTATCTGACTGCACGAAACAAATATAATGAATTGACTACCATCAATTTAGGCGGAATCAAAAGACACGATGATTTTTTGGTGTTCGACGAATCCGGAAGAGAGGTGATCAATTCCCACCATTCCTTCAAAATGGGTCAACCGTTATCATTTGTCCCCCTTTCTGTCGAAACAGGAGAAGCTTTCCAGAAATCTGGTTATTTCATTTGTGAACCATACGTAGATATGCCGGTTTTTACCTTGTCGGGCGATCCCGAAGAGGTGGTGATTGGTGACATTACACTCAGGTTCTGTGAAATCCCCTTCGCAATCGAGACGCGAGAGCAATCTCCGTGGGAGTTGGCATTCAAGGAAAAGGGATCTGTCGCAGCATATTTCTTCTCATCAAATTTTTCATTCACCCTGAAGGGAATCTTTGATGGGACACCACTTCCGACGATCGAGCTTGTTCGAATAATCCGGATAAACGGCACAAAGGAGGTGTTGACCATACCTCATGTGTTCAAGGATGACGTCATCACATCCAGAGATCCGATCCCAGAGCCTGGACTATATAGATTGACCGTTCAATTCAACAGTAAGTCTATGCAAAGAAAATATGTGCGTTTGCTTCCGATACGGTCAGTCCGTTTGCTTCATGAAAAACGTCTGCAGCTAAGATTATTTAAAAAACCAGAAGAGTTCGTTCTACTGGGCGAACAAATCTGTTCCCCTGAGATTCTTGATGATAAAATTGAATTGGAATTCGATGATTATGGCACATATCAGATTGAAGCTTTGTACGCGTACCGGACCAATGCATCTCCAGGCGCTGATGGGAAAATCAGTACTCTGGTCAAATTCACATTCCTTTCCCAACAGGAAGTGGTCGGCCATTTCTCCCGGATCATAACAGGAACCTCGGTAAAAGGACTATCTCTCAAGAAGGATTTGCTCCCAGGGTCATATTTCGAATTCAGAAGGAGTGCATTACGGGAATCGGCAGCCTCTTATGTTGTTGTTGCCTATATGGAGGGGAATTTTGGCAAGGGTATATTTCCAAAAGTAAAAAGGTATGCGGTAAGGGGTGAAGATACATACAACTTGTCAGACATTGAAAGATTCGTCAGCAAGCATGCTTACTCAAGGCTTCTTCTGGTGGTGTTGTACAAGGATGAAGAATTATTTCGAGCCGAATTCAATGATGACTTGGGTGACATAGTAGCCTTGGATCAAGAATGGAACCGAGGATATTACCATCGGCTTGCAGTTGTTCCCATCTGCACACCAGAACTGAAATATGTGGACAACTTGGAGTTGATTCCAGCCAAATCAATCGTATATGGAGCAGTTGAAGACAGCGATGGGACTACCCAGATCGTGACACATGGACACTATTACGATATCGAGCCCAGCGAGGGAAGCTTCCCTCTACAACAATTGCTATACATGCTTGGGGATGATGTACATGCAACCCAGGAAGAGAAGCTTACAGCCTTAACCTCAGTTTTGTCAGATCCAAAACAAGCGTATGAGTTTGTCAGATGGTTCACCAAAGCCTCCAGATGGGATTACCCCCACGATATCATCCCTTTCGTCAGGCTCATCCAGAATTTCCCGATCATAGCCGTGTGGGCTGATATCGCCCGTATTCCGGAAGATCAAAATACGCCAATTCCGAAAATTCAAAAAGAAGCCCAATTCCTCCTTGCAACGGATGAGTATTCCATTCCGAACGTACGGAACCTTATGACCTACCCGATGTTCTTGCCGGAACGTGTAAGTTTAAAGGATTTCAGGCTTCTTGAGGAGAAGGGATTGATGATAGGACTCGATACCGATCTGAGTAAAGTTTCATTCTTCTACATGCAACAATTTTCTGGAGGTGGAAAGCCAGTGCTCTCATGGATATCTCTTTTCTGGCTAAAACACATAGCTTCACGGTGCAATCAAACAAACACTGTAAAAGAATTCTGGAACCGATTTAGGAAAGTACTTTCTCCTCTCATTGATAACCTTTATGAAGATAACCAGGAAACTATTGCAACCTACCAAAATGACAGGATGAGACCTCAGGATATTGGGGCACTGTTCTCCCAAGAACAGTTGCATTATGTTAATCCTGTTCAATCCAACATCCCCACCTTACCGAGATTCTTTGAAGTTGTGACGACAGATACCTTCTCAATTGGCCTTTCGATCCTTTTCTCCAGATCTCCCCTCATCAAGGCAGAACCCTATCTCAAGGGATTCCAAGAATCCTCAAAATGGAAATGCATCATATTCCTATCCCTATATGCAGTATGCTGGCAAATTGAGAAAACACCAATCCTAGAGAGACTGAACGACCTGTATCATATGAACGAATCAGAGTACTCGTATCTGATCCAATGGGTCAGTACCAATACAGAAACCTCATATATCTACGATGCCTACTACGAATATTGGATGCAATTGTTCTGGGAGGAAGACGATGTTTGACGCCTATAAGACCGAATTGGATATCAAGCGAAATATCGTGGACTATATCCTCGATTGGAAGAATATTCGTGACCAAACAGTAAAGGAGAAATTGAGCAACCTTTGGATGTCCCAGACTCCTGAGCAGGGTTCCTTGTTATCCGAGCTCCTGGTGGAAAACAACTACTCATACGTGACTGATGAACAACAATCGACCATCGAAACTATCGACCCGGGATTCTTCAAGGGCCTATTGGATCAAATGGAGTTCATCCGGAAATTGATCGAGACATCAAGATTCCCAAGACTGAGAAATGGTCATGAATATTTCCTAGGCAAAGAAAACCTCCAGGACAAGTTCTTGGCTATCATGAAAAAGCAATGGTTCAATCCGAAGAACGTATTGTTCAATCATCAAGTGCAGGCGATGCGCGCCGCTACCCAAGGCAAAGACTTCATCTTATCCTCTGGAACAGGTTCAGGTAAAACTGAATCCTTCCTGTTTCCCACGTTAGCAAGACTCTTCAATGAGAGCGATAATGAAAGGAAACAATGCGGTATTCGTGTTTTGATCATCTACCCGATGAATGCCCTCATAAACAATCAGATTTCCAGGCTGCAGGCGCTCATCGGTGCACAGGAGCCATCCCGTGAGCCGATCCGATTCGCACTGTACAACAGCAAACTTAACAAGGAGCAGAGCCGATTCAAGGTCTATACACAAGAGACACAAGACTACTCTCAGTGGCCGGACCTGCAGGTCATGGACAGGGATGAATTGAGGGAGAACCCCCCACACATACTTGTCACCAATTACTCGATGCTTGAGTATGCGCTGATCCGACCAGATGACCTCCCTCTCTTCCTCCCCGAGAGACAGAAGCTACATACAATCATCCTTGACGAAGCTCATACGTATATCGGAGCCATGGCGGCCGAAATCGCCATGCTCATCCGCCGCGTACTCATCGCATTCGAAAAGGATAGCAAGGAAATCCAATTCTTTGCCACTTCCGCCACACTGGGTGATCCTGATAAGGACGAAGGATTGACTCTCCGCAATTTTGCTGCTGACCTATTCACGAAAGATATCGAAAATATCGAATTCATCGATGGACAGAGGATCAAGCCGTTTCCTAAAATCAAAGAAGAAGACCAGCTTCCCATCTCGCAAATCATTGAATTGCTTGCAGATTTGGAGCAGAAACAGGAGCCGGAACGGTTGCATGGTGTTTTGAGTAAATTTCCCGATATTGTCTCAGACACCCTAGAGGATGCGCTCTTTCGGGTATATGCGAGGAACAAGTACATAATCGAATTCATCAATGCACTCAGGAAAAAACCTTATAAAATCACCGATATCGCGAAGGCAATCGGATTGGGAAATGATCTGAAGGCCATCAGAAACGCTTTCCTCTTTATCAAATATCTTTCCATCATCAAATCCAATGACAAGAACGATCCCGTCATCAAGATTCGGCTTCACTCGGTGATAGAGGCTCCCTCCGGAGTCTTTGTGTGCCCGGTTTGTAGGGAATATTACCATAGTTTCCAGGAAACCTGCCGGCACCCTGATTGCAAAGATCATCCATTGAAAGAACTTGTAGTATGCAAGCAATGTGGGGAGCCATACTTATGTGAACAGCTAGGCACAAATGGCGAAAGTACACGTATCGATTGGAGCTCGACGATAGACAGAAAACGTCTTCATCTTTCAACCCTCGGAAATGATCATGCTGACGTGCTCACTTGTCACCACTGTGGAGCACAGAACGAGTATGTTGAAGAAGAACAATTCGGATTGTCAATCGATCCTCTTGCCGATGAGAAGGAGATCACCGACCCTGAGGTAGCCTTGTATAAAAGGACATTCTTCCAGCCACTTTCGGTGAGTCCGGATCTCATCCAAAAGATTGCCATAGACTCGTTGTTCCCGAACCTCGAGCCTCATGAATCATCCACACAAGGATGGCTTCCAGGAGAAGGTCGCAGGTTGCTCACCTTTTCCGATAGCCGCCAAGGTGCAGCGAGATTCCCGACTTCAATCGATTGGTTGCACGAGACCTATCTCCGCACGAGGCTCATGTACGATGCCGTGCGGGGAGAGATATTGCATCGATCCGCGCAGGTGGGGAAAAATCTGAACCTCACTTTTTCAGAAATCGGAAAGAAATGGCTACAAATCTATGATAATCAAGAACCACGCATCCAAGAGATCATCAATGAATCGGAAGGAGAACCACCGAACCTGCTCAAAGAGTCGATTGTAAAAAAGATCAAAGGTAAAGAGATCCCCCTTCTTCCAGGAAAATACGGAGAAAGTGAACTTGCTGATGATATCTATAACTCCCTATTGTCAGAGGGAGTCAAATCGATTCCCTTTTCTGATGCAATCGAAGCGTTCGCCGAGGCAGAAGAATTCAGAGAATTGGTTGGAGTCTTTGACCAGATTGAAAACCCCTCACTCCATGACAGCCCCGAAGTTCGGAAAAGGATTGCATATTGGTTGATGGTTCGCTCCTTTGGAATGATTACCCCATCCAGGTACCTTCCGGAGAACGTAGGTCTCGTTCGGATCACGTTTCCCCAGATCCCGGTAATCGCAAAACAGCTGAAATCGACGGAAGCATTCAAGGATCAAAGCCAGATGGGAATTGAGGAACTGCTTCATGCCATGATTACCAGGATGCGCGATATCGGAGCTCTGTACATTGATCGTCCATACAAGGACGACGACGATGCACTGCTAGAGACAGCTGAGTATATCTTCCAAAATATAGTGTTGAACAAGCACATGGTGCTGGAACGAAAAATGGTACCGGAAGAATCAAGAACAGTCGAACACTGGTACAATCTGAATCTGAAAAAGGAAACATCGGCAATCCAGCTGGTCAAGAAGGCCTTGTGTGTTGATGATATCCCGCTCGATGTCGCCCGAAACATGATAGCCACAACTTGGAAATTCTTGATTGAAAGAGATTGCCATATACTCGTCGAGCATCCGAAGTATAAAAATGCTTATGCCCTCAATATCAGAGCTTCTGATATCTCCTTAAACCCTGAAGTCTTCCAATGCGATGTATGTGGAAGGATCACTCCACATCACATTCAATATAAATGCATCACCCCTTCCTGCAAAGGGTATATGGAATCCCTTGGAAAAGGAGATGAGACTGGACTGTATGGTCATACCAGGGCGAAGAATTTTCCAAAGCTGGGTATGAGAACAGTAGAACATACCGCACAGTTGGATCTGTCTGTATTGTCTGAGAATGAAAAGGAATTCATCGATGGCAAGATCAATCTTCTCAGTTCAAGCACTACGATGGAACTGGGAATCGACATCGGAGGTCTCACTTCGGTGTTCCTAACCAACTGTCCTCCCGGTCCAAGCAACTACCTGCAGAGAGCCGGACGAGCGGGTCGTAGATCAGACCGGGTGGCTTATGTGCTCACGAGCGCCAGAAAAGTACCGCTTGATCATTACTTCTTTTTACATCCGGATTTATTCTTCACCCGTAAACCACACGATCCGTACGTTTCACTGAATAGTAATAAAATCGTTACCCGGCATATTCACTCATACATTCTAAGAGAATTCTTCATGCACTTGGAGAGAACTTGGCCTGGCATGAGGATTTCAGACGGATCGAATCCGCTTGGAGTGTTGGGCAATGTTGAGAAATTCTTTGGGTTCGTACAATCAAGTCACTTGGCAAAACCACCAATAGAAATTCTTCTTGAATGGTTGGCAACAAATCCACCTCTGGCGCATATCGATTTCTTACTAAGATCGAGCAATCTTTCTATGTCTTTCAACAAGGAACTATTGCTAAATGATGTCAGTATATTTTTCAATGAGAAAAAAGCCGACCTGAGAGACTACGTTGATAGTCTGGATAAGGAAATCGAGAAGGAACAAAAAATCACCAGACAAAAAGCTCTTATGTATCATAGACGTGAGTTGCTGGCAAAGGACATCGTTGGATTCCTGATTGATTTCTCTTTCCTCCCGAAGTACGGTTTTCCTGTAGGTGTCGCCTATCTCAATACCTCCAATCATAAAATGAGAATCAAGGATCCAAATTCTGTCAACTTGAAAAAAAATATGTTTCGGTTGGAACGCAGTAGTGAGATGGCACTTTCCGAATATGCTCCGGGAGCACGGATAGTCGCAGGGAAAAGGCTGCTCATCTCAGAGGGAATCAGCCTGGATTCCGTGTTCGGATATGAAACATTGGAAGCCTCGGAAAAGAAAATCGAGCGTATCATGTATGTCATCTGCAATCGATGCGGACACTTTTTTACAATTCCTTCTATTCATCAAGAAATTCCCTGTCCGATTTGTGGCTTGAAAGTAAAGACACGTGCAAGTCTCGATGATGAATCGATTGGGGGTTCTGGAGAGAACAGGATCGGTTATGCCATTTATCCAAAAGGATTCCGGGTTGATTATAATGAGGACCAGCCTTTCGCCCCTAATAAGGTTGATAGAAATTACAACTCGGTAAAGTACTTTCCAATCCTGGAGACCAAACCAGAGGATTTCATGCAGGTGATTCCTGATGTGTTAAGCATAGCCACTTCGTCGTCAGCCATGTTCTATGCACTGAATCAAGGTCCAAAGAAGAGGGGTTACTCGGTATGTCTCTCCTGTGGCAGGGCGATACCGGAAATAGATGGGCCTCTTTCACGCCATACACGACTCTACTCCAGCGCCCCTTGCAGGAATGATAATGTCCAGAATATGCAGAGTCTGGTTTCCAGGTTTACGACAGACGCAATCCAGCTCAGGTTCAAAGGCAATTCATTCAAGAAATTTGATAACCCTGTGGAAGCGAGAAGTTTTACCTATACGTTTGCACGGGTTCTCCAGCTGGCTGCAGCAAAGTATCTTGGCCTTGATGATCGCGAACTCAGGTTCCTTGTGCAGAATTATTGGGACCAGAATTCACGTTCATGGGAAGGAGACTTTGAGATCGTGCTCTATGACAATGTTCCCGGTGGTGCGGGCTATTCCGAGATGATCCGAGACCTGTTCTGGGATTCATCGTTCTATGAGTATCTGATGGACGCCACAGAATGCCCCGATGACTGCAGTGCTGCATGCCCAGCGTGTCTGATCGCTTATTCCAGGGACGAGAGTTCCGAGGTGAACTACAATCGTCACCTCGTGAGGCAATTCTTGGAGTCAGAGGGGATAGCTACCTTCTTCAGGAATTATGTCGGAAAAATCTTACCCACCCAAGGCGAGCACATGGTTGATGATATCGTACAAGATGCGGTCGTGTTGTTGCATGGCAGCACCAACGGGAGAATACACTTGTTCTTCCCCACCTATGCACAGGAAGATTTTACTATCGTCGGTACCCATTTCGGAAGAATCCTTGAGCTGGCAAAACAAGGTATCAACGTCACGTTAATCTTTAAAGAGAAGCCAGATTTTGAAGCAACAAATCAAATGATCGAGAACCTTAGGTTCAGCCAGTCAATAGCTCCAAATAGAATCAACTTGTTGACAAACAAGAATCTTGAGAAATCCAGGGTTGTAGCGATCATAGAAACCGATCGACAGCGATTCCTCTACAGCAGCTTTGTTAACTTTACCGATCCTATCAGCCCGTTTTCCAAATCGCCCTATATGAGAAAAATGGAAGATAAGGGTGATGTACATATCCCTCAAGGTGAGATTTGGATGCTGCCTACCAGGTCTGATGGTATGCTTTTCCATCAATTCAAAGATAAGCAGATCAAAGAGATTGAAACTTTAAGTTTATGGGAAGAAGTCTGTAAACAATTCTCCCTCGATCATACCAAAGGCATAAGAAGAATCCTTTATTCAGATCGATATCTGTTGAACTTGACTGAGAATATTTGTTTCCTACTGTTGATTGGAAACATGCCGTTATTACCAGGTTCAGAACTCGCTTTAGCTGTAAATGGGGATAGATCAAGTTACAATGAATTCGCTTTCCACGATAGGAGAGATCAGAAATCATTTCTCACTCGTCAAATTAGCCTCTTGAAATTTCAAACTCTCAACTTCAGGATGTACGTTACAACGCAACAAAGCAAACCTGACGATCCTGGTAATGCCCATATCAGAGAAATGCTCATTGAATACGATGACAAAACTAGAACCACTTTGACCTTCGATTCGGGGATGTCTATGGTACGGCCTTATATCTACCGGTACTGGAATCGAGAAAGTGTACCTTTCCTCGAAATGATGATTGAATCACAGAGAAGAAACTTTCTTGCTTCATACCAAAATTCGCTGGTCTTTAAATTCCCCGATTCGGGAAATGAGATGCGCTTGGACAATCGATTTTCCGAGGCTATAGCTAAAGGAACAATTGTGATGCAGGACTAGATAGGAGGAATCTTATTTAAGGATTTGACAAATATTCACTAAATCTAACTCCGATCCATTTTAAACTTTTCAGTGCGAACAGGATGACGATTCTATCCGCTCATACAAATTATTTAAAACCAAATATAAATCATGCAACTATTTTAGTGTGAAGTATTAAATATTTATATCGTGCCATTATCCACGGTACGATAGATTGCAGGCGGCGTAGCTGAACGGCCGGGCAGGCGGAGCGAAACGGTCGGAATGCAATTCCAAACGGCCAAGATGCGATAGGCACCGGCCAGAATCTTGTTGCCTGCAGAATCCCCTCTGATAATTGGA
>Ga0208694_1002598_pt1 | contig 18712 bp, 10 predicted proteins | sample AD_UKC078_MetaG_FD_184442 | JGI IMG/M metagenome (GOLD analysis project Ga0208694, IMG submission 184442) | Active sludge microbial communities of municipal wastewater-treating anaerobic digesters from USA - AD_UKC078_MetaG (SPAdes) (version 2) | ecosystem: Engineered > Bioreactor > Anaerobic >...
GACCCCCTGTTGGGCCAGCAACTTTTCCGATTTAATAAAAGTATACAGTTCCGCGTCAAAATTGGGGATGATCAGATCGATCCGCTCCTGTTCATGGATTTCCATTATCCTGTTCAGGAAGACTTTCGTTCCTGAAGAGGGGTAGGGGATCAGGTAACTCTTGTCGGTAATTTCCGGCATATAAATGCCGGGTTCCAGGTTCTCGTAAGCCAGACCGATGATTCTGACATTGAGGTCGGCTGATTCCCTGATTCCCCTGATGAGGGGAACCCCCGGACCTGGATTGTCTGTATTGTTCAGACCGGTGACAGCGATGTGGATGTTTTGCCGGCTCATGGGTTGCACGCTTCACAAAGGTTATAATGACGCAGCATGGCAAAGAAATCGATCAGATTTTTTTCCAGCGTGACTTCATCCACGTCATACTTTTCAACCAGCGTTTTTTTAATTTCTTCAACAGATAAATTCTGTTTCATCATAAAGATGATCTCTTTGGCCACGGCATTGGTGGTATAGGATTCACCGCTGCCGGGATCAAAGAGGAATCCGTTGTCACTGATGGCAATACTCGGCTTGATTTTCATTATTATCCTTATAAACAATTCACAAAACAGTTAAGTGGTAAAAAGGTTTGTGAAATAAAATTAAATAAATTTACCAACCCTCCGGGTTTTAATGTTGTAATTTTTTCCATTTACCGTATCTGACACCGCCGGGCAATATATCCTTCGTGAGTGCCCCATTTTTATATAAAAAAACTGCTGGTGCCTGGAGCAAAGGTTTTGAGACGGAGGCTTCTTTGATTGGTTTCAATTCCGGGTCAGTGCGCCCGTGGGAATTCAGGGAAAAATCAGTCTGCGGTATAATTCGTACATTTCATCCCTTCGCTGTTTACAAAGATGGCATTCACGTAATTATCGGAAAACGAATCGGATAATTCGGATGCTTCCGGGTTATCCTCCTGTCATTCTGAAAAAAGCAGGAGTGTGACAACTTCGTGAATACTGGTTTTGAACTTGTTCTTTATTTGATTTTTTGAATTTTCTTCGACTCGTAGAAACTTTTTGAACCTTGTTTGCCCGATAAGCGGAGGAAATAGGTTCCGGGCGGCAGATCACCAGAGGCGGATGACCAGTGAACCTGATGATTGCCGGCTTGCAGGAGTTCATTTTTCAGGGATTTGACCATTTTGCCTTCTATGTTGTAAACAGCCAGATTAATTTCTGCCGGCTTGTCAAGTTGGAAGGAAAGTGCCAGCATGTCGCGGAATGGATTCGGGTAGGCAGTGAAAGAGAGATCAGGTTTAAGGTGAATGACGGGCTCAGAAACCACCGTTCCTGGGATTTGTATCAATTCGATGCCTTTGTTCATGCCCAGGTTCCGGCTGTATTGCTTATTGACGGCATTGTTCCAATGCTCATGAACTCCCAGGCTTCCAAGGGGGGTGCCGTCATTTTCAGGGTCATAGGTTATCCCCACAGGCCAGTTGGCCGCGTCGGCCGCCTGGTGAAGGTAATCGTCCACTCCGTTCATCTGGGGATAGTCAAGCCCGGGATGGTTAGCCGCTGTATATTCTGTCCTCAGGAAATCAAAAGCTACAGATTCTATGGCAACAGGATCCTGCGATGCAAAAACAGAGGAGGTCCAGTCGGAATTAAACGGAGCGCTTTCCCATTTTGTGGGCGGATCGATGGCTTCTGATCCTGCCCAGAGCCCATCCAAAAGATACACTAACTCTTTACCGCAAAGCAATTCATGTCCCATCAAATCGACCTGCACCCGGTATAACCCGTAATAGGAGCCGTTCAACGAGCGGATATTCCCTGACTCATTGGGATCCACCAGTCCGTTATGCAGATGAAAGGCATCATTCCGGCAATGAGATCCGAAATGATTCTTTGCAAAAAGTGTAATTCCTGCCCTTGCATGCCCTTTTAAAGCAGGCAGGTTGATAATATAACTGACATCCTCGAAAACCTTGTAGAGCTTATCTGACTGAACATTCATCACACTGCCCTTGTCAGAATAAAATATCAGCGGGTCACTGCTTTGGGCAGCCTGAACTCTTCCCAATCTGCGATAATCATCATGGTCCAGATAATTTACATCAGGGAATTCAGAATGCCAGATGTCATAACAATGCTTGTAGATATGCTTCATAGGATCGCCGACATAAATATCAGCCTGAGCCACACCGACGACATTTACCAGTTGTCGTAACACGGAAAGCACCATTTGAGGGGATGTTTCAGCCACAGCATAGTACTGGTTGTTTACTTTTGACAGATCGGTCGTTTTGAAATTTCCTCCCCATCCGCTGGTTGCATTGGTTTTAATCAGTATTTTTTCCCTTGCGGTATAGCCCAAAGAACCATATCCGTGATTTTCATTATAATACCGGAAAAGGGCATCCCATGACTTCCTGTCGGTGTTCTCTCCGGTAAGAAGTTGAATCGCCAATGAAACCATGCGATCAATGGTATCCTGGTTGTTGTTTTTGTTTAAAAACCAACCATCCCCGTATTTGTTTGTGCAGTTTTCATTGGTTGCATCCGGATTATGGATCCAAACTACCCGCCCCGGATATATCCCCTTTGCTGTACCCATGGGGGCATTCACAGGCTGTGAAAAAGCCAGATTATTTGCATAAGCCGGTTTATCAGCGGTCAGGGTGGTCACTATCCCGGCACAAATGGCTGCCAAAAGAAAAAGGGAGGCCATGAAATGCCTAGACTTCAAATAGTACTTTTTTGACATTTTAAAAAGTACAGTGGTTGAAAACAGCCCCATCAAATAAAGAACAAATCCTGATGCCAACGGGGCTGCAGCCCGCATGCACGGGTATCCCGCCCTTGAAGGCTTTGGAATCACCCTGACCAAAAACCAAAGGGTGGCAAGCAAACCTGCCAAAAAAAGAACCGGTTTTAAAGTTGACTTTTTAAGCAGCCAGTTTTGCGCTTTTTTTAAGCTGTCGGCCAAGGAAAAATGATGGAATTTCATGATTGTCTTTTTATCGTAGTACTTTCATCGGATTTCACCGGAATTTTTCAATTTTTTTTTTTCGTAAAAGTAATATTAATTCTCATGTGGTAAACCACGTTTTTTATGAGCATGTTTTGCGAAGGACTGTTGATTCGGAAAATATCAACAGGATTATCAGTTTTCAATTCATTGGCGGAGTTGATCAGCGCTGCCAGGAGATCCTGGCACTCTTCACATCGGCTGAATTGCTGCCCACCATAATGTCAAAATCGCCGGGTTCCCAATCATATTCAAGGTCGTAATTGTAAAATTTCAGATCTTCCGGGGTAATTATGAAGGCGATAGTTTGGGTTTCCCCGGCTTTGAGGAATACTTTCCGGAATCCCTTCAGTTCTTTCACCGGACGGGTCACGCTGCCCACGAGGTCGCGGATATAAAGCTGGACCACTTCCGCACCGTCATACGGGCCTGCATTGGTAAGGTCGACTGAGACAGTCAGGGTGTCTTCGCCACTGAGCTGTTCTTTACTGATTTTCAGATCGCCATAGGTAAAGGTAGTGTAACTAAGTCCGTAGCCGAAGGGGAAGAGGGGTTCATTGGGGATGTCGAGATAGTTGGATTGGAATTTCTGGAACCAGGTACCCGGGGCAAGGGGTCTTCCCGTATTTTTGTGGTTGTAAAAGAGCGGAATCTGTCCCACGTTCTGAGGCCAGGTAGCTGACAGTTTTCCGGAGGGGTTAACAGTCCCAAAGAGGACGTCGGCGATGGCATGACCCGCTTCGGTTCCGGGGTACCAAACAGTGAGAATGGCTGGCACGTGGGCAGCTTCCCAGGGGATGGTCAGGGGCCGGCCTGAGAAGAGCACCATGACCACTGGTTTCCCGGTGGCCAGAAGGGCCTTCAGCAGGTCACGCTGGCATTCGGGAAGCGAGATGTCAGACCTGCTCGACGCCTCCCCGCTCATCTCTGCCGATTCCCCTACGGCGGCCACCACCACGTCAGCTTTCAAGGCGGCAGCTACGGCTTCCCTGATCATCACTGCAGGATCCCTTGTGTCGTAATAGGTGGGTTTTCCGAAAATGCTGATCCGGGAATCGAAGAGGGTATCCTGTACCACATTGGAACCCCTGGCATAGAGAATTTTTACGTCGTTGCCCGCGGCTGCTTCCAGACCTTTGCGCACAGAGGTCGACTGGCTGAAATCGGCGGCAACACTCCAGGTGCCCGGCATGTTCTCGGTATTATCAGCCAAGGGGCCTACCAGGGCAATGGTGCCTCCCTTTTTCAGCGGAAGTACACTATCTTCGTTTTTCATCAGCACAAAGGAGGAGGCGGCGATTTCGCGGGCAAACTGCCGGTGGGCATCGGTGAAGATTTCGGTTTTGGAGCGCTCCTCGTCGCAATAACGGTAGGGGTCCTCAAAGAGGCCCAGGCGGTATTTGGCTTTCAGAATGCGCCGGCACGCCTGGTCGATCTGCGCCAAGGTCACCTTGCCTTCGTCGAGTGATTTCTGCAGGGTGGAGAGAAATCCTTCCCCGACCATGTCCATGTCCACATTCGCCTGCAGCGCTAGGGCCGACACCTGCTGCAGGTCGCCCATGCCGTGATTGATCATTTCGTTGATGGCGGTATAGTCGGTGACAACGAAGCCGTCGAATCCCCACTGGTCACGCAGCAGGTCGGTCATCAGCCATTTGTTGGCCGTAGCGGGGATGCCGTCGATTTCGTTAAAGGAGGTCATCACAGTGCCTACACCTGCATCGATGGCTGCCTGGTAAGGAGGCAGGTATTCGTTGTACATGCGGATACGGCTCATGTCAGTGGTGTTGTAATCACGGCCCGCCTCTGCAGCACCATACAGGGCGAAATGCTTCACACAGGCCAGCATGGTGTTGTTGGCCGAAAGATCGTCGCCCTGGTATCCTCGGACCATAGCTTCTGATATCCGGGATCCCAAATAGGGATCTTCGCCGTTCCCCTCTGAAACACGGCCCCAGCGAGGATCACGCGAAATGTCGACCATTGGCGAGAAAGTCCAGCAGATCCCCTCGGCAGTGGCTTCCTGTGCGGCAATGCGGGCGCTCTTTTCCACCAGTTCCAGGTCCCAGGTGGATGAAATCCCCAGGGGTATCGGAAAAACCGTCCGGTAGCCGTGGATCACATCCATGCCAATGATCAGCGGGATCTTCATCCGGCTCTCTTCCACGGCGATGCGCTGCACCTCCCTGATCTTTTCCAGGGAACTGATGTTAAATAGCCCGCCGACTTTCCCTTCCCGAATTTTTTGGGCGATGCCCCAACTCTGTGCCTGTCCGGTGGTAATGTCACCCGCGGCAGGAAGGTTCAACTGCCCAAGTTTCTCCTCCAGGGTCATTTCTTTCAGGAGCCTGTCAAGAAAACGCTCCATCTCCGCATTTTGCGGCGATTTGTTCCTGTCATGGCAGGAAACCAGCAAGGTGAGGGAGATCAGAATGATAATGAGTTTGCTCATGTCGTTTGTCGTATTTCGTGGTTGTTATTGCAGAGCAAATTTAACGTTATTGTTTAAACGACAAAATCCATCAGTGGTCAAATCAGAGGGACCGTGAAAAGGGACTCTCTTTTTGCTTAACGGAGCTTGACGTGCCTGATGGTGAAATTGTGATCCTCACCGGGGTGAGCGGCATCGATCCAGGGAGAGTATGTTTTTACGGAAAGAAGGTTATCCCGGGGGTCATAGGTGACTATTCTAAGGTAACCGTTTCCTTCGTTGACCGATCCCTTTACTCCCCCCTGGTAGTTGGCCAGGAATTGATAAACAGGAAATCCGTAATCGTTGATGCTGATCAGGGTGCCCACCCCGGAATTTAGCACATGGCCTGAAAAAACGAATCGGATGTTGGGATGCATTTTGACCAGTTTGGTCCAGGTCTGTTCCCCGTCGTTAACCCGGTCGTCCAAACTATCTTTTCCGATTCCATAGTCCTGCGGCCGCCAGGAGTCATTTACCCCTTGCCGCGTACTGTCGGAATACATATAACTGTGGGTATTCAGGATAACGGTTTTGTGGGGATTTTGGGCGACGATTTCATTGGCCCAGCGGAGGACTGACTCTCGGGGTCCGAATTCCAGGGTAAGGAGCAACCATTCCTGTTTTCCCTTCCGAAATTGGTACCAGGCATTTTCCATTTTTCCTTCTTCGAACAAACCCCCAAAGCCCGGCAACTGCGACATTGTTTCAGCGGGAAAGGTTTTGTTGAACATCTCCGTATTCCTGATGTCGGCGAATATTCCGGGCCGGCTTCCCATATCGTGGTTTCCTACAGCCAACAAATAGGGGACTTTGCCGTCGAGTTTGCTGAAGGCTGACCTGACTACCGCCCACTGTTCCTCGTTGTTGTCGTCGGTGAGGTCGCCCTGTTGCATCACGAAGTCGATCTCTGCAGCATGCTCAGCAATCCATTCGATCTGGCTGTGCAGGATCTCAGGGTGTTTCTCGGCATATCCCTGGGTATCTGGGAGCAGCACCCAGGTGACTGCACGGCGGTTAACACCGCAGGATGAGGCCATCAAGGCCAACAGTAAGAAAAAAACCAATGAGTTTCTTGCGTTCATATGATTCAATTAATTCATTTCACGTACTTTATTCGGCCATGACCCTGGGGATACGCTCTCCCGCGCCGTTCTCCTTGATCGCTTCAATCGAGAAGTAATAAGTTTTTCCCCCTTGCCAGTGCTGAATACCCGGAGTCCGCTGATGGCGATTTTTCCCGTGGGCATCTGCAGGTTGACAAGCCTGATGAAGCGGTTGTCGACTGGAATGGGTACAATCCTGCAGTAATTACTTGACCGCTGAGGGATCAAAGGTAAACCCCAGCATCTTAAGGCCCTTTCTGACATCCTCGTTTTTCATGAACAGCTCCCAAAAAATGCCTGTGCGGTAATTTTCGACCATGACGGGAATGGGACCCTGGTCGATGGCCAGGTAACGGGGAAGGACCCACTTGTGGGTGTGGCTGTAGGCATCGTAAGGCCCGTATTCTCCGATGAGGGTGTCGGCTTCCTCGTATAGGTAACGGAGGAATTTCATCGACTCTTTGGGGGTATAAGGGAAGGAGGAGAGGGCTGCCGTGGGAGAGATTACGCCCAGGTCTTCATCCCCGGGATGGTGGCCTACATAGCCCCCGACCGAATAACTCGAGGTTAATCCCCATTGTTTCTCGCCATACCCTTCGAATCCTTTGGGGTTGTCGAGGGCATAGCGGTAGTGGATCAGGGCGTGGTTCCTGTTAAGCTCCCAGTAGTCAGCATACCGGTCTTTCAGCCCTTTCGGACAGAGACCCAGGTACGAGTAATGGGCCCAGAAGAGAGGTCCGATGGGGTCATTGTTGTGTTCGTAAAAGTCAAGGACAGTAGGGAGGTCGTAATAGACTGTATCGTTGGTGATGGCGCCATCGCGGGCCCATCCCTTGTGGTAGACTTCGGGCCTGATGGGGTGGGTAGGGGAGGAAGCCGCCAGCACATACATGATGAGGCATTCGTTGTATCCTCCCACCGGGAAGTTCATTTCCCAGGCATAGTTAGGGGACCAGTGCCAGTAAAGGACATCCTTTCCCTGGGTGTACCAGTCCCATTCGACCTCGTGCCACAACCGTGTAATGTCGGTAACCAGCTGTTGTTCTGCTTCGTTGCCGTTGCGGAAATATTCGGCCACGGTGAGCAGTCCCTGGATCATGAATGCAGATTCCACGAGGTCTCCGCCGTCGTCTTTTTTGCTGAAGGGTGTCATTTTTCCCGTGGGGCCGTCAAGCCAGTGGGGCCATACGCCGTGGAACCGGTCGGCGCGTGCCAGGTACGTGACGATATGCTGCAAACGGGCAAATCCTTCCTCACGTGTGATAAAACCCCGTTCTATACCCACGAGAATGGCCATCACCCCAAAGCCGGAACCCCCCAGGGTGACCACTTCCTTGTCGTTTCCGGGATAGACACCATCGAGGTGGATACGTTCCCGCGCCATCCCTGAGATGGGCTCCGCCCCATCCCAGAAATATCTGAAAGTCTGGTACTGCAAAAGGGTCAGCAGGGAGTCGTCACTCAGGGCTGAAGTGACTCCCTCTTCCTTCTGGTGTGTGGAAGAGCGGGGGGTACAGGAACCCAGGATCATCCCTGCACCCAGGATTATCAGCAGCAAAAATTTTTTCGTTCTCATATATGAAATTATTGGTTAATAGATAATAACTATTTTGTGACGACCAGGTTGCCGGTGTAAACCTCTTGGCTGCAAAAGGCTTTTACCAGGTAAATTCCCGGAGGCAAGGTCCTGCACTCCAGGATCGGGGCAATGCCAGTCTGTTTCACTTTCCGGTGAAGGAGCAATTCTCCCCTGGCACTGAAAACCTGCAGATCATCGATTTTTCCTCCCCGGGGAACAGCGATGGTTGTCAGCCCGTTGCAGGGATTGGGAAATATGCGGATATTTTCATGAACATCACGGATGACGGCTGAAGTGGGGGGATCGTATTGAAACCCCAGTTTTTCGAGTCCTGCTTTGACATCGGGATCTTTCATTACGAGATTCCAGAGAAGAGCGGACCGGTAGTTCTCGGTCATGACCATGATGGGGCCCTGGTCAATGCCCAGCCAGGCATTTCTGACCCATCCCAACTGGTCGTTGAAGGCATCCCGTGGACCGTAATACCCCCAGAGGTCATTTCCCCTTTCACGGTAGAAATATTTCAGGGTGGCCAGGGCTTCTGCATCGGCATAGGGCATACTTGCCAAAGCGGCGGTGGGGCTGATGGTTCCGTTGTCGTTTTCAACCGGCCGGTGGGCTGTGTAACCGTAGGGGTCATCGCTGGCGGTCAATCCCCAGCATTTATCACCATAGTTTTTCCACCCTTTGGGATTGGCGAGGGCATAGGCATGATGGATTTTTACGGTGTTGACATGTTCTTTCCAGTAATCGGCATACTGGTCTTTGAGTCCGCGGGGGTCAATTCCCAAGTGCGAATAGTGGACCCAGAAGAGGGGGCCGCCCCAGTCGGGCGACAGGCTGATCTCCTGGTTATAATAGATGCGTTTGTTTACCATGTTGCCATTGCGTGCCCATCCGTTTGTATAAACTTCCGCGGGAATGCCGTGTGTGGGGGAGGAAGCTGCCATGACATAGGTAACCAGACATTCATTCCATCCGGTGATTTTCATATTCATCCGGAATCCGTGATTGGGTGACCAGTGCCAGTAAAGCTGATTTTGGCCGCCCTGGCGGTACCAATCCCAGTCGATATCCCTGAAAAGAAGGGTGGCTTTGTCTCTGATTTGCACCGAGGGGAGATCTCCGGCGGTGAAGTAATTTCTCAGGGCGATCAAGGCCTGCGCCACAAAGGAAGTCTCCACCAGGTCGCCGCCATCGTCATAGGTCGAGAAGGGTTGTGTTTCCCGGGTGTCGCCGTTGTACCAGTGGGACCAGGCGCCATGATGGCGGTCGCAGCTCTCCAGGAAGGCCAGGATTTTGAGGATTCTGGCTTTGATTTCTTCGCGGGGCCGGAATCCCCGCTCATGGGCGCTGATTAAGGCCATCAGGCCCATGCCGGTAGCTCCTGAAGCAACGGTGGTGCCGTTGCCATTACTCCGTTCCAAAGCCATCCCTGACCCCTGGTGTGCTCCTTCCCAGAAATAGCGGAAGGTATACTCCTGGAGCATTTCCAGAAGCTCATCGTCGGAGAAATCCCGGACCGTGGTCATGGCTTCCGCGGGAAGGGACTCCCGCTCCTGGAAAAGGGTGACCACCCGGTAGTGAATATTTTTATTCTTTTCCGAGGAAGGGAGAAAGTCGAGGTAATGGTCGCCGGTGGTTTCTCCCCTGACAGCATAGTTGTTTCCTCCGTCAAAGGAGGCATAAATGCGGCAGGCGAGGTTTTCCCCCGTCGGAACCCAGCGGAGTTCCGCATGGCTGTCGTACCCTCTGGCGGTCAGTCCGGTCACAGGCGAAAGCTCCCCGATGCCTTTAAAGGCTTTGATCTCATCGATGTAGAGAAGCCGGGAAGAGTTGTTTTTCTCTGACTGGCTGATGATGATGCCCTTGACGGCTGCAATGTTCAGATGGATGTTCTCTCCGTCGCCGGTGATTCTGCCCAGGGGGAAGGTGATGCGGGTCCAGGTACCGGCAGGAATGGTTCCATTGTAATCGGAAAGGGGATAAAGCTTTGAATTGCTGTCACCTGATCCGGAAATTTGCACTGCCCTGATGCCGACCAGGGGCAACGCCACTTTCGGCACTTCAACGGATGAAAAGACAAACATGGAAAGGGAGTCCATGGATGAAAGGCTGACGGCTGCCCAGTCGTTCCGGTAAACGGTCGCCTTCCAATTTCCGTTTTCAGCCGATCTGTAGTTGAATTTCAGGGAAGTGGATCCTTTGTATGCCAATGTCGAGCAGGGTAATTTGTCCGCTGCCTGGGGATTGGCGGGGTGGTAAGTGCATTCAATATAACTTCCTCCCAGGTTTGCCACATCGACAATGCCCTGGTCATAAAAGTTGCTGGTTGTTCCTTCTGAGAAGAAAACGGTTTCCTGGCCCCGGCCGGAGATGACCAACAGGGAAAAGAGCAGGGTTAAGAACTGACTGCGGTACATCATTTGCGATTGTCCGGTTTATGAGATATCGCTGGGTGACAATAATAAGGCTGCCCTGAATGCCGGGCAGCCTTATGATAAGTATCCCGGAGTTTACTGTCGGGTGACAGTTTCTCCTTATTATTTCTCGGCATTCATGATCTCCTTGACTTCGGCCTGGGTAAGGGCTTTGTTGAAGATGTGGAGTTCATCCATGAGACTCAGGTCGGAAAAGTGGTTCCATCCCGTGAAGCGGGGTGCTCCTGACATGATGGAGAGGATGTCGCAGCCTTCCCAGCTGATCCCGGTAATAGTACCTTGTTTGACCACCTCTCCGTTGATATAGACCACACACTCAGTGGGGCTGATGGTATAGGCGAAGTGGACCCAGGCTTCCGGGGTGGGATCAATGGTGGCAGCGGCACCTCCGTCGAACCAGCTGTCGGCTGTGCCGTTACCGGTATTGAGTTTGAAAATCTGGGCTGTGGCTGACCCTTCGCGGAAAAACCTGAACCCTGACTTCCGGTTGTTAGGGGCGGCAGGGGCAGCTTCATCGGGAGGACCCATCACCAGAATTCCGGCACGGTCGGGAGTGGCGTTGATCTTCATCCAGAAGGCGGCGCTGAGGCTGCTGGTTTTCGTGAGGCCAGCAGCCGGGAAGGTCAGGTAGGAGTCGGCGGCTCCTGCATAAGCCTTGCCAATCTTGCCGGCGGCAAATGCTGGTGAGCCCACTTTGGTGGCTTCCTTGTTGCCGATAAGGTCCTTATAAGTTCCCTCAAAGGGCATGTAAAAGATCTCCCCGTTTTTGGGCACATAAGGCTTGTCATTTTGGATGATGGCCTGAACATCGGCATCGGTAAGTGCCCGGTTGAAGAGGCGCAGTTCATCGTACTGGCTGCGGTCGAAGTTGTGGTTCCAGTAAGTGAAGTTGGGGGCTCCGGAGGCGATGCCCAAAACGTCGACACCCGTCCAGTCAATAGCGCCCTTGTTGGGGACCTCCACGCCAAGTCCGTTGATATAGAGAACGCATTTGTCGGGGCTTACCGAGAGGGCGATGTGTACCCAGTTGGTTCCCGGGGCGGGAATCAGGGCTCCGTCGTTCCATGTTTCGCCGCCGCCCCAGCCCACGTTGGCCTTTATGCGTTGCGAGGTGGCGCCCCCCTCACGGAAGAGGCGGAAACCCTTGGTGCGGTCTTCGCCTGCCGGACTGGCATTGAGGATGCCCGAACGGTCGGGGGAGGGGTTGACTTTATACCAGAAAGAAGCACTGAACTCGCTGCTCTTCAGGCCGGTCATCGGGAAGGTCAGGTAAGAATCGGTAGCGCCGGCGTAAGCCTTAGTCCCCTTCAGACTGGCATCGGTAAAGCCGGGATTGCCCACTTTTGTAGCTTCCTTGAAGCTTATTTTCTCTGTGAAATCACCGTTGAAGGGCATGTAAAAAACTTCACCCGGATAAACGGGCACATAGGGGGGCTTTTTCTCGAAGGTGACAGATTTCTCAGAGGTTTTACCCCCCAGGTCGGTAGCTTTAACCGTAAGAATATGAACCCCCGTTCCCACGTTCTTGTGGTAGAATTCCATCAGGGCACGGCGGTAATCCTTAAAAGTGGTCATGCTGCCGATTTCAGTGTTATCGAGGAACACCAATATGGATTTCAGTTCGATATCGTCGGTAACTTCAAGCTGGACAAAGATCGAAACCACCAGAGAGTCTACTTCGATGGCCTGTCCCTGTGTGGGCGATTTAATGGTGATGACCGGGGCGTCCTTGTCGGGACCCGGGTCAAAGGGGGAAATGGGATCAATCCCTTCGTTACATCCTGCGGCCACGATAAGGGCTGCCGTGAAAGCCAGGAAATATTTTAATATTTTCATTTTTCAATGTTTTTATCAGTGATCAAACGGAATGATTATTTGTTAACGGCTTCCTTGAGAGCCGGGATCTGGTCAACCTGGTTCTGCGGGTACGGGAGGAAAATCTTGTCGGGGGTAAATGTTCTGCCGTCGTAACTCAGGGCGGCGTAGTTACCCAACCTGACCATGTCATAGAACCGGATGCCCCATTCCATAGCCAGTTCGGCGAATTTCTCATCCATTACCTGGGCGTTGGTAACCCCGTTGATGGGGGGCAGTCCGGCCCTGCTCCTGACCAGGTTCACGGCGGCATCGGCGGTCATCGCGCTGCTGTTGGCACCGTTGGTAAGTGCTTCGGCATGCATGAGAAGGATTTCGGCATAACGGATGCAGATGAAATTTTTGTTGCTGCCATAACCCGTCCTGCCAGGGATAAGCTGGTCGGAGGGCAGGTAATGCTTGCCGCTGGCGAAGAGGGCTCGCGCATAGTCGTTGATGCGATCACCTGAGCGGGTGGTGTTGCTGATCCATGCGGGAAGGGTTGCATATTTGGCGTCCTTTTTGATTTCGGCAATGCCCCTGTTGGTGAAAAGGACGCTGGTTTCAAGGCGGATGGTTTCGTTGCGGTCGAGCATGAATTTGATATATTTCAGACTCGGTTCATAAAATCCCCATCCGCCGCCTGCTCCCGTTACCTTGGGGGTCCACCCCTGGGGACCGAAGAAGTCGTTGAGGTAGTTGATGGCGTCGCCCGATCCCTTTCCGAAGTCGGAATACTGAAGTTCCAGGAGGTTTTCCTTGTTAAGTTTTCCGGGGATTTTGAAGAGGTTGTAAAAGTCAGTGGCCAGGACGAATTTCCCGGAACTGATGATTTGTCCGGTGGCTTCGGCCACGGCGGCGTAATTTTTCAGGGTCAGGTTGGCGCGGGCTTTCATGGCCAGGGCGGTGAATTTGGTGATTCCCCCCCTGATGTCAGCACGTTCAGCAGGGTGGACCGCAGGGAGCAAGGGGATGGCTTCATCCATCTGGGCGGAGATATGTTTCATCACCTCCTCCTGGGTGCTTAGTTTTGCCACAAGCAACTGACTGGGGTCGGGACCGTTGGTGATAATGATATCGCCCCACGTCAGGGTCAGGTAATAGAGGTACCAGGCCCGCATCACCTTCACCTCGGCGATGTACTGGTCGGCCAGTCCCTTGTTAGCAGCAAACTCCTGGTATTTTGCAATCTGTTCCATCGCCGAATGGGCGTTGAATAGGTCGCCGTAGTAATTCTGCCAGACCGAGTTGGACATCCAGTAGTCCTTGTTGTAATTGTATTTGTCGGTTTCGGCGAAATCTTGCTGGTCGCCGAGGCCGCCGGCATTCACGTCGTCGCCCCTGACCGAGATCAGCGGGAACACCTCCCACTCGCTGTTGTAAAAGTCGGCATACATACCCAGAAGGGGAAGATCCATGTTGTCGGTAATGGTATAATCGGTCTCCCCGGTAAAGGTCCTGTTTTCCGCAGGTTCGTCAAGCAGGTCATGGCAGGCGGGAAACAAGAGGAGTGCCGCCATGAAGAGCGTCAGTTTTGTAATGGAAAAATATCTTTTCATGATCCTGTATTTTTATGTTTAAAATTTGATACTCAGTCCGACGGTATAAACGGCGGGGATGGGATAAGTCTGCGTATCGATGCCGCTGGCGACTTCAGGATTAAATCCGTTGTAGGAGAAGAGGGTAAGCGGCCTGTCGGCGGTGAGGCTCACACGGGCATCGGGCATGCCGGCGCCGAAGAGCTGCAAGCCTTTGATATTGTAAGCCAGTTGGACGTTCTGAAGACGGAAGAAGGCGCCGTCTTCGACGAAGTAGTCGCTCATTTTCTGGTTCCATCCTTTTCTGAGTCCGGCCGAAGAGGGATATTTGTTGCTGGTTCCCTCGCCGTGCCAGCGATTGACGGCCAGGTCGGCATCGAGGTTGCCGTCGGGGGTCCAGATGATTTCACCCCTCTTGCGGTTAAGGATTTTGTTACCCATTTGTCCCACCAGGCTGGCGGTGAGGTCGAAGTTTTTCCAGGAGAGGCCGAGGTTGCCGCCGTAAAGGAAGGAGGGGAAGTATGAACCCAGGATGACGCGGTCGTCATCATTGATAACGCCGTACCCCGGTTCACCCTCTTTCTGCTGGTCGCGGTATTTGAAGTCTCCCGGCACGGCGTTGGCAGGTGCCGACGGGTCGGCATTGATTTCAGCCTGGTTCTGGTAAACGCCCAACACTTCATAGCCGTAAAAGGCTAGCAGGGGATGTCCCACGTAGGTACGCTGGCGGAATTCCGCCGAACCTCCGTCAATATAAGGCTGCCCGTAGAGGTCGCGCACCTTGTTCTTCAGGAATGAGAAGTTGACCCCTGCATTAAAGCGCAGTCCGTTGGCGAATTCATCATCCCAGTTGAGAGCCATCTCAAACCCGCTGTTACGGATTACCCCCACATTTTTGAGGACGCTGCCGCCGATACCGGGAATTTTGACATAGATGGCTGCATTCTTGGTGTCGCGAATGAAAAAGTCGGCGTCAACCGACATGTGGTTATCGAAGAGGCGACCAGTCAGACCGGCATTGGTCTCTTCGGTGAGTTCCCACTTCAGGGAGGAAAAGGTATTGGTGGTCTGGGTTCCCGAGACCATGACATCATCGATGGCGACATTGACGGGCGTGGTGGTGATGGCACCATCGCTGGCCTGGATCTTGTCGTTCCCCAACTGACCCCAACTGGCCCTCAGCTTCAAAAAGTTGATGATTCGGTGCCCCTTCAGGAAAGACTCCTCGGAAATGACCCACCCGAGACCCACGGTGGGGAAATAACCCCATTTCTGCTGATACTTGGAACTGCCGTCAGCACGCATGGTGGCATAGAGCAGGTAACGGTCGTTATAATTATAGGAGAGCCTCCCGAAATAGGAAAGGCCGTATTGGCGGGAACCCCCGTCGCCTACCGAGCCTTCGGGTTTTTCCTGTGACTGGTCAATATACCAGGACTCCTCCCTCTGATAAGGGAAGTTGAGACCCCCGGCGCGAAGTCCGCTGTAAGCTTCGTCACGGAAGGAGGTACCGGCCATTGCCGTCACATTGTGCAAGTCGAAACGGTCAGTGTAGGTCAAAATATTGTCCCAGATCTGGTCGGAAAAGATCCCTGAACTTTTGTTGATAGAAGCATCGACCCTCTGGAAACTGTTGCCTATAAAGTAGGGCAGCCGTACATTCCTTTCGTCGAGGGAGGTGAATGCGTGGTTATAAGTAGTTTTGAAATCGAGTTTATCAGGGATCAACTGGAACTTGGCGTAAAAATTGGCCATAAGTTTGCGGATCTTAAGCCTGTTGTCGCTGTAGCGGAGGGTGGGGAAGGGGTTCTGGCCACTACGGTAGCCCAGGTCCTGGGCGTTGGCATAGTTGACGGGTTCTGCGATTCCTTCTAGCGCCGGATCATTAACTGGCAGGATGGGCACGGCAAAGTAAGCTTCGTTCCAGGCGCCGGCTTCCTCACCATATTTAATGGCGTTGCTCAGGATCATGTTACCGCCGATGGTAAACCATTCGGTGGCTTTGAAGTCCAGTTTTGTGCGCAGGTTGAATCGCTCATATTCGTTTTTCATGTCGAGGATTCCCTCCTGAGCAAAATAGTTGGTACCGATGGAGTAGGAAGCGCTCTGGTTGCCGCCCTCCACGTTGATGCTGTGGTTCTGGATATCGGCGGGACGGAGGATCTCCTTATACCAGTCGGTATTGATATCGGGGACGTTGGGGTTGACGCGGCTGCGACCATAACGCTGCATGGCATTGAGGATGAAGCTTGCGTCGGCGGCCGATCCCGATTCCATGGCCATGGTGGTGAACTGCTCGGCATTGGCCATTTTCAGCACATTCTGGGCCACTTGTAATCCATAGTATCCGTCATAGGAGATTTCGGTTTTCTTGTTGTAACCTCCCGATTTGGTTTCGATCAGCACAACTCCGTTGGCGGCCCGTACCCCGTAGATGGCAGCTGCTGAGGCATCCTTCAGGACGGAGATGGAGGCGATGTCGGCCGGGTTGAGGAAGTCGATGTTGCCAAAGAACATGCCGTCAACGACATAGAGGGGGGCTTCGTTGTTCTGCCCCGGATAGGAGCCAATACCGCGCACACGGATGGTGGGGCTGTTGCCGGGGGAGCCGGTGCTAACCACCTGGAGACCGGCCACCTTCCCCTGCAAGGCCTGCATGGCCTGCCCGGTTGGAGTCCTCGCCAGCTCTTCCGATTTTACCGTGGTGATCGAAGAGGTCAGGTCCTTGACTTTCTGGGTACCGTACCCTACAACTACCACCTCCTCCACGTCAAAGGCCTGCTCACGCAACCTAACATTGATAACGGCCTGGTTGGCAACGGGCATCTCTACCGTGCTGAATCCCACAAAACTGAATACCAGCGTACTCTGAGGTTCCGTTTCAATAGTATAATTCCCGTCAAGATCGGTGATGGTACCCACCAAGGTCCCCTTCACCAGGATACTTACACCGGGAATACCCTGCCCGTCAGATTCGGTGACCTTCCCGGTAACCGTAATCCGGGGCTGGGCTGACAACAGGGAAAACACTCCTGTTAGCATCACTAAAAAAAATAATCTCTTCATAGTCATCCGATTTAGATTTTGACCTGAAATTAGCACAATCTGACGAATGGATCATCGTGACAGAACTCACGATAATTTCTTTCGCTGATATTGAACTATCATGATACCTCATAATTATTACATCAATAAAAAATAAGGTTTCATAAAATGTTTAAATATAATTATTTATAAATTTGCAATTAATAAAAAATCTCTATCTTTACTCAGTTATTCCGGGTGTATTGATGAGGTAAATGATATGAACATTTTGCCTACTTATTCGAGTATATAATACTTTTATTGGTAAAATCTCTTTTCTGCAAGTCATGAATCTTAAAGTGAACCCAAAACGTTGTTTGTTGCTTTTTGCCGGGATTGTTTCTGCATTTTATTCATTTTCAGGTGTTCTGGGGCCCTGGTTGCCGGAAGTCAGGAATTTTACCAAGGAGGTATACGGTGCTTCCAGCCAGAACTGGTCTGTAACGCAAGATACCTCAGGTACGATGTATTTTGGCAACAGTTCCGGTCTGCTGGAATATGATGGTTCGACGTGGATATTGCACCCGTCGCCGGGCGGTGGCATTATCAGGGCAGTGGCTGCTGACTCCTCGGGGGTTATTTACAGCAGCGGATACATGGATCTGGGATACTGGTCGCGTGATGATTTCGGAATGTTGCAGTACACTTCCCTAAAGGAGATGGCAAGGCCCTTTTTTATCCCGAATGTAGAGTACTGGAATATTTATCTCCTGGGCGGTAAAGTGATATTCCGGTCATTTACCCAGTTACTTGTGTATGAAAACGGGAAGATGTCTGCCATCAATTTTGACTTTTTCGTGAATTCTGCCGCCCTGATCAACGGAAAACTCTATATCAATGTCAGCAACCAGGGTATTTATGAAATGCGTGATTCCCTGCAGGTACCTCTTTTTACCGGCGATTTTTTTAACGGCAAGACGATGCGTTTTCTTTTACCCCATGGTGAGGACAAGTTTTTACTGGGAACGGATTCCCATGGGATTTTTTTGCTTTCTGAAGGGAAACAGGAGGCCTGGAATCCTTACATCAATGAATATTTCAGTAAGAACCAGATTAACAGGGGGTGTTTATTGTCTACGGGCGACGTGCTGATAGGGACCATCCTTGACGGCATCACATTGCTCGACAGCGGAGGTATACCCAAATGGCACCTGAATTCGGCAAACGGCATGCAGAACAATACGGTCCTCGGACTTTTCAGTGACAGGGAAGGAAACATCTGGTCAGCTCTGGATCATGGCATCGACTATGTGGCGGCAGACAGGGCGAAAGGGATTCATTTCTTTTCACCCGACGGTTTAGGGGCAGTTTATGATGCAGCATTTTTCGAAGGACGGCTGTACCTGGGCACCAACCAGGGGCTTTATGAAGGCAGGCTTGGTGATCTTTCCGGTCCTTTCACCTTTGTGCCGGGGACCCAGGGGCAGGTATGGGACCTGTCGGTCATTGGCAACCACCTGATAGTCGGTCACAATAACGGAACATTTTCCGTGTCCGGAGGGAAAAGTACTCTGATTTCCACTGTTTCAGGTGCTTTTTCCCTGCGTCCTGATCCGTCGGATTACGGAACCTATCTTCAGTGTTCCTATTCCAACCTCGTGAAGTACAGAATGGAGGGT
>Ga0208694_1002600_pt1 | contig 18706 bp, 8 predicted proteins | sample AD_UKC078_MetaG_FD_184442 | JGI IMG/M metagenome (GOLD analysis project Ga0208694, IMG submission 184442) | Active sludge microbial communities of municipal wastewater-treating anaerobic digesters from USA - AD_UKC078_MetaG (SPAdes) (version 2) | ecosystem: Engineered > Bioreactor > Anaerobic >...
CCTGGTATATCGAGCTTTCCAAAGACCGCCTGCAGAGCGATGACCCCGCCATCCGCGGCACCGCGCTGTATATCCTGCTGGATGTGATGCAGACCTCGATGCGCCTGCTGCACCCCATCATGCCCTTCATCACCGAGGAAATCTGGCAGAGCATCCGCTCCATTTTCCCGCAACCGGAGGAAGCCCTCATCGTGGCAGCATTCCCGGACTGCGACACCGGCGCCATCGACCCGGAGATCGCGGACGACATGGCCTTCATGCAGGAAGCCATCTCCGCGGTGCGCAACCTGCGCAAACAGCTCAACCTCAACCCCGGCGCCCGCGTCAACCTCGCCATCCGCGTGGCGGAAGACCGCCAGAAAGAACTCTTCGCGCGCTATTCCGCCTACTTCGCCAAACTCGCCAAGGTGGACGACCTGGATGTGGCACGCGACCTTGCCAAGCCCCCGGCCTCGATTGCCGCCGTGGTGCGCAACGTGGAAATCTTCCTCCCCCTCAGGGGATTGGTGGACTTCGACGCCGAACGCGCCCGCCTGGCAAAGCAGATCGAAAAACTGGAAAAAGAACTGGCGGGCATCAACGCCAAGCTCAACAACCAGAACTTCCTGAACAACGCCAAAGCCGAGGTGGTGGAAAACGAACGCCAGCGCCTGGCGGAAACCGGCACAAAACTGTCCTTGACAAAAGACCTGCTTGCAGATTTAAAGTAACAAGACATTTGCCCTGAGTGGGGCTATAGCTCAGTTGGGAGAGCGGAACGTTCGCAATGTTCAGGCCAGGGGTTCGAATCCCCTTAGCTCCACCACTCCTTTTCCCGCCCTGCCACAGGGCGGTTTCTTTTTGCCTGTCAGTTTTGGCGGGCAGGAAGGAGCATTATCGAGCCTCTAAAAGTTCCTCGAAAATGCGGAATGCTTGGATTGTCCACCCTTACCGGTAAGGATAAAACAAGAACTATTGAACAGTTGGGTCTGCTTCAGGGTTGCCTGATGGAAGGCGGCAAAAAAAGACTTGCCAGATTAAGCGGCATCCGATAGAGTGGATTCGCTTTGTATGACGTCGTAAGTTGATGCCAGACAGGGCGTTTAAGCCAGAGATAGCCTTGAAGCCGCTTGTGGAGAGGCTTTGAGCCGATTTCCGGTGAACCTGTCCTTTTTACCCTCATTTTGGGGCAGGGTCAGAGGAGGTTCACGGAAATGGGGTCTGGAGCCCGCTCTGCTAAAGGGCTAAAATCGAGGCTCTTGAAATGACCTCCCTTGCCGGGAGGGGTTGAGACTATACACCGGCCTCATAATAAGCCTGGTTGTTTTTCTTGAAATGACCTCCCTTGCCGGGAGGGGTTGAGACTTTATTTCACTCATTATTGTTTGAGGCGTAGCTATCTTGAAATGACCTCCCTTGCCGGGAGGGGTTAAGCCAGGGTTTGACGCGGAGAATCCGGATTCCTGAACCCGCGGCCGGCACACCGTAAAATGATACTCCCGGACAGAAACAGCTTGACGGATATATCTCTCCATGCTGAATGTGAGCCAAGACTTCAAACAGGAGGCCATCCCGATGAACGGTTTCGGCGAGAATACGCGGCGCAACTGGCTGCGCCTCGATTTTGAGGTGATTCGTCCGATAACGCGGCTGGAGTATTTCCAGGGGGTGTATTGGAGTGCCATGCTCCGGGACTGGATAAGGCCCTATTTTGGCTGCGAGCTTTCCCAACTTGGCATTTACCCGGTGCCGGGGCAAAACGGGTTCCGCGACCTGTATCCCGGCGAAATCGTCTGCCTGGAACTCAGCGTGCCCCGCCAGCATCTGGCAGGGGTGGTGGAAATGCTGGAGGATGAGCTGAAAGGCATCGCCAAAGCCGTTTTTCCCGATCCCAGGCTGCATTTCCTGCCCGGAACCAGCCTGAAGCTGCTTTCCTATGCCAATCTGCCCGAGGGGGAAAGCCTGGAGCCGGCGTCGCCGGAAAGCTGCGCGGAGGAAGCGGCTGAGCTAGCTGGCGCGGCAAGCCTGGACTTGGTGTTTTACTGCCCCCTGCGCCTTAAACCTGGTGGAGAAGGCAAGGGGGATTTCCGCTTTCTGGATCCGCTCGGGCTGGAAACGGAGGTATTCTGGCAGGCCTTCTGCCGTGAACTGGAAATCACTCCCGGGGATGCGGAACTTCCCAGGATCGGGAACCGTGGCCTCATCTGGCTTGATGTTCCCTATTCCAAAACCTTGGGCGGGCTTGTGGGCGGTATCAGCCTGACCGGACCGATCCCTGAGCCACTGCTGACTGCCCTGCTCTGGGGCCAGTACAGGGGTATCGGCAAGAACCGGGGTCTGGGCTTCGGTTTTTACACGGTGGGCGGCAGCAGCCTGGACCTCGCGCGCAGAGCCAACCCGCGCCGGCTGAGCTGGCTGGCTCGGGCAGCCACTCTGGGCAACCTCCGCTCCACCCTCGAGGAGATGAATTCCGGTTCCCCCGGCCCGGACAACCTCGCCCGGGAAGACTTGCTGGAGGCGGGCAAGCCCTATCTGCTCAACGCCCGCAAGATGCTGCTGAAAGGCAGTCTCAGCCCCGGCGAAACCCTCAGCTTCTATAAACGTAGCTCCAGCGGCAAATACAGGATGATAAGCATTTCCAACATCCACGAGCGCCACCTGCTGCTGGCACTGCTGAGGCAAATCGAACTGCCCCTGGACAGGCTCATCGGGAAGGAATGCTATTCCTACCGCCGGGGCAGGAGTTACCATCAGGCGGCGGAGCAGGCGCGCAAATTCTTCTCCGCCGGCTTTGCCAAAGGGCTGAAAAGCGACATCAGCTCCTTCTTCGACTCCATCCCCAGGCAGAACCTGCGCCTCCTGCTGGAAGGCCTGTTCGGCGCTGACCCCACGGCAGGGCTGATCGCCTCGCACATGCTGGGCCCGGGCTTGGGCATCCCGCAGGGAAATCCGTTCTCACCCCTGCTTTCCAACCTGTATTTGATCCCTTTCGACCGCGAAGTGGGCAGGCAGGGCTGGCATCTGGTGCGCTATGCAGACGACTTTTGCCTCTTTGCCAATTACCCGCATGACCTGTTTCTGGATGCCGGCGCGGTGGAGGGAATCCTTGCCAAACTGGGGCTGAAACTCTCCCGGGACAAGACCGAAAGCTTCACAGTTAAAGACAGCCTGGACTTCCTGGGCTACCGGGTGGGGAGGGAGGAAAAGGCATCCGCATCCAGGAATCAGTCTTCGCTGTAAACTTTAAAACACACGAACTAAAGTCCATGACTCGTAAACTGGAAAAAGCCCTGGCTGAAAAAGGGGTTATCCATGTTTTCACCGTCTGCGGCAACTGCGCAAAAAAATCACTTGCCATAAACAGGCAGGTGGAATATTATATCATTGATTGACGATCCAAAGGATCCGTTGCGAACAAGGCGATAATGACGCCAGGCAAGTGAGGATGAAAAGATCGCTGTCAAACAAATGTAATGACCTGCCCCGCTGGGGCAGGGATTAGCCCTAAGACACCGTTAGACAAGGTGTTGCGGGGTGGCATAGCCGTGAATCCGCTTGTGGAGAGGCTTTGAGCCTGTTTCCGGTGAACCTGTCCATTTTACCCTCATTTTTGGCCCGGGTCAGAGGAGGTTCACGGAAATGGGGTCTGGAGCCCGCTCTGCTAAAGGGCTAAAATCGAGGCTCTTGAAATGACCTCCCTTACCGGGAGGGGTTGAGACTTATCCATTCTGGTCATTGAAATATCTAAATTCCTTGAAATGACCTCCCTTGCCGGGAGGGGTTAAGCTGGTACTCTGGTGAATTTTACCAAAAGACTGGATCACGGCTCGCAGGCCGTGATGACACAGCGTATAGTCTGGGGGTGTTTTGTTTTTGGATTTGCTGGTTGTTTCCAAAAGACTGGATTCCGGGTCAGCCACCCCAGAGGGACCCCGTCTGCCCGGGATGACACGGTTTATGGTCTGATGTGGTCTGTTTCAGGGCTGTGTGTTGTGATGTGACTTCAAAAGACTGGATCCCGGGTCGCTGCCCGGGATGACACAGCGTATAGTCTGGGGGTGCTTTGTTTTTGGATTAGCTGGTTGTTTTCAAAAGACTGGATCCCGGTTCAGCCACCCCAGAGGGGCCCCGTCTGCCGGGATGACACGGTTTATGGTCTGATGTGGTCTGTTTCAGGGCTGTGTGTTGTGATGTGGCTTCAAAAGACTGGATCCCGGTTCAGCCACCCCAGAGGGGCCCCGTCTGCCCGGGATGACACGGTTTTGGGGTCGGGTGGGACTTGTTTCGGGGGAGCCTTTCCGACATTTCACCATTCCACCTCTCATAGATCCTGTCGATCCTGTCATCCGCGTTCTATCTCTTTTTCACCACCCCACCACGCCATCACCTCACCACGAAGTCACCATTCCACCTCTCCACCTCTCCACCTCTCATAGATCCTGTCGATCCTGTCATCCGCGTTCTATCTCTTTTTCACCACCCCACCACGCCATCACGACACCACCATTTCACCTTTCCACCTCGAAAACACCTTTCCACCTATCGTAGCACCTATATATTATGGGAGGAGGATGGGCCTCATTTGCATCCCCCTCTCCGGCGTGAGTCTTCCTTAGGTCATCCTTATAATTTATAAGGATGACCTAAGGATGATGGCATCAAAGCCAGTAGCAGCAAAGGAGGGCGGTATGAAGCAATATGCTAAAGGTTGCGATATTATCTGGAAACCGTTAGTTATAGATGCCTGTTAATACTGTTTAGTTTGCATTATTACAACCGGATCTCATTTTACCATTTCATCTTCACTGCCATTTCAAAAGACTGGATCACGGGTCATTTCACCTCACCAAACCGCTACGCGCTTTGCCGGGGACCCCAACAGCCCGTGATGACATAGTGTATGGTCTGATATGGTTTGTTACAGGGAACCAATTCAACCTTTCCATGGACTTTACGAGAGAATGTCAGATAATGAATTGCATAAGTGGACAGATGAAGGCGAATTGGTATAATTCGCTGATTCGCATTAGGTAGGACAATGGGAAGTGTTTCTGAAAAGAAAAGCCCCCGTCTTCGGGGGGCTTTTCACAGGGCAGGGGGTTCGATTCGCTCGCGGCTAAGGGTTGTTTCGCCGCTTCCTAAACTTCCCTTGAATAAACACAGGCAGCCGCGGATTATCCGGTTGAGGCAGTTCATGTTCGATCACGGGAGCGTTCGATTTCCCTGAGATACATTTGTTACAGACAAACCAGAGGTAATTCTCTGGCAAGTCACCATTGTTCTGATCTTTGACATAAGGGTATCTAATCGTGTTGCCAAAGTCATTATTAAGCTTGCTTATCGCCATAAACTGGTTTTTTGCTTCTTGCGAGCTTTGCAATAAACTATCGTCTCCCTGTAAATCCCCAACTTTGTCTTGGTTTTCTCCGGGGTCATCAATGAGTTGATACTCCAGATTTTTACCGATAGTCCTTCTATACCTTTTTTTCACCCTGATCTGCACGCTACCCAAACCCAGGGGCTTGCCCATGCCAATCTTATGGGCATGCTCGTCGCTGTTGCCGATGGTCAGCACCCAGATGAGGCGCTTCAGGTCATCTTCACAGACCCGGTTGAAATAGATCCTGAACTTGAATTCCGCCTCTTTCAAAGGCCGGACGAAGACCAGGCGTTCCAGTTTTTTCTTTTGCTCCTCGTCAAGATCTTCGATTCTAACATCATTTAGATCGCTGTATTTAACGGAGGGTTGATGCCAGTAGAATTTCCGGCCACGGATCATGGGAGTGCTACGATCGATGGTATTGGCATCCACGTTGTTGGTGATTTTTCCTCCTCTATTTCGCATCCAATTAAAGGCGTAATCATAGTTCCAGAGCTCAGCCGAGCTTGGCTTCTTGAGATAGAACTCTGTGGCGGAAGACTTGGGGCTGGCCAGTTCGTCCAGATACTTAGGGGTTTCAAATTGGGGCTTACATCCTTCAACAAGTTTCGCGTCGGAGAAACGCAGGCGGGAAGCCAGCGCACCCTGGTCGGAAACCATGCCGAACAGAGAGCAGGCGGGGCAGAGAGCGTCCGGATCCGTGCAGGGCTTGTATGTTCCTAGCAGATCTGACAGCCGGTTGTAAAACACCTCGCGGGTGATCATGGAGGGCGAGAGATATATCATGCCGCCATATTCGGCATAATACACGCAGACACCACGTTCGTAACTGTCGATATCGTCTCCCTTATTCAAATGCTCGTATTCGCTCTTGTATTCTTCATTCTTCAAATACAGCTTCAGGTTGTCCAGATAGTTTTGTGCTTCCCCGGCGGAGATGGGGATAGCGGGACTTCCGTTTTCCACAAAGACACTGTCGTGATGTTTTCTCTGGAATCTGGCTGTGACGTGAACATGTCCCTTTGTCATACCCGAGGTACAAGTCTCACTATAAGTCCCAACAAGTGGTCCCAGATTGTATTTTCCTACGGTCACATAATCTTCCGTACTGGATATCCAAAAATCCGAATTCCCTTTTTCCAAACAACGCAAATGGTGCCTCCACTCATCCCATTTAGCATATCCACTTGGGAGGGGGAAGGGATCCCGTGAGCAATCCTTTGTTTTGATCATATACCTGTCGCAGGGTTGGATTTCCCAATTATTGCCGTTTTTTCTGAGGATGCCAGGCTTTCCGGACATGTTCGATTTAGGGGCTCGCTTATAGAGCTGGCGGTCGATGTCGCTGGTGAACAGGCAGGAATTAGTTAGAGCCTCGAACGCGGAACGGATCATGCCCCGCAGTTCGCTGCCGGGGATGACGGGAGCCGACGGCGGTTGTGCCGGATCGCCAGTTTTGCCGGCCAGATCTTCGTAGGAAAAGAATTCGTAGGATTTGGGACCCTTGGCTTTGTCGCCGGCACGCTTTTGGAAATAATCGTTATTGGAGCTGTTGGGGATGAAGATGGGCGATTTGAGTTGCAGGTGGCATTCCAGCCAGCCGGTTAGGGCGCCGCTATCCTCTTTTGCGGTCTGGCAGTTTATATCCCGGACGCATCCACCGTCCAACTTCACAAAGTTATAGGGATTGACAAAAGTCAAATTGTGTATCATTCTATATTTGTCAGGCATGGTAATCCTCCAATTCATTGCCGTCGCGGTCCAGGAAGTGGCTAAGGCGGGCATCCGTGAACCGGAGCTGGCCGTTGTCGTCAAATTCGTAGTAATTAATGACCCGGTAACGCAGAGGAAGCTGCTGTTCCGTTACCTGAAAGGGCAATTCCAAACGCATGCCGCGGCTGGGTTCATAAACCGCGCGTCCGTCCAGTTTCGAGCCCCAGAGGAAGGGTTCCTGGATGTATGTGGGTTCGTTTTCCGGGTCCTTCTTGAGCCGGCTAAGGAATTTACCCTGGTATTTGAAGAAATGCAGTTCTTCGGAAGCGTTGAAGATCCTGACGCTGAACAGCAGGCTCCCATCAACTGGTTGTCCGTCCGCCGCCTGAAACCCTCCCTCGGGTGTCCAGATGCCGATCCGCACGGCATTCTGCAGCCAGGCGACAAAGTAGTGTTTGTCCTGGATGAGGTCAGGTGCGTTTATCGTTTCATTTATATCAATCATTTTCATCTCCCTTTTGGTTATTATTCGTAGGCCCTGCCAGGATTTTTTTCAGATCGTCCGAGGTCGTTGACTGCTGGGCAGTGAATTGGGGCAATTGCAGGTTACTGAGCAAACCTCTGCCGATTGACGTTTCGCCGCCCAAAGGCACTATGCCGGCATCGATATCCTGCAATCCCAACAGCAGCAGTTCCTTCATCCAGGACTGAATACCTTGGCGGAAAGTGATAACGATCTTTCCAGAGGATTTGAATACAGGCTTGGCGGTGAAGAGCGCTCCATCCTTAACCCCTCCGGTGAAGCGGTCCACCTTGGTGCGGGTGTAATTGGCAGAATTATCTGTTTCAAGGGGAATATCATCGATCACCAGCAGAGACAAGCCCGCGTCTTTCGTATTTTTATCCACATAACCGAAGATTTTATCCAGAAGCTGATCGGCCTGCCTGATGCCCAGGTCGTAGTAAAGGATGTTATGGCAGGCGGAGCGCAGGCAACCCGCGAAGGACGTGCCCGGTATGGTGTGTTTGCCGTTAACGTCAAACATGACAGCGTCTTCCGCCTTAAAATCCTGATATGACCTAACCAATAGAGAATCGTTGACCTCAAATGGGATTTCCCACTGATCCAGGCCGGGCAGCTTAAAAGTGGAAGGCAACAGCTTCTGCAACGAGGTATTATGCTTAATGGAGTCCCACTCAAAACCGATCCATCTTTTAACTGCTTCTTCCTGAGGTAGTTCATCCTGGATAAGATCCAGCTTTTCGATCTTTATGTCGTCCAGGGTGAAACTGCCCCATCCCCGGCTCTTTTTGGCACCCAGCAGGATCCGTCCTTCCTGCATGCTCTTTACCAGGCAGGCAAATGACTGCACCAGGTTCGGATCATCTCCCTCAAACAGAATCAATTCCATTTTCAGGTCAAAGCTCTGTCCGGAGTTGAGCAGTTCGGCATCGAACTTGCCCTTAGCCTCGGCGGTTTTATTCAGAGCTTGCAGTTTAACCATATCCCGCACCTGGGTGGGGGAGGTAGCAGCCCGGAGCAGGCAATCGCTGATGGCAAGCCTGCTTTGGTATGCAACGGTGGCACCGTTGCTTTGGGTCAGATAGCCAAACATAGCCTCGGCATGCCTGGCAGTCCAGGGATCCGCCAGGGCATAGTCGCGCAGAGCGCCTGCCAGCGAACTACCCGGGATAAAACATTTGCCGTCAAAATCGCGGATGAAAGTGCTGTCCGCCACTTCATCCGATCCGGAAGCGATGGAGAGCGGAGATGACAGTTTTAGCTCCGCCCGCAGGTAGATTCGGGTTACTGGGTTATTCATGGTCGGCCTCCTGTTCGGGTTGATCCTCCGGCGCAGGTTGTTGCTCCTGGGTCAGTCTGCTTTGGCGCAACTGGACAGCCAGGGTCCGGAGATAGGTCAGGATGTATTTTTCCAGATAAGGAAAGCAGGTGTCTCTGGAAGTTTGTTCTATGTCCAGAAAGCCCGAGATCTCAACAAGGTCGCTTCCAGGGATAAGGTTTTGCAGAATTTCTGTCAGCCAGACAGGATAATTATTATCTTTTTCTGGCAGGCACGCCTTGATTGGTTTCAGCCAGCCGGGAAAACCATTTTTCTGGTATTTCTTTATCGCATCGAGATTTTTCATAACCTGGTCACACCTGTCCGGGCCGGTCGCCGCCGTGACCGCGGCCATGACCCTTCTGATTTCCGATGAAGAATGTGGTTTTCTTTTCTGCCCATCTGCCTTACGCACGGCTTCTTGTTCGATTTTGATATTAACCTGCCGCTTCAGCGCCGGATAAAGGACAGGCGGTATCGTAATCGTAGGGGCTGTATTTCCCGCTTCCGGTTGCCAGGGGGTTAACATAGGTTCGGATACAATCTCCTGAGTAAGTATGAAACGTCCAAACCCGCGTTCGCAGTATGCCCCCAGCGCGCACTGGTCAAGACCAGACAGATTGATGTCAGCGTCTCCCCGGTTGACGAAAGTGAACACGCTGCCGGCCTGGAAACAGGCTTCCTGGGGCAGGGGCAGATTCCAAACTCCCATGTAACCCCCGGATCTGGTTGTCCCAAAAAAGCTCTTATCGGTGAGCAGTTCAAGTGTGGCAGACAATGACAGCTTGGATTCAACAAGTTCGATGAAGCTACTCTGTAAGGCAGCTACGGAAGCCAGTGACCGGCCACCGGCATTGCGGATGATGGCGTCCGAGAGCAGAATGAGTTGGAATTCATCGCCGGATTGGATAATCAATTGCGGGGTTCCGACAGCCGCTGACTGTACTTCGACTTCGCAGGCTCCATACTGGGCGGTGCGTGATTTGCCCAGATGGATGATCCCGTTCTGGAGATATGGCAAGACAATCTCCAAGGATGCGTTGTCACCAGTTATCTCGGCCACGAATTCCTGTCCCGCGGCAAGGGTTTCGAACTGGAAAAACTCACCGTCATCCTTGGTGGGAGAGCCCAGCTTTCTATCCAACGGGCGCCGGTGATGGTACTCGATCTGCGTATTCGCCTCGACAGTGGAATAACCGTTACCCTGACTGGCAATATAGGCGTTGCCAAACCCTTTCAGAGCCACATCTGTGTCCCTGACCGTCTGAAGATCGTCTTCACTGGCAAGGTTGAAAGTCCGATCGCCGTGTTTTTCCCTTTTCCAGGCCAGTGGGACCGGTTGACGGACTTTGCCTTCCCGAGTGGGGTAGGCGTTGCCCCAACTGACGCTGCCATTTATGAACAGGTCAGTGAATTTATGATCTTGGTCTGGGGAGTAGGATGTATTGCTTGTTTTTTGATCCCTGATGAATTTCGCTGCGACCGCTCCCAGGATGGTCGCCCCCGGAATGTAGGGATCGCTGGCCTGGGGTGTTCCAACCCGAGATGTGGCCAATATTGGCCCGAGGTTACGCAGGATTAGTTTCAGGCTGCCTGATATCTGTTGTGTCTGAGTGTTGGAAGTAGCTTGGGCTTTTGCGAGCTCCATTTTGATCTCTCCCACTCCGCGCGTGCGGCTCAGACCAAAACGCCGGGTCACTTTACAGGAATCTTTCAGCAAAGTGTACATATTCATATCGTCAGGCATTTCGACGTCAAAGATAAAAACGATCCCTCTTTTCAAGATCCGCAAGGTCCTGAGCGACTTATCTTGGGCAATGCCGTTTTCCAGCGCGGTCCGGGATCTGGTATAGGTAAAACACTGCAATACTGCCTGGGTGCTGAATAGCTGTTTGTAGTCATGACGCAGGCTTGCCTCAGCCAGAAATTTCCTCAAATCCTGATAACCTTCCAGAAATCCGTTGTCAATTTTCAGATCGGTGCCCATCTTGGTGCCGGATTGTCCGAACATGTCGTTGACCTGCTCAGCTGTTGCCATTTGATAATCCACCAGGTCCTGCGCCGACTCGCGCAGTATGCCCTTGATCCTTTTGGCAGGAACATAAGGCAACCCGTACTCGTCGTAGCAGATGTCTGTGTCGATGATTCCTGCCAGACCTTCGCCGTTGCCGGGAACAGCGTCGGAGAGCAGGCTCAGTTTTAACTTGGCTTTGATCATTGTGTGCCTCCCTGCAATTCATAATACATTTCGCCACTTTCGATCACGTCGAAATACGGAGTGATGTGATTGCTTTTAAAATATTCTTTGTCGCCACCAAATTCGGGCAGTTTGTAATCTCGGGCTGCCATAGCCTCAATGCAGGTTTCCACCGCCACCTCCCCTTCGATGGAGAGATTGCGCAGTTCCTTGATCCGCGAGCGGGGGATCTCTGCGAGAGCTTTGTGCAGTGAAAGGAAATGGTCGAAATCGAATTCGCCATTCCCTCCTACTTTCCAGGGACGCCATAACAGGTTATAAGTTTTGAAACCGTCGGCACCCATTATAAAGGAATTTGCCATACCGGGAACCTGATAGTGCTTTTCCCGGATGGTGTCGAGGCCAGCAGCCATGCCGCCCTGGGCAATGTGCCAGTCTATCCAGCATCCCTTGTTGTCTGGCTCCAGGGCTTGCGCCTTGCCTTTTGCGCTGGCGCAGAGTTCCTCGGCCAGCCTGTAGGCACGGTAAAAGGGAAAATGCGCTTTCACAATGGCGATTCCGGCGCAGGCGGATAGTCGCCGTTCCTTGCCGCCAATCTGAACGGGGTCGGCTGACAGGCGTTTCAAAAACTCCCGGCCCAGCGGCAAGCCCAGCCTGCCGTCAACCACAAAGGTTACGTCATCGCCGTTTACCACCAGGGGCCGGATAAGCAAACCGGAGCCTGCAAGCTTGAAGCTCCGCTGGAACTCCTGCAAAGTCTGATTATGCTCCAGGACACCAAGCATTCCACGGAAAACTTCGATGTATTTGTTCGATATGGCCAGTGACATTTCCCGCAGATTTGCCAGTTGGCTTTTTAATCCACCTCCCTGGCTGGCAACATCTTTGATCAGACTGCCCATGTCATTGCCGTCGATATGTACCACGGCAATGTAATTCTCGCCCTCGACCATGCCAAGATCATCGAGCAGCTTGGGGAATTTTAACTGAGTGTCGAGTTTCGTGCAGAGTTGGACTTCCCTTTCCTGGCTAAGGTCAATTTTGGTTTTTGCGTTCTGCGAGAGATACTTATCACCCTCGATATGGACTGCAGGCAAGGAATCAGTTGATCCCTCCCTAAACCCGTCGCGGTAAGCGGCAAGTTCAATATGGACTGCAGGCAAGGAATCAGTTGATCCCTCCCGGGTGATGGCGATGCCGAGCAAGGGGCTGGCTGGCTCCTGTCTGGCTTTAGCCAACATCAAGCGGTAGAACAAATCTTTGATCTGAATGTCCTGGGCAGGATTTGCAACTTCGATCCAGGATACGGCGTAGCTGAGTTCGCCCGCTGTCTTTTCCAGCAACATCAGACTGAACTCCTGGTTGACCTGTTTGTAAGCATCGTGATCATAATAGAGGACCAGCGCGTTTCCTCCGCCGATATAGACCACCGAGGCCTTTGTGCCCATAGTGGGCAGCATGAACGGGCTGCCATCATCCCAAACGACTTTAGCCTCCGGCAAGGCGGCATTGATCGAGGCAGGCAACCATTCCGATAAAGCCAGTTCAACGGCCAGTGACGCACCCACGTTTTCTTTCATCCGGTTGGACGAAAAAACATAGCGCTGGATGCCTGTGATATCATAAATGGCTAGTATCATACGAGCCTCCTTCTAACTTAATACTGATAATAAACATTCTTCCAGAGTCTTCACGTTCGGATCCTGGATTTGGTTGTGATCTACTGATTTCATCAGGTTATCCCTTCCGACAAGAGTGACGTTTTTATTCAGATCGAAAGCCTTGAGATCCGCTCTCAGGCACTCCAGATTACTCTCCTTCGACTTATCACTATTTGTATATAAGAAACTTACTACTATTATGTTCGCCTGTTCGCCGCCCAACTGTCTGGCACGGTAAATGGCTTCAAAGGCCTTTTGTTTGACAAGACCGATGGAACTGCTGGTGGTGCAGGATATCAGAGTCAACTGATAGCCTTTAATAACTATGACATCAAGCTCAGACTCGCGCTGCCCACTTAACCTTACCTCGTAACCCATACGTAAATCATCATATTGTATGGATTTATTTTTCCCAATGTCGTGCAGCGTTTCGAACACATATTGCTCCAACCACTTGCCATCTACGAAACCGCCGAATTCATATAGATTTTGTTTCAAGTCTTGTGTTGAACAGAATTCCAACAACTGAGGAACCTCATCAGGGATTTCTAATTCCTTGGTTATCTTTTCAAAGTCAGTGTGTCCCTGTTTGGATAGTTGATCACAAACTCTTTTTTTGTAACCACGATAATGGCACCATTTATCATGATAACCGTTTAGCAGTTTAGGGTCATTGCACAATGCCACAATTAATTCATGATAAACCTTGGGCGTATCCATGCCCAAATATGGGTTGGCTGGCCGCTCTTTTAATCCGTCTTTTTTTGCAGATAATCCATGCAAAGCAACAATATCATCCAGATTGCATTTGATGGGGCCCAGAAGATTGCCGTTTTTTGGTATCTGGTTGTTGACTTTCCCTTTCATAATGCTGAGCCGGTGGGTTTCCGGATTCAGGTCGGAAAGCTCGATAGTAATGCCATTTTTTTCCTTATAGTAATCCTGTAAAGCCAGATAGGTGTTCAGAGCCATAGTTTTTGTCCCGCCGGTATAGTTTAAATGGATCATGCCATTTTCCATACCGAGTTTTTTAAGCTTATCTCTGACCTTATTTTGAATTTCACTCGCATTACGTTGATCCTGTCCAAGGTCACAGAAATCGATATAGATATCGTTAGTCAAATAACCTTTTCTTTCTAAGGCGTCGCGAATGTAGCCTGTGTAACACTGTGTGTCCGATGAGAAAACAAATAGTATCCGGTCAAACTGCGTTTTTCCCATCGAACTCAAAGCTGCAATTGAAACGTAAACCGGCAGGGGGTTGCTGCCGACCAGGGTGATTAATAGATTCATGTTGTCTCCTTTTGTGATGGCTATTGTCGGGTTGTATGTGCTATATTGTTTCGTTTCTCTCGTGCGCTGCCGGAGTTCGTCCAGCAGTTCGTTGCGACTAATGACTGGATCTTGGAGCCAAATCTGTCGGGCGAGCTTGAGCAACTTTCCCACTTCAGGGCCTTTTGCGACGCCCAGCTCGGACATGATATGATTTCCATTCAGGGTAAAGGGACTTTCTTCAAGTTTATTTTGCTGGCCAGATATACGCATTTTCAAGCCTGCTCCATAGCGTGGGTGATTGCCGAGGGCAGCTTCAGCCTGGTCGTACGCATCTAGCAAAACGAAGAGCAAGTTTTCGTTATGTACACATAGATTCAGTAGTTCGCGAAGCTGAAAATCGGTCAGGGCTCTTTCAGCCATGCTGGCGTCCAGGGTCATGATACTGTGTAACAGGGATAGAATCAACTTCCGGTAAACACCGGAGACCTCAAACCTCTCGAGTATTTCAGACGCAGACAGAGCAGGAGTCATTTTCTGCAGCCTGCATCTATCATCGGGAGTTGAACTTATATTGGAAGCAGCGGCGCAGATGATCACATGCAAGAGGATGGTCCAGCGCAAGACCGGATCGGCTGGAGTATTCTGAACAGCTGCCAGAGAAGCGGGCGATATTGAAGCGGCGAGCTGCTCAGAGGGTTCAGAAGAGATTAACGCTGCTAATTCAGGGAACACTATGGGTAGCATTCCGGAAGCGGCCAACAATCTGCAACCCAGCACGGGATTAGGACTGAGAAGTATTTTTTCCCATTCCGCTGCTACCCTTTCCCAAGGTGAGGAACCGATCCTGATTGACTGCCTGTATAATTCGCTCCATGTTTTCTGCTCGATACTGAAGCCAAGCTCACAGGCAAAACGGATAGCCCGTAACAAGCGTACGGGATCATCCCAGAATGTATTGGCCGGGCTATCTGTACAGCGGATGAGGCGCTGCTGCAAATCCACTTTGCCTAAACCAGACAGATCCAACAATTTACCATCGCAAACGCGAAGTAATAAAGAGTTGATGCTGAAATCCCTCCTCAGAACGTCATCCCGCAGACTGCCTTGAGCATAGCGGATCCCACTGCCAGCGGAACGGTTAATAACTTTTAACGTAGGGACAAAATCCAGCCTGGCTTGATTCAGAATAACCATGGCAGTGCCATATCTGGGAAATATTTTGGGTTTCGAAGCCAAGCCTTGAGAATGTAAATATTCCGCGCACCTGACACCGCCATCCGGGAGTTCAACACATAGGTCAAAATCGCTGCTGTCCATATCCAGGAGGAAATCGCGAACACAGCCGCCGACAAAGTAGGTGCATGATTCAAAGTCCGAACCAGCCAGGGCGTTATGTAAAATCGCTCTCAGTTTATCCAGCTTCATCCGCATAGTCCCGCGTGTTTCTAAGACTAATTCCATCTACTCATTCGCCATTGTCGAAAGTGGTGAAAGTTGAGCACTGCCAATATCCGCATTGTATGCTTCGAGCTATTCATGATTATTTAATGAGTCGGTTTTTTGAGCTATTTCAGGGTGTCGTGGACCTGCTGCATATCGGCCAGGGCACAGCCGAAAGCCTGCACGAATCTTGCTCACCCTGCCTCTCCGGCAGGGCACTGAAACACAAACTGAATGTATTCTACTCAGTAAAGCCACTTCTCAATTATTCTCCGAAACATCATGAAAAACACTCCCGACCCTCTCCCTTCCGTAAGACTACTTCCGGTTTCCGGATCAGGAACTTTCCGGAGCCTATCAAAACCCGCCGCAATATTTTGGCAAGTTATTTCTGCTCTATCCTTCCCCTCTCTTTCGCACCGCGCCAATACAGACTACTCAAGTTCCTTTATTGATGGAGTCTCCGCCAGGCAAACGCCCCGCCATTATCCCCTGAGTCGGGTCAACTGCATTCTAATAGCGGTTTTCTATTTGCTTAAAAAGACGGTATCCTGGGTCACGCAAAGCTTGCCCGGGATGACACAGTATATAGTCTGGTGTGATTTGTTTCGGGGCTTGGTGGTCGATCCTATACGGCGCTTCAGCGAGCGCAGATACAGTTGAGGCGGTCGCTAAACCGCCTCGTATTACTATTTCATTCTGTTACTTTCCAATATATCCGCGCTGTTATCCGCGTTCTATTTCACCGCCATCAGCTTCCCAGGATGCCAAGCAGCACTCCCGCTGCCACGGCGGAGCCCACCACGCCAGCCACATTGGGTGCCATGGCGTGCATCAGCAGGTAGTTGGTGCGGTCGTAGCGCTGCCCCATCACCTGGGAAACCCTGGCACTGGCAGGAACCGCGGAAACCCCGGCGTTGCCGATGAGGGGATTGATCTTGTCCTTGACAAACAGGTTCATGAACTTGGCGAAGAGTACTCCGCCAGCGGTGGCGATGGAGAAGGACAGGGCGCCCAAAAAGAAAATGCCGAGTGAACGCGGGGTGAGGAAGACGTCCGCGGTGGTCTTGGCGCCCACGGTGAAGCCCACCAGCACGGTCACAATGTCGATCAGCGAAGTGCGGGCGGTAACAGCCAGGCGTTCGGTGACGCCGCTTTCCTTGATCAGATTGCCCAGGAAGAGCATCGCCAGCAGCACCACTCCGCCGGGAGCGATCAGGGAAGTGACCAGGAAGGCGATGATGGGGAAGAAGATGCGTTCCTTTTGGGTCACCTGTCGCGCGGGTTTCATGCGGATCAGGCGTTCTTTTTTGGTGGTGAGCAGTCGCATGATAGGCGGCTGGATCACGGGCACCAAAGACATGTAGGAATAGGCAGCCAAAGCGATGGGGCCCAGCAGATGGGGAGCCAGTTTGGAAGCCAGAAAGATGGAGGTGGGGCCGTCCGCGCCGCCGATGATGCCGATCGAAGCTGCTTCCATCACGTCAAAACCGATCAGAAGCGCGCCGATGAAGGTGCCGAAGATGCCAATCTGCGCAGCCGCGCCCAGCAGGATCAGCTTGGGGTTGGCGATCAGGGTGGAAAAGTCCGTCATCGCCCCGATTCCAAGGAAGATGAGGGACGGATAGATGCCGGTTCCCACTCCAAAATAGAGATAGTTGAGCACCGAGCCTTCGCTCACGACGCCCAGTCCCTGCTCGAGCATGCCGGGGATGTTTCCCACCACGATGCCAAAGCCGATGGGTACCAGCAGCAGGGGTTCAAAGCCTTTCACAATGGCAAGAAAGATGAATACCGCGCCCGCCAGGATCATCGCGATATTGCCCCAGGTGAAGCTCACAAAGCCGGTGGTGTTCAGAATTTGCAGAAGTTCGTCCATGCCTTAATTCTCCAACTCGATGAGGGGATCGCCTTCCTGCACGCTGTCGCCTTTGCGCACGTGAATCTTGCGCACCCTGCCAACCAGGTTGCTGTGGATTTCGCTTTCCATTTTCATGGCTTCCAGTATCACCACAGCCTGATCTTCACGCACCATATCGCCGATGCTGACCTTCACATCCACGATCACGCCGGGCAGCGGAGCGCGGACAACGCCGTCCTTAGCGGCCTGGGGGGCGGGTTGCGGACGCGCCGGCTTGGGGGCTGGTCTTTCTTTCACTTCAACGCCTTCCAGGGTCATCAGGAGGTCGCCTTCCTGCACCGGGGCGCGTTCCTTCACATGTATTTTACCGATGGTGCAGTCCAGGGGAGCCGCAATTTCGGATTCCATTTTCATGGCTTCCAGCACCAGGATGGCCTGCCCTTTCTTCACCGCCTCACCCTCTTTCACTTTGATGGAGGCGATCACGCCCGGCAGAGGGGCGCGCAGTTCGCCGCTGCCGGCGGCAAAGTCACTGCTGAAGGCGGGAGCGAGGGGCACCGCCTGTTCCTGTTGGGGCAGCACCGGGGCTTTGGGCAACATATCGTCCTCGATCTGCACCAGATAGTCTGTTCCGTTGATGTTGATGCGTGCCTGACTGCTTGTATATTCCACGATCTTGGCTTCATAGCGCTGGCCGCCGATGATCAGCTTGTAGGTCTTCATGCTCTTTATCTCCTTTTGCGCAGGAAGCGCAGATTGGGCATGGAAAGCACCGCGCTGCTGTGCCACTGGTCAGCCCGTTGGCGGCGGAAGGTGAGCAGCAGTCTGCGTCGGTCTTCGATGTTTTGTTTATGCATGTGCAGCGCCGTGATGGCAGCCGCGATGATATCCATGTTCAGATCCTGGGGATGCGAGATCACTTTCCCCTGCTTGTCAGCCACGATGACCTGCTCCTGCTTCTTTTTGGGTTCTTTGTTCAGGCGCTTGAGCTGGCTGATGACCAGCGCGGTGACGGAGAGGGCAAAAAAGACAACCAGGATCCCAAAAACCGTGATCGTCAAACCATAGTTGAGCATTTCCGATCTGAACTTCCCGACAAATTCCTCCAGTTCCGCCGGCGTCTTGCCGAGGGCTTGCAGGGAGTTATTGTCGAAACGCTTGTCTGAAGAGGAAAGCCCCGCCCAGGCACGCAGTTTTTTCACCGGGACGCTTTTGATGGCTGCCAATTCGCTGAGGGTGCTCAGTTCGGTAAAGCCGTGGATGCTGTATTGCTGTGCCAGCAAGGCCTTGTAGCTGGTGATGCCCAGTTTGCGCAGGCTCATGCGATCCAGCACCGGGTTTTCCGGCTCGATGCCCAGA
>Ga0208694_1002615_pt1 | contig 18620 bp, 20 predicted proteins | sample AD_UKC078_MetaG_FD_184442 | JGI IMG/M metagenome (GOLD analysis project Ga0208694, IMG submission 184442) | Active sludge microbial communities of municipal wastewater-treating anaerobic digesters from USA - AD_UKC078_MetaG (SPAdes) (version 2) | ecosystem: Engineered > Bioreactor > Anaerobic >...
ACGACGTGGGCGCCGAGGTCGGCGAGTTGACGCGCGGTGGCGGCGCCGATACCCGAGGCCCCACCGGTGACGATTGCACTAGCTCCTTTGAGTTCCATGGCGCTGAGCTTACAAATTGCGCTGCAGCAGGACATCCCCGGTGCCCGAAGAGACCACCTGCACCGCGGCGATCTCCCCAACCGGCATCGACGTGCTGCCACTCGGGGTGGCGGTCGCCCCGTCCACCGCCGTCCAGGTGGCCAGTTGGACGCGGGTGCCGTCGCGGCCGACGGCGAACATCGCCAGGGTGTCGTCGTCGTGATCGACGCCCTTCGGATCGTCGCGATAGGTGCACGTCATCTCGATGCGGGTGCCCCAACCCTGGCTGCTCACCGACACTGTCGCCTCCAGCGACGACGGCGCCACCTGCGTCATGGCCAGTGCGGTCACCGACTCCGCCGGTCCCGGCTTGAAGGCGATCAGCAGTGCGACCGCGGTCACCGCGGCGGCGGTGGCCGCCGACACCAGCCACGTCCGCACCCTGGATCGCCGGCGCCGGCGGGACACCTGATCCAGCAGATCGTCGAGCACCTGGGTGCGCATCGGCGGCGATTCGGTAGCGGGTTCATCACGGCCCATCAGGCTCAGCAGTGCGGGCACTCCGCTGAGTTCGCCTACCGCACAACGGCATTGCTCGCAGCCGGACACGTGGGTCTCGTACTCACGACGCTCGTCGCTCGACAGCGAGCCCAGCACATAGGCGGCGTCCCACAGCAGATACGGATCGGTCATCGCGTCAACCCCATCTCCTGGCACGCCAGCCGAAGTGTCCGCACCGCGTAGTGCAGCCTGGATTTGACCGTGCCCTCAGCGATGTCGAGGTCGGCCGCGATCTGGGCGGTGGTCCAGCCCAGGTAGTAGGCACGCCGGATCACCGCGCGGTGCTCGTCGGACAGATTCGTCAACGCGTCCGCGAGCAGCAGCCGATCCAGAGCCGCGTTGACCTCATCGCGGGTGGCCGGATCCGGCGCGCCGGCGACGTCGAGGGAGTCCCGCTCCCGGCGGTACCGCGAACTGCGCTGCTCGTCGATGATCATGTTGCGGGCCACGGTGAACAGCCAAGCCCGCGGCGAGCGCTCGTTGTCCCCCGTCACTTCGGGGTGCTGCCAGGCCCGCAACAGGGTCTCCTGGACGACGTCCTCGGCACGGGCGGGATCGCCGGTCAGCTGCACCGCGTAGCGCCACAGCGCCGCCCCGTGCTCTTGGTAAAGCCCGCGCATAAGCGCGGCCTCCGGGTCGTCCATCACCCACCTCCCGAACCAGATACGCGATAGCGGGGTGTCTGGTTCAAGTGTGAACCATCCGGGCGCGGTGATCGTGGACAGAGAAAGGAATCGTCGGAGCCCGAGGAGGGATCGTGGTGATCAGCCGCATCGCCGGGGTTCAGGTGGCCCTGCCGCCGCACCGGTACAGCCAGGACGAGATCGCCGAGGCCTTCCTGGGGCTGCCCGGGTTCGGCGAACACGAACAGCTCGTTCGCGGCCTGTTCCGTTCCGCCAAGGTCGACCACCGCCAGTTCGTGCTGCCACTGCAGCGCTACACCGAACTCCACGACTTCGGCGAGGCCAACGATCTGTTCATCGAGCACGCCGTCGAACTCGGCTGCGCCGCGGTCTCGGCCGCCCTGGACGAGGCCGGCCTGTCCGTCGGCGATGTCGACCTGATCCTGTCCACCACGGTGACCGGCATCATGGTCCCGTCGCTGGAGGCCCGGGTCGCCGGCCGACTGGGGATGCGCCCGGACGTCCGGCGGGTGCCGATCTTCGGCCTTGGGTGTGTGGCCGGCGCGGCCGGGATCGCCCGAATGCACGACTACCTGCGCGGCGCACCCGACGACGTCGCCGTGCTGCTGTCGGTGGAGTTGTGCTCGCTGACCTTCCCCGCGGTCACCCCCTCGCTGTCGAGCCTGGTCGGCACCGCACTGTTCGCCGACGGCTCGGCGGCGGTGGTCGCAGTCGGCGAACGGCGCGCGGAAACGATGCACGCCCGGGGGCCGGCCGTCGTCGACTCCCGCAGCCACCTCTACCCGGACTCGCTGGGCACCATGGGCTGGAAGGTGGGATCGGCCGGACTGCAACTGGTGCTGTCGGTCGACGTGCCCGACGTCGTCGCCCGCTACCTACCCGGCGACGTCACCGGGTTCCTCGCCGCCCACGATCTCGGGATCGGCGACATCACCACCTGGGTGAGCCACCCCGGCGGGCCGAAGGTGATCGACGCCATCGTCGCCGGCCTCGGAATCTCCGACGAGGCGCTGGAGCTGACCTGGCGCTCGCTGGCCCAGGTCGGCAACATCTCGTCCTCGTCGGTGCTGCATGTGCTCAGCGACACCATCGCCAAGGGGCCGGCCGACGGACCCGCCGTCATGATGGCAATGGGGCCGGGATTCTGTTCGGAACTCGTTCTGCTGCAGTGGGGTTGAGGCTCATTCATTGATGCGGCAACGGCAATCCGGCGCTGACCGCGACGAGGCCTGCCACTGCGGCGGCCAGCAGGGTGATCACCACGCCCCGGCGCAGCAGCAAGACTGCCGCCGCGATTACCAGCACGATGTATTGCCAGGGCTGAGACAGGACCCGGGCCAGCGTGACCGCTGAACCCGCGATGGCCCCGATCGCTGCGGGCCCTGCTCCGTCGAGAAATCTGCGAACGCCGGGACTGATCCGTAACCGGTCGAAGTGCGGGGCGCCGACGAGAACGAACAGAAATGACGGACCGAAGGCGACGAGTGCGGCCAGCACTCCGCCGATCAGTCCGGCCGCGGCATAGCCGACCACGGCCACGGTCTGGACCACCGGGCCGGGGGTGATCTGCCCGAGTGCCACCGCGTTGAGGAACTGCCCGCCCGTCATCCAGCGATAGACGCGGACGGCATCGTTCTCCATCAACGGGATGATGACGAACCCGCCCCCGTAGGAGAGCGCACCGACCTTGAGTGCCGTCCAGGTCAGCGAGGAGAACGTTCCCAGGCTCAGAGATCCCAAGGCCAGCAACGGCATTGGCGCGATTGACAGCGGAGCCGAACCGGATTCCCGCTGTCCCAAACCGGCTTCGAAAGTGCCGCAGGCGAGCAGGACCAGCACCAGCCACGGACCGATCACGGCGGCCGACGCGATCCCGGCGACCAGGTAGATCCCCCACCGCCACGTGTACCCGGTGCCGCCGTCGCGGGCCCGGCCCCAGCTGGCCGGTAGCAGTCCGGCCGCGGCGTGCACCGCGACGGCCGCAACCGCCGCACCGGCGCCGGCGCCGGCGGCCAGGACGGCCCGTGGTGGGGAATCCTGAAGGAACAACGCCGCCATAGCCAGGATCAGAAAAAGGCCGGGGACGATGAACGCCGCCCCGCCCACCAGCGCGCCGGACCGGCCCCGTACCCGCCAGGCGCAGAAGATCGCCAGTTGCGTCGAGGCGGGACCGGGCAGCAGGTTGCACGCGGTAACCGCATCCTCGAACTCGATCGGGGACAACCATTTCCGGCGCTCGACGCACAGGTCGCGCAGCAGCCTGATGTGGGTAGGCGGCCCGCCGAAGCCGATGCAGCCGATGCGGCCCCATTCCCGCAGCACCGTGCGAAGGCTGGGTCGAGACGAGCCGCTCATCGCTACAGCTTAGGAAGCCTCGCCGCGGGCCAGTTGAATCTGATTCTTGATCTCGCGGTAGGCCTGGACCCGCGCCATCACCGCGTCGGCCGTCGAGTCCGCCGGCGAGGACGCCGGGGTGGCCTCGATGCCGTAGAGCATTCCGCTCAACTTCGCATGCAACGCCGCGCGCTGCTCGGCGGTGCGCGCTTCTTCGCGTTCGGCCCGCAGTGACTTGTCGACCAGCGCCGCTTCGGCGGAGCATTTCGCGATCAGTCCCGCTCGCTCGATGGCGGCGAATTCCAGACCGTCGGCGGTGGCCTTGGCCTCCACGAGGATCCTCTTGTCGTCGACGCTGGGATTGGCGAGTGCGGACAACTCGGCGGCGACCTTGCGCAGGCCGTAGGCCTTGCGGAAGTTCTCGGTGATGCCATGGATGTCGGCGGTGAAGTCGACGTCGCCCAGCCACCCCGCCTGAGCCGCTTCCGATTCCGCCACCCGTTGCACCGACGCCCGCGCGGACTGAACGACGAGCGCGTTCTTCTCCCCGATCAGCGCGATCAGCCGGCGCTCCGCCTCACGTGCCGCTTCTATCCGTCGCCGCTCGACGGCAGCGGCCTCGGCGGCCTTGGTTGCGCGGCGCCGCTGTGTGGCGGCTTTTCGGGCCTCCTCAAAGGCTTCGATTCCCTTGAAGAGGACCCAGCACGCGAAGACCAGTCCCACCGCAACACCGAGACCAATCCACACCTGTTTCGGGATCATCGAGATCAGCACGATGATCCCGATGACGCCGCCACCGATGACGGTGGCGCACCCGTCCTCCGAGTCGTTCTTCGCCATTCCAGTCCCCCCTCACACCACTGCCCGAAACGCTAGGCCCGGTGACCGACAAGAATTCGCTGTCGGACCCCGGTGGCAGACTCCGGCCTGCACGGATCACGACACAGGGGGATGTCCAGATGATTGCTTTACTCGCGAGTTTCATCATTCAAGCGCCGACCCAGTGCACGCTGGAGCAGCCCTATCCGTATCTGCCCACCAGCATCTGCACCGGCTACGGCATCGCCTGCCCGCGGTCGATCTGCAACGCCGCCCCCGGCACACCCGGCGAATGGGATGTCAACGGCCGGTACACGCCGAAGATGGGTTAGGAATGGTCGGTACGCCCGCCAATCCGATACCCCTGTCAGAGGACTGTGCGAATCTGGTTCAGGGATTTACCGACTGCGTCCAGGGGGATGAATATGCGACGTGTGATTGCGTCTCTGATCGGGGCGGTCGTCACGGCCGTCGTCTTGGCCGGTGCGGCCGGCGCCATACCGGATCAGGGCACACCTGAGTTCGACAACTACATGCAGGCGCTGCAGCGCAACGGGTACAACCTGAATCCGGACACCGCATGGCGGGTCGCCCACCAGGCGTGCATCGGCGGGATCCCGGGGTACATCGGGTTGGAACTGGCCGCTCAGGGCGTCATCGGCCCCGGCGCGCAGCAACGGGTGATGAATGTGGCGATGCAGTACGCCTGCCCGGTGCAGTAGCCAGGGACTATTTCGGCGATGGGCCGCCATCGGAAGTTGGCGTGAGGGTATAACTCCATCAGGCAACGACCTCGAAGGATGACGATGACTCTGTATGCAGTGACCAACCCCGCCACCGGTGAGGTGGTCCGCGAATTCCCCACCGCCACCGACGCCGACATCGAGAACGCACTCGCCGCGGCCCAGAAGGCCTACCGGGAGTGGTCGGTGAACGCCACGGTCGCCGAGCGGGCGGCGCTGGTGCGCCGGGTCGCCGAGCTGTGCACCGAGCGACGCGAACAGCTCGCCGCGGCCATGAATCGCGAGATGGGCAAGCATCTGGAGGACGCCCTCGGCGAGGTGGACTTCAGCGCCGCGATCTTCGAGTTCTACGCCGACAACGCCGAACGCTTCCTCGCCGACGAGCCGGTCGAGCTGCTCGACGGGGAGGGCACCGCGGTGATCCGCCGCCGCCCGGTGGGCGTGCTGCTGGGCATCATGCCGTGGAACTACCCGGTCTATCAGGTGGCCCGCTTCGCCGGACCCAACCTGGCGATCGGCAACACCATCGTGCTCAAGCATGCGCCGCAGTGCCCCGAGTCCGCCGAAATCCTGGAGAAGATCTTCACCGACGCCGGCTTCCCGGCCGGCGCGTACGTCAACGTCTACGCCACCAACGAGCAGATCGCCAAGGCCATCGCCGATCCGCGCGTGCAAGGCATCTCGCTGACCGGGTCGGAGCGGGCCGGTGCGGCGGTGGCCGAGATCGCCGGGCGCAACCTCAAGAAGGTCGTGCTCGAACTCGGCGGCTCGGATCCGTTCATCGTGCTCAGCACCGACGACCTCGACGCCACCGTCCAGGCCGCCGTCGAGGGCCGCCTGGGCAACAGCGGCCAGGCCTGCAACGCGGCCAAGCGGATCATCGTCGCCGCCGATCTCTACGACGACTTCCTGGCGAAGTTCTCCGAGAAGATGCTCGGCTCGGCCCCCGACCTGGCGCCGCTGTCCTCGGCGGCCGCCGCACAGCGATTGGGCGAGCAGGTCGACCGCGCCGTCGCCGCCGGCGCCACCCTGGCAACCGAGGGTGAGCGCAAGGGCGCGTACTTCCCGCCCGGGGTGCTCACCGGCGTCACCGCCGACTCCCCCACCTACCACGAGGAACTGTTCGGCCCGGTCGCGATGGTGTTCAAGGTGGGCTCCGAGGACGAAGCGGTCGCGCTGGCCAACGACATCCCGTTCGGGCTGGGCTCCTACCTGTTCACCAGCGATCCGGAGCAGGCGGCGCGGGTGGCCGAAAAGATCGACGCCGGAATGGTTTTCGTCAACCTGGTCAACGCCGACGGTGTCGAGTTGCCGTTCGGCGGGGTCAAGCGGTCCGGCTTCGGCCGCGAACTGGGCCGCTACGGCATCGACGAGTTCGTCAACAAGAAGCTGATCCGGTCCCGCTGAGGGCAGCTACTGCAGACTGCGCTGGTAGCGGCGCATCCCGGCGATCCACCGGTCGTAGTCGGCTGCCTTCTGCCGGAACATCTCCAGCACCTGCGGGTGCGGCAGCACCAGGAAGGTTCCGTCGGTGACGGCCTGGACCACCTGGGCGGCCACGTCGTCCGGGCTGATCACCGCACCGGCGCCGGTGACGGCGGCACCGGCCACCCGGGCGCCGGCGTCCGGCGAGTCCGACATGGCGCGCAGCAGTGGCGTGTCAACGCCCATCGGGCACACGCAGCTCACACCGATTCCGCTGTCCCCGTAGGTGATCGACAGCCATTCCGCGAACCCGACGGCGGCGTGTTTGGTGACGGCGTAGGGCGCCGCACCGAGTTGGGTCAGCAGACCGGCGGCCGAGGAGACGACGACGAAGTGCCCGCTGCCGCGCTCAAGCCATTCCGGCACAACGGCTTTGGCCGCGCGGATGTGGGCGCGCAGGTTGACGTCGATGATCTGGTCCCAGGCGGCCTCGTCCTCGCCGAGGCCGGGCTGGCCGACGATGCCGGCATTGGCCACATAGATGTCCACGCCGCCGTAAGACTGCCGAGCCGCGTCGAGCAGTGCGGCGATGCCGTCGGAGGTCGACGCATCCGCGGTCACCGCGACACCGCCGATCATCGCGGCAGTCTCAGCGACCCCGTCGCCGTCGATGTCGCCGACCACCACCGAGGCCCCGGCTGCTGCCAGTGCCGCCGCAATGGACCTGCCGATACCCGAGCCTGCTCCGGTGACCACCGCCACCGATCCGTCGATCTTCATGAGGCATTTAACCGCACGGTCCACTCGGGGCCGGAAGCGCGACGCAGGGGCCTAATGAGTATGCATTTCATAGGTTATTAGCCTATGATATGCATACTTAAGGAGCGATCATGGTGCGAAAACACAGCACAGGCGTCCCCGCCAGCTTGGCTGCGCATCCACTCGGCACGTTCCGCCCGGCGCAGGCGAAAGACACCTACGCGCACCCAGCTGCCGAGGTGGCGCGTCTTCACAAGCGGGGTCTGCTGCACCGCCTCGCCGACGGCTATTACGTCGTGGTTCCGCCGGCCATGGTGGGGCGCGGCTGGATGCCGGGCTTGGAAGCCGCTGCGGCGGGCATCGCTTCGGCGATCTACGGGCCCGACGACATCGTCGTCATGGGTGTCAGCGCCGCGCGGCTGCACGGGGCCATTCCGCGCGCGCTCGCCACCGCAACCGTCGCTGTTCCGGCCCAGCACCGACCCATCGCGTTGTCAGACCGCACCGCAATAATCCGATTCATCAAGCGCAACACCCAAGGCATCGACGCCGAACGCTACGAGACCGAACTGGGGTCGATACTGGTGACCACACCCGAGCAGACAATTCTGGACCTTACCCACCGCCCCGAACTCGGCGATACCGAAACCGATGTTCCGGTCGCGGTCACAGCACTGTACGAGCGCAGCGACAAGGACCGCCTGCAAGCGTTGGCTTTGGAACAGCGGCGAATCGCATCACTGCGTCGCGCCGAAGTCTGGACCCGGCAGTGAACAGCGACGAAAAGGACGCTGTCGCTGAGCGATTCGGTGTCGCGGCCGAACAAGTCGAGCGCGACCACCTCATCTCCCACCTACTTGCCTTTCTGGGCCGGGAATTCGGTGACCGAATCCATTTCATCGGTGGAACCGCGCTCGCCCGCACCCACGCCCCAGATGGACGGCTGAGTGAGGACATAGATCTCATCGCAGTCGGTGACCGCAAGTCTTTAGCCGCCGATATGGACGTCGCATTGCCTCGCTCGCTCGCCCGCACCCACGGGCGGCTCATTCTGGTTCCCCCACTCAGCAGCCTTCCTGACACCCACCCCGCCGTCCTCCGGACCTCCGATGGACTGGCCGTGCGGCTGCAACTGCTGTCGTCCCGTGACCGGATACTGTGGCCGACAGAGCGACGATCCCTTGTCCAGCGTTACGCCGATTCCCCCGCCGCCGAGCTGTCCGTGCCCACGCTTTCCGCCTTCGCGGCGTCCAAGACCGCGACGTGGGTCGACCGGCACGCTTCCCGCGACCTGTGGGATCTCTGGGCGCTCAATCGCCTGGGCGCGATTGACGCCGCCGCAGGAGATCTCTACCGACGATGCGGCCCGACCAACCAGCCGCCAGCCCCGCACGACTTCGCAACGGCGCCCACGGAGGCCGAATGGCGCAGCCAGTTGGCAGGACAAACTCGGCTGACGGTCTCACCGAGCGAGGCTCTGACTGCCGTGCGGAACGCCTGGGCAAGGGCAAGCGGGCCAGCTTGAACCCAAGTGGTGGCCGCGCAGGCACTGCCGCCAGAACGGCACCGCGCCGGCTGCGGCTAGTCCCGCGGCCAGACGATCATCGGCACCGGCAGCGCGCGCATGATCTTGCTCGCCGAGTGTCCGAGGAAGAGCCGCTTCGGCTGCGCCAGCCGGCTGGATCCGATGAGGACGACCTCGCTGTCCTCGAAGTCCAGTCCCTGCACCGCCTTCTGCAGCGACTTGCCGTGGCCGACAACACTGGTCACCGCGCAGTCGGCCGGCAGCGCCGCGGTCGCCTTCGCCACCAGTGTCGCCGCGTGCGCCTGCGCCCGCTGCGTCCACTCCTCGCGTCCATCCCCGCCGACGGCCACCAGCGACATCAGCCGCAACGGCACCTTCCACTCCGCCGCCAGGCGGATCGCATTGTCGAGTAGATCCTCGGCGCCCGGCTGCATCCCCGTCGCACAGGTGAGCCGCGTGATGCCGGGGTGGTACTTGTACCCCGCCGGGGCGAGCGCGACCGGCACCGGAGAGGAATGCAGCAGCGCATCCGCCAGGCTGCCCAACCGGAATTTCCCGGCGCGAACGCGATGGTGGGTGCCGACGACGATCATCGCGGCTTCATCATCGCCGGACTCGGTGGCAGCATCCAGCAGTCCCTGGGTGATCGAGTCGGCATGGCGCACATGGGTTTCCGCGTGCACGCCGGCTGGAACGTGGTGCAGCCCGTCTTCGAGCCACTCACGGCCCTGCTCTTCGACCTCAGCGTTGAACGCGTGGTCGGGTGAGTACATGTGGAAGGTCGGTGCGGCGCTGGGCAGCACCGAGATCAGATCCAGGGTCGCGCCGGACGACCGAGCCAGGGTGGCCGCGAGGTTCACCCCATGAACACCCCGCTGACGAGGCCCGTAACCCACGACGTACCGCATGGTTGCCGACGCTAACACGGTATTCCACCCCTGAGCGGCGACTTCTGTGGTAGTCACTGGGTACGGATCGGAAGGGCTGGATGATGACTCAGGTGTCCACCGCGTCGCAGGGGACCACACAACTGGCCCGGACGCTCGGCCTCTGGTCGATCGTCGGACTCGGCCTCGGGTATATGACCCCGACCGTCATCTTCGACACCTTCGGCATCGTCTCCACCGAGACCGGGAACGTCGTCCCGGCCGCCTACCTGCTCGCGCTGGTCGTCATGTTGTTCACGGCGGTCAGCTACGGCCGCATGACGGTGGCCTTCCCGTCCGCCGGATCGTCGTACACCTACACCTCGGCGACCATGAGTCCCAATCTCGGATTCCTGATCGGCTGGGCGGCGTTGCTCGACTATCTGCTGCTGCCCTTGGTCAATGCCCTGATCATCCGCAGCTACATGTACTCGTTCTTCCCCGACGTGCCGCAGTGGACCTGGGTCGTCGTCTACGTCGCCGCGATCACCGCGCTGTGCCTGTTCAGCATGACCAACACCTCGCGGGTGAACATGGTGCTGGTGGTCTTCGAGGTGGTGCTGATCGGGGTGTTCCTGGTCCTGGCCGGCAAGTCCCTGATGGACGGCATGGGCAACGGCACGATCTTCTCGACCCAGCCGATCTGGCATGAGGGCGTCGACCCCAAACTCGTCATGACCGGCGCCACGATCGTGGCGTTCTCCTTCATCGGATTCGATGCGATCACCATGTACACCGAGGAGGCCAAAGACTCCTCGACCGTGCCCAAGGCGATCCTGCTGTCACTGCTGATCGGCGGCGCCATCTTCTTCGTCGCCGCCTGGTTCACCCAGTCGCTGTTCCCGGACGTCTCCGGTTTCAGCGAGGAGTCACTGGAGAACAGTGCCCTGCCCGAGATCGCCTTCAACGTGGGCGGACACCTGTTCAAGATCCTGCTCACCTCGGCGGCGTTCGCGGCCACGATGGCGTCCAGTCTCGCCTCGCACGCTTCGGTGTCACGTCTGCTCTACGTGATGGGACGCAACGGTCGGGGCCCGGTCGGCCGGTTCTTCGGCCATCTGCATCCGAGTTTCCAGACCCCGTCCTACGCGATCGTCTTCGTGGGCCTGGTGTCACTGCTGGCGATCGGGTTCAACCTCGACTTCGTGGCGTCGCTGATCAACTTCGGCGCCCTGATCGCCTTCACCTTCGTGAACCTGACCGTGATCGTCTACTTCGCCTACCGGCGCCGGGAGGTCAAGGGGCCGGCCCAGATCTTCAAGAACGTGATCCTGCCCGGTATCGGCGTGGCGCTCACCGTGGTGATGTGGTTGCACCTCTCGGCCGAGTCGACCCGCTACGGCATCATCTGGTTCGCCATCGGCATCGCCGTCCTACTGTGGATCACCCGGTTCTTCCGCCGCCGGCTGTCGATCAACATGGGCGAAGCGCACTAGTTCCCACACAGCTTGTGCGCCAACGAGTCCCAGGCGCCGGCGAGCTCATCAAGGGTGCGACCGCGGCCGTCGATCTGATGGGTGACGTAGTCGGCGTCGAGCAGTGCCAGCAGCGCGTCGGCCTGGGCGTCGAGATCCCCGGTGGTGCCCGCGGCAGCGAGCAGGACGCGGACGTGGGTGTGCAGCACGGCGAACACCGCGTTGTAGCGGGCGTCCGGATCCCGGTTGATCTCGGCGAGCACAGCGCGGTGGGTGTGGACGAACCTGAGCCGTTCGCGGCCGAACGCCACCAGCCGCTGCAGTGGTGCGGCCTGCGGCCCGAGCGGGGGCGGCCCGAACATGAACGCCTGCTGCATCGCACGTTCGTCTTCGTCGAGCAGTTCGACCATCAGCCCGGCACGGCTGCCGAAACGACGGAACAAGGTCCCCTTGCCGACCCCGGCCGCGGCGACGATGTCGTCGGTGCTGATCTCCTCGGGACTGCGCTGGGCCATCAGGGTGCGGGCCGCATCCAGGAGCAGCCGCCGGTTGCGGGCCGCGTCGCCGCGTTCGTGCGGGGCGTCGACCGGCAACTGACCGAGGCCGTCGACGGTGTCCATCACCACACTCTAACCATCCCGGGAATTAAACGGACCGTAGTCCGTTTATAGTGGGCGTAGACGAGCGATGAGCTCCACGACGAAAGGACGGCCCATGGCCCAGACGATCTTGACCCTGGTGGGAAGCCTGCGAGCGGCATCAGTCAATCGCCAGCTCGCCGAACTGGCAGCGGAGAACGCCCCCGACGGGGTGGTGCTCAACATCTACGAAGGTCTCGACGAGCTGCCCTTCTACAACGAGGACCTCGACACCGACACCCCGCCGGCCGCCGTAGTCGCACTGCGCGCCGCCGCCGCTGAGGCCGACGGCGCACTGGTGGTGACCCCGGAGTACAACGGCACCATCCCCGGCGTGCTCAAGAACGCCATCGACTGGCTCTCCCGGCCCTGGGGCGCCAGCGATCTCAAGGACAAGCCGGTCGCCGTGATCGGCTCGGCACTGGGCCAGTACGGCGGCGTCTGGGCACATGACGAGACCCGCAAGTCGCTGGGCATCGCCGGCCCCCGGGTGGTCGAGTCGGTCAAGGTCTCCCTGCCCGGCAGTGCCTTCGACGGCAAGCATCCGCGCGAGAACGCCGACGTGGTCACCGCCGTGCGCGAGGCGGTCGGAACGCTGGCCGCCGAAGTCGGCTGACGGGAGACAATCAAGACCATGACGCCCGCCGCCTCCGGCCCCGCCACCGTCGTCGTGTCCCGTCGGGTGAGTCCCGACGAGACGGCCCGCTTCGCCCGGTGGACCAAACGGATGCAGAAGACCATCCGGCGGGCACCCGGGTACGTCGACTTCACCGTGCACCCGCCCGGCGACCGTCACCCCGAGGACTGGGTGGTCATCTACCAGTTCGACTCCCACCATCACCTCGACGACTGGCTGCAGTCACCGGCGCGGCTGGAGTTGATCGCCGAGGCGGACAGCTACATCGTCGAGCGGCCCGTCGAGCAGCGCATCGTCCAGCCGGCAGCCGACACCGTCACGCTGATCAGTGCGGTGCGGCTGCGGCCGGGAACCGAGGACGAACACAGCCGGTTGCACCACCAGGCCGTCGCCGAAGCCCGCGAACTCGGCGGCCTGGTGCGCGACGAACTTGTCCCCGCGCTGGCCGGCGCCCAACCGGAAACCGTTGCGCTGCTGACGTTCAAGACCCGGGAAGACCTGCAGCGGTGGCTGGACGCGCCGCAGCGGATGCGCTACATCGACGCGATGGCCGAACTCACCGAGAGCCCACGGACGCTGAACGTGGTCTCCGATTTCGCCGGCTGGTTCAGCAACACCGGATCGGTCGCACCCAAGCAATGGAAACAGGCGACCGCCGTCATCGCCGGCCTGGTGCCGGTCTCGCTGGTGGTCGCCCTGGCGCGGCAGGCGATCGCGCCGCAGCTTCCACTGCTGGCGACCGTCGTCATCGCCGCCGTCCTCAACGTCTCCGCGCTGACGTGGGTGGTCATGCCGATCATCACGCGGGTGTTGCGCGGGTGGCTCAGTCGGTAGGACGAGGACTCAGGGAGCGATGCCCAGATCCTTGAGCACCGCGTGAGCAGCCCGGCGGCCGCTGACTAACGCGCCCTGAATGGACGAGGTGTCGCGGTGATCGCCGGCGACGTAGACACCGCTGGCCGTGCGCACCGGCCGCTGCAGAGCGAAGGGCACCGGCATGGCGGGAAGTGCGTAGGGAATCGGGTAACTCGCGATGAGCTCCCAGTCTTTGGTCGGCAGTCCGTACAACCAGGCCAGGTGCTCGCGCACGGCGTTCTCGTCCGCGGCTGACTGCCGCACCCCGAGTGCCGAGGCCGAAACCAGCGCGCGTCCCGCGGGTGCGTAGTCGGGTGCGGCATGGGTGAGCACCACGGTGTTGACCAGCGGTCCACGGCGGTCGCCGTCGAGGATGAGCACGGCTTGACCGTCGGCGAGTTCCGCGGGCGCACAGTCGGGCCGGTAGTACCAGGTTGTGACCGAATGTCCCTGGGGCGCAGTGATATCCGGAAGCAGGGCGGCGGCGGTCGCCGGATCGGTCGCGACGATGACGGCGTCGGCGGAACGGGTGTCACCGTCGATGACGTTGACCGCCCGAGCGGACACCGACGCGGCCCCATGGTTGAGGCGTACGTCCACCCCGGCGGCCAACTGTTCGGGAATGCGCTGCATGCCCAGTGCCGGGACGCCCGGGGTGCCGTGGATGAAGGACTTCAGGACCACGTCGAGGAAACGTCGCGACGTACTGAGTTCGGATTCCAGGAAGACCCCGGACAGGAAGGGCCGCAACACCTGTTCCATCAGCGGACGATCCGCGCCGGCCCGGCGCAGTGCCTCCTCGGTGGTGACATCCGGATCGCGGCACAGTGATTCAACGGACCTGACGGCGCGGGAGACTGCGTAGGCGCCGAAGCGCGCAAGCGAGACAGGTGAGCCGATCCGCGCCAGCAGCGACGGGACAGCCCACGAGGGTTCGCGGCGTGGATCGGCGACCCGCGCCACCCGACGACGACCGCCCCGGGTGAGCACGATGCGGGCACCGGCGATGAAGGGCCGCAGATCGAGGGCCTCATGATCAAGGACACGCAGCCCCTCGGGATACGCCGGGTTATAGAGCTGGAAGCCGCGATCGAGCCGGTAACCGTCGACGAGATCGGTGCGCACCCGTCCGCCCACGCCGTCCGATGCTTCGAGCACCGTGACTTCCACACCGTGCCGGATGAGATGACGAGCGGCAGCGAGTCCGCTCAGACCTGCTCCCACGACGACGACAGCCATGGCGCTCAGACTAGACAACTCCTCATGGCGTCAGGTGGCGCAGGAACCAGTCCCGCGCCAACTCGGCTACCCGCTCCAAGGTGCCCGGCTCCTCGAAAAGGTGGGTGGCGCCGGGAATTATCGTGAGCTCGCAGTCAGCCGGTATCTCTGCTTGTGCCTGGCGATTGAGGTCGATCACCACGTCATCCCAGCCGCCGACGAGCAGCAGGGTGGGTGAGTGGACATCGCCCAACCGTGACCCCGCCAGGTCGGGGCGGCCGCCGCGGGAGACCACGGCCGCCACCGTCGTGCCGGGGTCGGCAGCGGCAACCAGTGCCGCGCCCGCACCGGTGCTGGCCCCGAAATAGCCGACCGGCAGCGAGGCGGTGTCGGGTTGGCCTGCCAGCCACCGGGTCACCTCGACAAGCCGCTGAGCCAGCAATCCGATGTCGAACACATTGGCCCGGTCACGTTCTTCCGCTGGGGTGAGAAGGTCGAACAGCAAGGTGCCCAAGCCGGCCCGGTTGAGCACCTCGGCGACATAGCGGTTGCGCGGGCTGTGCCGGCTGCTGCCGCTGCCGTGGGCGAACACCACGATTCCGGTCGGCCGTTGCGGAATCGTGAGATGCCCCGCCAACGTCACGGGACCGGCTGTGACCCGGACCTCCTCATCACGCAGGAACGGGTCGTCCGCGTCGCGGCCGTCCGACGGTGCGGCCCCAGACATGGCTGTTGCCTCCCGGGCGCGTTCGAGGAGCGCGACCACCTCGTCATCGGAGGTCTGTCCGAAATCACGGTAACCCTGGCCGACGGCGTAGAAGTCCTGAGGCATCACCAGGCAGATCACCTCATCGGCGTCGCCGGCGAATTGCGCGGGGACATCGGGTGCCCCGATGGGAACGGCGAGCACGACCCGGCGTGCGCCCAGGGCGCGGGCCACCCGGCAGGCGGCTCTGGCGGTGGCACCGGTGGCCACGCCGTCGTCGACGATCACCGCGGTCCGTCCCTCCAGGGGGATCCGTTCGCGTCCACGCCGAAAACGCTCGGACCGTCGAGTCAATTCGGCGCGCCTGGCCTCCTCGATCGCGGCCATCTCCCCGTCGCTGAGGTGGGCCTGGCGAACGACTGAGTCGTTGAGCACCCGGATGCCGCCCTCACCGATCGCACCGAACGCCAGTTCAGGTTGACTGGGTACTCCGAGCTTGCCGACCACCAGGATGTCCAACGGAGCGCGCAACGCCTGGGCCACCTCGAACGCCACCGGAACCCCGCCACGCGGCAGACCCAGAACCACCACGTCGCTGCCGCGCAACGCCTCCAGGCGCGCAGCCAGTCGGCATCCGGCATCGCGGCGGTCGTCGAACATCACTGCCTGGCCTCCCCCGATCACGGTCTGACAGCGTCAACGTACCCGCCTCATCGCCACCCGAAACCGATGTCCGCCCGGCATCGGCGGTTGCGGGAGATACGGTCAGCGGGGTGTCCTACTTTCGCCGGATCTCTGAGAACTCCTACCGGGCCACCGACCACGCGGGCGGTGCGTGGAACACCGCCGAACAACACATCGCCCCGTCCTTCGGCCTACTGGCGCACGCCATCGAGTCGGACCGTGACGCGCGCGGCCACTCACACCTGGTGATCGCCCGGCTCAGCTACGACGTCTTGGGGACGGTGCCCGTCGATGTGATCGTCGACGTCGACGTGACGGTGATCCGGCCGGGACGAACGATCGAACTGGTCGAGGCCACCCTGAACCATGACGGCCGGGCGGTGCTGCTCGCCCGGGCGTGGTTGATGAAGCAGTACGACACAGCGGCCGTGCAGGGCAGCGGTCTGACCCCGATACCCCCACCGCAGGACATGCCGGAATGGAATCCGTCGCAGATGTGGCCGGGCGGCTTCATCGCCTCGACGGAAGTTCGGCGTGCCGAGATCGAACCCGGGCACGCGGTGTACTGGGTGCGCACCGCAGTGCCACTGGTCGACGGCGAGGCGGTGAGCCCGACCGCCCGCGCCGCCGGACTGCTCGACATCGCCAACGGCATGGCGGTGCTCCGGGATCCGCGGGAGGTGGCCTATCCCAATCTCGATCTGACAGCGCACTTCTTCGCCGAGCCGGTCGGTGACTGGATCGGCTTCGAGACCGCGGTGTCCTTCGGTCCGACCGGGATCGGGTTGACGCACAGCATCATTCACGATCAGACGGGCCCGATCGGCGCGGTCTCGCAGATCCTCACGGTGCGGCCGGGGGCCAGCAGCATCTGAGCCACGGCTCTTTGCTGTTAGCGTTCGACACATGACGACCGCCTTCGTCCTCTCCGGCGGTGCGAGCCTCGGAGCACTTCATGTCGGGATGCTGCGCAGCTTGGCCGAGGCCGGAATCACCCCGGATCTGATCACGGCCACCTCTGTCGGGGCGGTGAACGGCGGGTGGATCGCCTCGCGGCCCGACGCCGCCGGCATCGGCTCACTGGAAGATCTCTGGCGATCACTGTCGCGAACAGACGTGTTCCCTACCAACCCCGTCCTCGGACTTCGGGGGTTCCTCGGCTTGCGCCCGAATCTTGTGTCGGGCAACGGCTTGCGACGTCTGCTCGCCGAGCACCTCGAGTTCGCCCGGTTGGAGGATGCACCGATTCCCCTGCACGTCGTGGCCACCGACGTACTCACCGGCGAGGACGCCCTGCTGTCGTCGGGCGACGCCGTCGACGCGATCACCGCGAGTGCGGCCATTCCGGCCGTCTTTCCCCCGGTGAACATCAATGGCCGCTACTACATGGACGGCGGCGTGGTGAACAACACTCCGCTGTCCCATGCGGTGGCACTCGGAGCGGATCGGGTGTGGGTGCTGCAGACCGGCTACTCCTGTGCACTGTCGAGGCCGCCGCGGGGGGCACTCGCCATGGCGCTGCATGCCTTGAATCTGGCCATCAATCAACGTCTGGCGGCCGACATCACCCGCTTCGAGGGCGTGGTCGAACTGCACGTCATTCCGCAACCGTGCCCGCTGAGCGTGTCACCCGTCGACTTCTCGCAGTCTGCAGAGTTGATCGAGCGGTCCTACGCCGCGGCACGCACTTGGCTCGCGGCGCCCCGTCCCCACACGGGCCAGGCGGCCTTGCTTGCGCTACACCGTCATTAGCTCCAGGCGCGTGACTGAACCGCCGAGCGAAAGCCGGCCTCCGGCCCCCGGCACGCTGTTAACGTCCGACTGTGAACGGCAACGGCAGCGAACCGCAGATCCACGGACTCGCGGGCCTGCTGCCGCCGTGGCCGGACAATCCGCCGGCCAGCCCCGGCTCCGAACGGCGTGCCGCGCTCGACGACGAGCTGGCGGATCTGGAGGATCTCCTCGGCCGTCTGACCGCCGATGCCGAACCTGAACTGCAGGCAGCCGTGCACGCGCTGGCTGATCTGCACGAACAGCGCGACCGCGCCGCCGACGCCCAGCTGCGGGAGCGGCTCAACGTCCTGGACCGGGTGCAGAAGGCGATGTCATATCTGCGCCGGATGCCCAGTACCGAAGCGATCATCGCCGCGGCCCCGCGGCAGGCGTGCGAAGCCTGCGGCTTCGACCGTGCGGTGCTCTACCGCTTGCGCGGCAATGAGCTATTCGCCGAGTCGTTCTGGATCAACGGCGACCCGACGGCAGCCGCCCGGCTGCTGGAATTCAGTCGCGCGCACCCCGCCGAGCTCACCTCGACCGTTCTCGAATCCGAGATGATCCGCGGGCGTAAGCCCATGGCCATCCAGGACGCCCTGGGCAATCCGCGGGTGGTCACCGAGTTCGTCGAGGCCTATGACACCCATTCCTATGTCGCGGCGCCGATCATGCCGGAGGGCAGGGTCATCGGATTCCTGCACGCCGACCATCGACTCAAGCCGCGCCGGGTCGACGAGTTCGACCGCGACAGCCTGTGGGCCTTCGCCGAAGGCTTCGGTTATGTGGTGGAGCGGGCCCAGCTCGCCGATCGCCTGCGCGCTCAGGGCGCGGAGCTACGCCGGCTGCTGCAGCGCACGGATGCGGTCGTCGCCGAATACCT
>Ga0208694_1002629_pt1 | contig 18552 bp, 13 predicted proteins | sample AD_UKC078_MetaG_FD_184442 | JGI IMG/M metagenome (GOLD analysis project Ga0208694, IMG submission 184442) | Active sludge microbial communities of municipal wastewater-treating anaerobic digesters from USA - AD_UKC078_MetaG (SPAdes) (version 2) | ecosystem: Engineered > Bioreactor > Anaerobic >...
GCAGGAATACCGGTTCCATAGAAGAGGTTAGAAGGCAGACTGATGATGCCTTTAATATAATGTGTATTTAGTACTTGGGTACGGATGGTTTCTTCTGCATTGCCACGGAAAAGAACACCGTGAGGCATAACAATACCTGCTTTTCCTGTGCTGTTAAGGGACTTCAGAACATGAAGGAACCACGCATAGTCACCATTCTTTTCCGGCGGTATGCCAAAACCTTCAAAGCGTTTGTATGGGTCAGAGTTTGCCTTCAAGCCGTCACTCCATGATTTATCCGAAAAAGGCGGATTCATGACCACAAAATCAAAACGCTTCAACTGACCAAACTCATCTTTGAACTGAGGTTTAGTCAATGTGTTTCCTTTTGTAATTTGTCCATTGCCCTTCTGGTGAAGAATTAAATTCATGGTGGCAAGACCAGCGGTAGAGTGATCTTTTTCCTGTCCGAAGATAGTCACGATAGAAGTTCCGTTCTCATCCACAGGTGCTTCATCCACAGCACGGATAAGCAAACTCCCACTTCCTGCCGCCGGGTCGTAAATGGTCCAATATTTATCAGGAATCTGTTTAATCGTGCCTATGCCAATTAGGTGTGCAATGATTCTTGAAACTTCACTTGGGGTATAGAATTGACCCTTACTTTTACCGGATTCCTGAGCAAACTTCATCATGAAGTATTCGTAAGCATCGCCGATGATGTCATCGCCGCTAGCACGATTCGTGCGGAAATCAATTGCTGGATTTTGGAATACACCAATTAATCCAGACACCTTATCCACCAGTTCCTTGCCCGATCCAAGTTCGTCAGCGTTGTTAAAGCTGACATCAGGTAAAGCACCCTGCAGGTGATTGTTCTCCAGAAATTTTTGTATAATCTTATCGACACGTTCACCAACATCTGGTTTGCCTTTTGCAGCAATCAGATCATCAAAAGAAGTGCCGGCATTTACGGTAAACATGGCATAAGGCTGTCCTTTATACCTGTCTGATACATATTTATGGAAGAGCAGTACTAAAACATAATCTTTATAGCGGGCTGGTTCCACGCCACCCCGGAGCTTGTTGCAAGCCTCCCAGAGCATTGAATATAATTCTGATTTTTTCACAGCCATGTCCTCTTTTTTCTCCGTTTCTTAGTATTCGTTGATATCAATTCCTTCTTTAAGAAGGCGTTCATAGCATTCATTAGAAATAATGACTACCATTGGTTTTCCGTGTTTCAATACAAATCCAGCCTTATCTTCTTCAGAGACAGATGTAATAATTTTTGAAGCCTGTCCTCTCAGAAAATCTGACATATTATAGTGTTCCATCGGTGTGATGCTTCTTTTCTTTTCCGACATAATCATCCTCCTGTGAGTTTCACATAGCCATGAATAAAGTATACCAGAAAGTAATTACTTTTTCAATTACTTTACTATTATCAATTCATAAATTTTTGACCAGGATTCAAAAAAGCGGCATGAGAACATATGCCCTCATTACCGCTCTTTAATATACACATATTTAAATATATCTTTCTATGGTAAATCATCCGTTTCGATTTTGGTATTTCCACCTAATGTCGATGCTAATACTGCCGTAACCACTCCCAAGGCAACTGTTCCGGCAACTGCCAAGGTAGTGATAAATTTCTTATTTTCAGAATCCTTATCGCCCATCATTTTTGATATTTCTAGCATTTTATCAATAATGTATTTTCTTTCATCAAATGAAAGCTTGTCATCTTCAAGTTGCTTTTCCAATGCACCTATTATTGTTTTACATGAATCATAATATGATTGAACACTTTCTTTGTTGCTCTCTAATCCTTTATCCAGAATGTCCTTATATTCACTTAACATTTCTTTTGCAGTTGCTGCAAAGTCTGGAAATTGCTCTAAGGCCTTTTTCGCAACTTCCGGATTCATTCTGTCAAGCATGGATGCCATTGTGATTACCTTGTCCTTTGTAAGGTGCCTAAAATCATCAATATCTAACTTTTTTAAGACTTTCTGTTCCGTTAATGTCTGACTCATTTGTATTTTCCCATTTCAATACATTTTTATGGTATACATGGATATTATATAACACCTTCCATTGTCTGAAAACTAAAACCAGTAAAAGTTCTCCTGCGTGGTAACGATAGCATAAATACAATTAACAACTTAAATCGTCATATTCTCAAATAGACTTTCTCCTAATTTAAGCAAAGAACTTCCATCATTAATTCCATATTCTATCTCCCCAAAAAATATCCATAGCATATTCACAACCTATCTCTTATCCATTCTCTAGTCACAACCTATATTATTTTTGCTAAATTCTTTTATCAGATATTCTTTCTATCATAGCACTAAAATAGACCAACAGTCACATACCCACATATGACTATTGGTCTTAACTCCTTATTTCAAGGCTTTTCTTTACGATTTACTTTTCTTTTTTAGACATCAATACTACCGTCTCAACGTGGCTTGAGAGGACAGAATGAATGTCATTTGAGTACGTCCGTTCTCGGAAACATATCCACTTCGCTTTTGGCACTATCGGTATACGGGAACATATCCAATCTCTCTCTGGAATGTATACCATACTTTTAAAAGGCAGAATAGCATTTTAACTTATGCTACCCTACCTATAACTAAACATTTACAGTTGCATGTGGCCTATTGTTTTTAGCCGTTAAATATTTTATAACTATTAAATAGCGATACAAATTGTTCGAAACTAATATTGTTTATATCATATATTCTCGCATGTTTTAAAGCTTTATTAAATTGATTTTTTGTAAACAGTTTTTCATACTCTTTGTTAACCCATTTCATTACAAAAGTTTCATATTTTTTTCTCTCTTTAAATGCCATTTTTGCTGGCTTTCTTTTTAATACAATTAATGCGCTATCCACTTTAGGTTTTGGATGGAAATAATACCTAGGAATTTTTGCTAATATAGAAATATCTACCTCTGCCATTAACAGCAATGCTAGTGATCTGTTTGTATCTAATAACCTTTTAGCAAAACCATATTCCACTATTAAATAACTTATTGTGGCTGAACTTTCAAAAACAATTTTTCGAATTATATTTGTGCTTATGTTGTAAGGTATGCTGCCAAATATTTTATATGGATTGTGGCTAGGAAATGTAAATTTCAGTATATCATCATTTACTATTTGATAGTTAGGATAATTTAAGAGCTTATTACGAGTTACCTCACATAATTTAGAATCAATTTCTATCGCCGTAACAAAATTACATCTCTTTACCAATTCAGCAGTAAAATGACCTTTCCCTGCACCTATTTCAAAGATGTTATCTTTTTCATCTAAACTTATGCAATTCATTATTTTTTCTATGTGATATTTTGAAGTAATAAAATTTTGACTATCTTTTATATTTACTTTGTTCATTATAACCTCTCCTTAATTTATTGCATCTCTTTTCGAATATTTATTCATTAATTCCTCTAACCCTGCTTCGGATGTTAGAATTTCAAGATTATCAAATATTTCCTCTCCGCTCCAGTTCTCGGAAACAGGTCGATGTGCCTGTCCCTACTATATATGCAGCCGCGCATATTTCCCAATCGCCTCGACACTTCGCTCTGAGGGAATATGTCCGAAAAGCTGTGATTTCCCATCCACTCGACTCTACTGCTGGATCATGTACAGATACGAATCCCTGTCTGGGTATTCATACGGGAAAGGAAGCTCATCTTTTGTTATTCGCCGATAGCCACGCTTCTCAAAAAAGCTGTGACAGTTCGTGGCCACGGACGGAGTATCAAAAACAAAGGTCTTCAAGCCCTGTTCCATTGCAAATTCTTGGAGCGTCGCATAGAGCTTTCCGAGAATGCCCTGTTTCCGGTAATCCGCTCTGACAAACCCCTTCTTAAGAACCGCATTCCCGTTTCCCTTGTTCATCAAGGCCAACGTACCGACGACGGTATCACCCTCAACGGCCAGCCAGAACTCGCCACCATCCTTTTCATAGCAGGTGGGTATGTCCAGCAGATCAGGCTGTTCCTCAAGCGAAAGATTGATCTTTGCCTCGTTGTTCTGGATGTCCAGAATTAGGTCGATGATCTGCTGCTTATATTTTTCCTGATATGTGATAATCTGAATCGCCATCCCGTTACAGCCACCTTTCGACTGTAGCCTTCGAGTTCTTCGCCTGAGAACCCTTAATGGCGAGCCCCTTCTCATCGACAATAGCACCCTTGCAATTCTTCTTCACGTCACGGACAACGCTTGCCAGACCGGAACCCTCGTGCGTGGTGATGACGCGCACCTTCTTTCCGGTAAAATCCAAATCCTTAATTGCCGTTTCCAACTCCGGAGCATAGGTGCCCCAGTAAATTGGACTCATGATATAAATCGTGTCATAAGCAGAGATATCGGTAAGGCTCTCCTTGATCGGAGCATTGCCGACTCTTTTCTTTGCTTCCTCAATGCAGGTATTGTAATCAGCGGAATAGGGAATAAGAGGCTCTGCCTTAAACATGTCAGCGCCAGTCAGATCGCGGACAAATTCCGCAACGATCTCCGTATTGCCTTTGTCGATATAACCGACCGCATAATTCTCATCAGCTCTGCTGAAATAAATGATCAAGCTCTTTGCCAATGTTGTATCCTCCTTAAACTGATTAAAAGAGTATGGTTTCCTTAAAAAGATTGATCTGCACTTCCATCTCGTATCACACGGATGACTCCATCATCCGAAATCTCAAAGACAGAAACATCCCCAAGCAAATGCCCGTGGACACGAACATAGTAATCCGCCAGCGTTTCTGTTTTTCCCTTGTATACAGATTCCTTCATGCAAAGAATCTTTTGTGTTCCGACCGGCAGAAAGTCAAAGTAAAATACTGCCTCATCCAAGCCCATCAGCTTTGCGCTCGGAACATTCCCTGAGTCAGTCCACGTATAGCATTTGCATTCAGCCACAATAGACCTATCGGTATTTGCAAGATCAAACCTATGATCTTTTGCAGGACTACCAATAGCTATCGCAGCCTCCAGTTCAAAATATGTATTGTATTTTTCACCGAGAACCCTTTGCACGAATTCCTGAAAATTACGTCCGACACGTGTGTTCTCTGAATTTAAGTTAGCCATCATTACACCTCATTTTGACGGCCTATTGCCAATCCATCGTAATATACGGCACAATCACATCGTAGAACTTCTTTGACCAATCCGCGTGAAACTGTGCCATCTGAGGCCAGTCGTCCTCATTTTCAATGCTCACATTATCAAGTTGAATGAACACCTTCGAGGACTTTATGTCGTCTCCACGATTCCACTGGAGCTCTGTTCCCAGCTTCGATTCGATCTCGTCCTTGTGCTGATAGAGTGCATCAAAGGCTGCCTTGTTCTCTGATTTCTCGGCTCTGGCAAATACCACCTCGCTGCGGGCAGAGTCAAAATTTGCTACGCAGCACAGATACCAAAGAAGCCATTTATCCAGTTATCTGTACATGGATTGACGTTACTGAAGGAGCCGGGATTGCCGTGAGCCTCGTGGATTTGAACCAAGGCATATGTCCAGTAGCGTTTCCTAATTTCAAACCTCGTCTCCGATGAATCGCCACCAAGACTGAGACGCTCTCCGGCCAGAGAGAGTGCTGTTGTTATCCGGTCAAAATGATCGATGATCCAATCAAATATCTTCGGCTGCTCCGACGGATTAAAATCGTCAGCTTTTTCTTCAATGACGATAGATCGTGTTTGCCCTGTTGGCTTTGAATATTCCCAATTCAGGCCTTCACCAAATTCTGCCTCGATCTGGTCTTTGGATTCCTTCAGGCGATTGTAGGTATCCACATTATAGGTGTAGATACCCATCTTGATCCGTTTGCCATAAGGAATAGAGAAGAACAGGTGGTATCCATTAGCTCCAATATGAACATCATAATATGTACGACCGGAAGCCTTCTGTTTAGCAATATCAGATGCTCTGCCACGCTCATTTGCATAGTTCACGAAAGCTGTCCAGAACTGCAATTTCTGATCATCGCCAGAGCCATCAGCGCTATCCTCGGTTTCTGGTGCTGCTGTGGATGCCTCCTCCAGCTCCTCCGGAATCTCACGTCCGTCTTTAACAAACGAAATGCCGATTAGCTTTCCCAACTGCTCCTCGTCGAATTGCAGGTTCCATCGCTCCTGCATGAAAACGAGGAGCTTTTCTGTTCTGTTGTATATTTCAAATGCAGTCCAATCCTGCAGCTTGGATACCTCTATCTCCGAATGAGACCCGTTCTCATAGCCACGGCGACCTGTGGTTTTAGAATGCTTCTTGTCCTCAAAGCTGTCATTCTGCAGGGCAGAGTTTACGCTCTGGGATAGAGGGAGAAGGTTTCCAAGTGCTCCGGAAAGCATTTTGATTTCTGAATCCTTAAACTGACGGAACATATTACGCCAGTAATACTTCGTAGGTGTTTGAGGAAGGATGTGCTCGATAGAAACCTTGTCTTTCTCAGATTTCGTAAACATTGACCATGTACAGAAACGGTCTATATTGTTTTTCTCTGCCAGCTTGCTCTCATACTCATAGAAGAAGTATCGCAGGCTATTCCAATCGTAGTAACCATTACCAGTAGAGAAATATTTCTCGATTCTGGTGACAAAGTTCTGTGTGGCAAAATCTATATCGTTTGTAGTCCTGTCATAGATTTCCTTGCAGAGCTCATCAACATTCTTTTCCTTCACATAAACCTGACGTGCTGCACGATAATAATCGCTGCTGCCATATGAGGCATTGAAATTGCCCAAGCGGAAAGCGACAAAGATGAAGCGCTCAATGGCATCAAAGATTTTTATTCTGCTATTTGCGGAAATATCTCTCCGGCTTATAACCGCAGTAACCAGCGGCCTGAAATGACCAATTCCGATACGGTTGAGTCTATCGACCCGCTTTTGCTCCTCTGGTGTGAGATTTACGCTTTCAAACGGGAAATAGGTATCGTACCAGTACTTTGCCATATCCTTAAGGCTATTGACGTAGTCCTCGATTTCCTTTGGCTGGAGCTTAGAAACTTCTATGGTCTCCGGTTCCTCCGCTTCGACAGTCTCCACATCATCCGCATCGGTTACATCATCGCTGATAACAGACTCGGTCTCTGTCTCTACCAGCACCGGCGTCTTTTCAAATATGCCCTTCGAGGAGAATTTGCTCAGCAGAAATTTGATGTAGTCGTCGCCACGTTTACGGGAATATCTGAAATAGATAATCCAATGCGCACGCAGGAAGTCATCATCAGAAAGCGGAACACTCTTATTCCTTCCGAGCTGATAATAGACTTCTTTCCAAGCATCGTTTATTTTCTTGCGAAGAGCAGTCTTGTCCTTCTCGTCAAATATGTCATCATCATAGAGAGTGGTAAGGTAGATCAATCTGTTCTTCAACAGTTCGAGATTCGTCAGTTTCTTACCACGGTTATTCATGGTCTCGAAGGCCACGAACACATCGTAATCGTCATCAATCTCATGAAGATTAAACATCAGCTTCTGCGTGAGTTTCTTGTATATAGTATTCACTGCTTCAAGGCCGTTTTCTCCAGACTCCTCGTACAGCTTCCTGATGTTCTCGGCAAAGAAGTTCTTAGCAAACTTCAAATTCTTCGTATAATAGGTCTCGTTTACCGCACCGGAATAAGGCTCCTCAAAAACCTTGTACTTCATGTATTCAGCACTGGGATTGTCCACTTCATATCCGAAAAGGTATGTCGTCACCACTCCGTTCGGAGGTCTTTTCCGGCAGATGTATTTCGAGACGATCTCCTCAACCGTCTCATAGCCAAGGGTGATTTCTTTATCGGATTTATCCTTGTTCTCTTCCAAACTACGCACAAAGCCAACAATCTCATTCAAAAGAATGACAAACGTGGTGATGCGCTGCTGCCCGTCAACGATATGGCAAGGCTTGTAGCCGTTCTCCACCAACCACAAATCCTCGCCCCAGCTGATAGTTTCTTTGCTTTTCAGCGGCTTAAGTGATAGTAATCCAGTATAGTGATAACGATCAGGCTGAAGATTAATCAAATCCTCCCAGAAGTCCGCCAACTGCTGCTGCAGCCACGCATAACCGCGCTGATAGTCCGGTATTCGGAATAATCTATTTTGAAAAAGCAGCGACAAAGGCTGCAGCTCGTTTGCCATAATGGAATTCCTCCTTATTCGATAACTCCATCCGTATCAAAGATGTGATCGAGTTCGTCTGTATTTATTGCATGAGAGACTTTTTCTCGAATAGCTGTTTTAGACATATCCAGCCTTTTGAACTTGTGGTTTCCGGCTGCATCTTTACTCATACGAATTAGCTGAATTCTTCCCACACCCGGATTCTGTTTTGCGTACTCTGCAAATCCTTTCGCTTTCCCAAGATTGTCCTTGAAATCAGGATTATGCGGCTCAAGAATATCAACGACATATCCAAGTACACGATCTTTTCTTACTACAATGAAATCTGGATAGGTAGGCTTTGTTTCGCCATCGATTTCGTAAGGAATGCAAAGCGCCCATGAGCCTCTGGATGGATTACGAATCCAGCAGACAAAGTCTTCTCGTTTTTCTTCCTCTTCAATAACTCCAGCTTCCCAAGTATTCAACTTCATCGTTGCAACACCGGTTATGTCACTAACAAAGAGATGATTCCTATATTCTTTGCCTCCCACTTCATGTGGCACCTGAATTGTCTCCGGCAAACGGAAATTGTGCTTGCTTACAGGATCACCATCGGAAACGATACTATCATACTCTTTACGAATTTTCTCCGAATCTATAGTTGCAATATATCTGCGATAATCGTCATTTAATCCATGAAAGCGAGTCTCCGCATAAGAATGCAATCGGTTCATGCACTCTTCGTCTGCTACAAAAAGAATAACGTCAACTTTAAATGCCGTCAGATCAGACATATCCATATACTTGTTTCCATAGGCCATGCCGATGCCTTCTCGACCGAGCTTTACATCCGCAATCTGGAACTGCCTCTCTATATCAGTATCGGTCGTCGTGAACATATCATGCACCGAATAATTGACCACGGTTTCTCCAAAGGCATCAAAAATCTGGGTCGCCAGTTTGAACTGCTTGACCTGCTGAACAAGGTCGTCATATTTCCCATCTGCCTTGAGGCCTTCCACATAGCTGTGGATCATCTCAACAATCTCATCCTGAACCTCCCGGATCGCCTCACGGTGCAATTTGGACATCGTAAGAAGATGTGCCATCCTATACAGAGATTTTAGGTAGTCATTGATCCTAAGCGCTCTGACGTTATAGGAAAGCAAACCTGCATCATTTATAAACTTCATAACCTCTTCACGGTCAAACAGATCTTCCTCTTCAGAAGTTTCCGTCTGAACCGCCTGATGACTTCCCGCAGCATTATTCTCGGACGGTGTTGCCATACCAGAGGACTGTGGCGTAACCGGTGTAGACTGGGCAGGAGGTGTTGTATCTGTGCTCGGCTGTGTCTGGCTCCGTTCTGGCGTTTCTGCTTGCTGTGCTTGTCCACCAGTAGCTTGAGGCTGTGCTATCGGAGTCGTGTCGCCAGTTGGCTCCGAAGTTGCTCCCGCAGACTGCTGTTCGCCTGTGTTCTGCCCAGAGAACACATCAAATAAAGTCATCTGTCCCGGTGTCTGCTGCTCTTCCTTTTTCTTCGGCTTGACAGTCAGCGTTTCAAATTTCTTTCCAGACAGGGACTCGCCATAAATATCGGTCGGAATATCTCCGCCTTCTGTGCTCTGCAAGGCTTCCACAACGTCCTTGACGGTATCCTCATTGAAGTACGGCAAATAGAGATGCACGTCGTTCAAAACGTCGTCCACCTGAATATGCATCTGCATCGGTGTTCTTACCATTCGACCGAGAAGCTGCGCTATGTAGGTGGCATCATTAGCATGCTTAAAGGACATCATGGTCTCTGCTCGCGGGCAATCCCATCCTGTGGAAAGATTCTCTTTGAAGAATACCACGCGGATATTTCTGTCCTCGGCGATATTAGAAGGCTCTTCATAACGCACATCGAGTCCATTGACGGTCAATGTGGCCGTCGTGCCACCGAAAGTATGAACCACTTGTCCACTTTCCAGCTTAAAGCCGGTACGTTCCTCGATCTTTGCAATACAGTCGTCCAGATTGGTATCCGTCAGAGCATCACCGGTTCCGTTCAAAACCTGAATGATCAAGATCGGATTTACATAGGCGTAGTGCTGCTCAAAGCAATACTGCGTCCAGTGCTCCCACTTTTCCTTCCAGTCATCCGCAGCAGCTTGCAAAATGGCCATATCATTATTGACCGTGCCTTCTTCCGGATAGGTAATAACGATCCTGTCTTTTAAAAGACCGGAAGCTCGCACCTCATCCGTCGTCACGATAGACTTGTGAATTGTAGAGGATGTGCCTTCGACCAGCGCATTGAATCTCTGCGTGGTAGCGGACATGCCGATGACAACCGGCATGGGCGGAATGCTATCCGAATCACTGCCCTTGATGAACTTCTGCATAATCGTGGTGGCCTTGCTTGCCTCACGTCCCTGCATGCCACGGTGCGCTTCATCGATGATAAAGTACAACCGATCGCTCTTTTCCCGGACAGTATTTGCAAGCGTCTGCCAGATCGTATAAGTCCTGCCATCGCCATTTTTCGTGAGCTTGGAGGTAACCGACAGCTTCTGCGTATTTAAGAAATAAACATGACCATCCTCAAACACCTCTTTATCAAAGGATTCCTCGGAAACCGTAACGCACTGCGACAGCTTGATCTTATCAGCCTTTGAGTCGATCTTTTGTTTTGACTGCTCGTTAAGTTGAGGCGAATCCGAAAGCCAGACGATGATTGCATCAGGCTGCTCCATATACTGTTCGTCGCCGAAAAGAATAGCCTCAATCAACGCAGACATGATGATAGTCTTTCCAGCGCCAGTCGGTGCAGTGAAAGAAACCACCTGTGGCGCATGTGTTCTGTGATAGCTACCCATTGCCTCCGCAGTCTTCATACGGATATCAGCAAGCGATCTTTTCTGAAAAGGGAATAATTCTACTCTCATGGTTACCTCCCCGTATTGATTTTGAAATTATCCAGATAGTCTCTGTAAAGCTGATAGCAGTCTTTGCCATCGTAGGTACGGATCATCGACCGGTATGCTGTCTCTGAATCCGTTATAATGAAGACTGTCTGGATTTCTGGATGCCGGCTCAATTCGGCATCGAACTCTGAATAATATATTTCATCTACCAGAACAGCCATTTTGTTTTGCGGCAAGATCAGCATGTTCGGGAGACCATCATTTTCAAGAACTGGGCACTTACCAATGGCTCCGCCCTTCATCCAGAGCACCGGAAGCAGTTCACGGAACTGCCTGCCGAGAGCAACGGAGGTTTTGTCGAGGAAGCTCAGTTTGAAGAAGGCCGCGTTTGTCTTGAAGCCGTCTTTCATTGGCATAACAACAGGCACTTGAGTTGATATCGGTTCAAACATTTCTTTAATGCTATCCTTGAGGCTCTTAAAAAGCTTGTTGTTGGATGTAACAATATAAAAATCTGTTATATGATCCATTCCTTCCAAAGCTTCTAACCATTCCTCACTGGCTGTATCATCTATTAAAATTGACGCAGTATGCTTAGCCTCATCTGACACTATGTATTTCGACTCTTGAGACACGAGTGTCTGAGGTAATTTCTTATTAGACAAAACTGAAACAAGTTTTTTCTTTTCGCCTATTTTCAAAGAAGAAATTTCACTCACAAATCCTATCTGAACAATATTTCTATCTTTTTCTTCTGTGCTTGTCTTATATGTCGTGTAATCGCCTTCTAAAGGATTTCCAGTAACATCTTGACCTTTGATACTACACTTTATCCTTGGCCATGTAACATATTTTGCAATTCCGAGTTTTTCCCATTCTGGTTCTCCCGGCTTGAACCCTTTCTCAGTTAGATCGTCACTTTCCTCTTTCCTCAATTCGTTGTTCGTCACACAAATACATCTGCGATTACCTCCATCCTCAGCATTAAGAAGATTTATCGCATGAAGCGTTGTACCTGATCCTGCAAAGAAATCAATAACAAGCGCGTTTGGCTTATTAGCAACGAAAAATCTAATCGCATCGTGAACAGCATACAATGATTTCGGGAAAGTAAACCTGCTTGAGCCGAAGAATTCCTTAAGCAGGTTTGTACCACCTTGCTCAGCATTATGTGATTTTATGCGCCATTGTGTTCCCGGTATAAACTTAGGGATATAGGCATCATCGTCCGTAATAATAGAACCGTCTTGTCTATGACCTATAATCGCAAATGCACCTTTGGATATTTTTTCTCTTTCTCCTTTTGCCAAGTATGTGATGGCAGTATTTTCACCTCTCCAATTCCCTAATTTTGCATATCCAATCTCTATAGAAGCCCTCAGGTTTTCAGTGCTTATCTGCCAGTTACCTTCTGTGCCATCTGCACGTATAGGCCAGACCGCAACGCAACCTTCCGGCGCAATTATTTCTGACTTATTTGAGCCATAATACGATTCTCCTACAGAATGAAATATCGGCCCTTCATCTGTATTACAAATAAAAACAGGATAAAACTGATTTGGGCTATCTGCTCTTGCTGTATGTGAACCAGAACGCAATAGTTCCTTCCACCTCAAACGGGAAGCTCTTTTATCTTCAGATATCTTCCACTCGTTAGATAACGGCAACGGCTCCGGACTGGATTCTCCAAATTGAACAAAAAACAAATACTCATCCGTTCTACCAAATTGCTGATGCCTTGCAGCTCCTTTAGGATTGATAACACTGCTTACCATCTGTATGTTTGCTTCAGAAAATACTTCTTCCAACAAACAACCGAGATGCAGATATTCTTTTTCATCTATGGTTACGATCAGAACGGAGTCCTTCGGATTAAGGAGCTTCTTTGCGATCTTCAAGCGCTTCTCCATCATGGAGAGCCACTTGCTATGCCGATAAGCATCAGAGCTATCCACGTAGTCGTTGTTGTACTTCCAGTCTTTCGCACCGGTGTTATAAGGAGGATCAATGTAGATGCAATCTACTTTCTCTGCGTAGAGATATTCCAGAAGCTGCAGCGCATGGTAATTGTCTGCCTCGATTAACGTATGCCAGAGATCACTGTCTGGTGCATTTTCAACTGTGTCTATCGGCTTTAATGTCGGGTAGATTGCTTCTCCAAATTCAGCTACTGTCACCAACTCATCCAACTTGAATGTTTTCTGCTCATGTGTCTCCCTGCGGTCGCACTGAACATCATCGCCATCAATACGTATAACAGTATAAATATCACTGACATAACCGGTCTTCAGCGCCACCTTGGAACCGACACGAATCGGCACATCATAAAGCGGCGTGCATTCCGGCAGATGCTCTTCAAACACCAAACCGAACTTCTTCTGCTTCAATAATTTATTTGTCTCCTGCAGGATTCTCTCCTTAAGCGCCGGATCGTCAATCTGCTGGATCAGGTCTTGTAATAAAGCCATAACGCCACCTCATTCTTCCGTTATTGTTTTTTCCTTAATATGATATTCAATACCGTGCTCCTGACAGAAGGAAATCACTTCTGTTGCGCACTCATTGTAAAAATGCCTATGCCCTTCGTAGGCGTTTGCTACCTTACTATAGTTCGTTCTCCCGAAAATGATCCGATCTGTAAAAGATACCGCCTCAAGCAGTGCGTGCAGATCCTGCTCAACCATGTTCGGTGTTGGATACGGTTCCATACTTATCCATGTCTTACAACCGGCATCATGGAGTGCTCTCAACGCTGCCAGTCGATCTGCGCAGGAAGCAGCGCCCGGTTCCATCTGTTCCCGATAGGCTTCATCCAGAGTGATCAGTGTGATCCCGTATTCGTTTTCCGGAGAAAGCTCTGCCAATTCTATAGGTAGCAGTCCCTTCGTCAGCGTAGTGCATTTGATTCCGGCCTCGTTCAGCTTTCGGATAGCCGCAATGCTCATCTGGGACACCTCTGGGTATCCTTCCATGAACGGGTCTGTTGTAAAGCAAAGCTGCACAGACTGAATCTTATCTCTGAGCCTCGGTATCTCTTTATCCAGCAATTCAAGCGTGTTTGATACAAGCACCGGCTCAAGCCAGCTCTCATAATCCTTTATTTGCCCGAATCGCTTCTTCATCAGGAATGCATAACATGGATATTTGCACCCATGAGCGCAGCCCTGCACGTGATTCATTGTGTAGTCACCATACTCTACCCCTGTTTGATAAAGCATGGATTTTCGTTCTATCGTCTTCAAGTTGTTTTCATCCTCCGCCTACTTGTTCTTCAATATGTAGTCTGCCATCCGCAGTGCAAGTCCCTGCGCTTTCGGGCTTTCACTCGCAATGGCAAAACAGAATAGGAACATCGGCGAGTTCCTGCTGTTTCTGAAAATCCGTGCATGCTTTGACACGCATGGAAAGATTGTCCCAAGCCGAGAGAGGATATACTCCTTTATGTGATCTGGATTTGCGTCTTTAACCATTCGTTCGCCATCGTTCTGTCCGGGCTCCGGAAATAGATCAAACAGCGTTATCTGGGGATCTTTCTTATAGAATTCCTCGCGCCATCCGGAATCTCCAAGCAATCGATCTACGCAATCCTCCCATTTATCGTACTTCCCGTTTTTCGGCAGCATCCGTTCAAGTGCCGAGAACGGAAACAGGTACCATACATCTATTGATTTCGTCTGCGCTACATTTTCAAGCGTAGTCCAATTTACCTGCGTCGCATACGGATCTAAAAACAGCAATCCTCTGTTAAATCTCCAATCTACACTGCTAATAATCTCCGCAAGCTTATCGTTCGCATCGCCGCAAAAAATTGTCACAATTCGCCTCATCTGCGGGAACTCGGAGTTTATTATATCTCGAAGTTCTCCCGCCTTCTGAGAGTCCGCTTCTATAAAATAGTAGTGATCAAACTTCTTTTCAGACGCCAGTGCACGCTTAGCGGAGCCCACGAGATACTGCCCGCCGTCGCTGGTTTCAATCTCGCCGGTTCCAGCAAAGGCGTCTATATAAATCTTCTTAAACTTCTGGTTTTGTAGTGCAATCAGGTATGCGTCCAGATAGCTGGTGAAGATATTCAGCTTCTCCTCAGTCCAATTGCCACCAAATTTCTGCGACGTTGCCATAAATTCCAATCACCTCATCTATATGAAACTCTGTCTCATGAAGAAAAAGAGATCACCGTTTCCTTCTTTCCTGTATCAGGATTCACAATCTGTTCGATCTTCGCGTCAAAGAAACCCGTGAGATCACTCTTTATCTCATTACGAAATCCCTCTGAAGGAAAAATCGGATGGTTATCCAAAAGTTCCCACATCTCATCAAGAGGCACTTGCTTACGGCCTTTCAGGCAGCGCTGTAAATATTTCGCGATGTCGATAACATGCAAACAGCTTTCATCTTCCTCTTCTGTAATCTCTCCGAAAAGGTTGAATGACAACTGCCTGTTCTCAACCGAATGTTTTGTCGAGGACTGAGCTCCGAAAACTTTCCAAGCACTCTTCTTGTAGAGCTTAAAGCCCTCTTTGTTGCTCGTGCAGTGAATCAGATTGTAGACGAGCGAATTCTGCGTGTTATAGAACGGAAATGCCGATACATAGTATCTGCGGGCTCCTTTCAGTGAATTTATGATTTCCTCCACTCTGGCCTCATAGGCCTTCTTGTCGCTTCCGTAAGGTACCAGCTTCTCGAAATCCTCCAGATAAGTGTTCTCGTACTTTGCCTTTGTCGTTTTCTTCTTTGCGCTTGTGATCGCCCGCACCGGATCTGAAACCATGTGATTAATCATAACTTCACCCCAGTTACGAAAAAACGGCAGAAGTGCTTCCCAGTCAATGGTCGCATCGTACGGATCGTAGAGCAGAAAATAATGCAGGTGCCCGGTTCCATATAACTGCGGCCCGATAGTTCGGAGTAGCTCGTGCGCATCACCACAGGACGTGACAATCCTATAATTGCGCTCATCCTGTGGAAGATGCTTTTTTAGCTCATCTACACGCGCTTTATCCTTGTCATTTAAGTAAATGTGTATATTTTTCTCCGTATAGGTTCTTGATGCTTCCCTAAGTGCTTCTGAGACGCGTATCGCTGTACCTTTCACCAATTGCCCGGCATCGTCGATGTATACACCACTGTTACACATGCAGTCTATAAAGATCAGCCCATTGCAAGACTCAGTCAGCAACAACTTCTGTGCCCACGATTTTATATATTCCTCAATCAACTCAAATTTCTTGATCGTATGAGGACTCGCTTTACTGATTACGCTCTTTTTCCTGCCGGACATCATATCACTCCTCAAATAGTTTTATTTTCTTCTGTAGGGATTAGCTCCATGATGTCCCCAATATCGCAATTCAGTGTTTTACACACTTTCATTAGTACTTCCATGCTTACTGTCTCTCCCTTCGAGAGCTTGGTTACCGAAGCCCAGCTGATCCCGGCAGCTGCCTGCAAGTCTTTCTTCTTCATGTCTTTGTCAATCAATATTTTCCACAATTTTTTATAACTAACTTCCACGGTAGTCACCTCTCGATTTTCAAAAACGTGATTTTTGCCACTGTACTTCCACAGTATAGCACATAACCCTCGAAAAATCAAGAGTAAATCTTCGCGTTTGCAAGAATTTTCTTTCGTTTCTATTGAAAAATTAGCATGTTTGTGTTATACTGTGCTTGTATCCTCAAATTTTGTATCCAAGAAAGGGAGTCTGCTGGCCGTGGGAACGTATAACAACGAGATCGAGCAGTTTATATATACTGTGTGCTACCGCCCCATGTGGGAGGCAGCTTATACATACATTGCAGAGCATCCTTATGCCCTGAATTTATCTTATTCCAGAATTCAGAATCCGGATTCTGCCATGCTTGAGGACATGATCCTCGAATATACAAAGAATATCCGAATAGATGAAGACAGCCTTCTGTTTGACGCAGTCGTAAGCTGCACAATAAATCTGACCGAAGATACATACAAAGGCACAGCATCGCACGAAACAAGTCTATGGCTCGTTCTTTCCTGTGTGGCGGTCGTAACCGATAAACTCGAATCTGTTACTGTTATGAATATCTGCGGATACACCTCTGGCCAACCTCGCAAAACGGATGGTCATGCCGTCTCGAAGAACATAGTTCCGATCTTATACAAAAAGGATTTGGATGATGAAGCCACAACTTTTCTCCAGCAATATTTCCCGGAAGCACTGGAAAAGCCAATGGCCGTCCCTATTGATGATATTGCAAAAGGTATGGGACTTAAAATTATCCAAGGCAATCGGATCACGGATGATTTCAGTGTTTTTGGAGAAATATACTTCACTGCTGGGAAGGCAACCATCTATGATCTTTTTAAGGTTTCAGAAACAACAATCGATGTAAAGCGCGGCACCATTTTGGTAGATTCCTACACCTTCTGGGAGCGGAATCTTGGGTGCGTCAAAAACACAATCGCCCATGAAGTCTATCACTGGTATAAGCATCGAATGTATGCAGCGATAAAACACGTTCTCTATGGTCAGGACTTCGTTGCATGCCGCTGTCCTTCCAATATGGCATACCCTCAGAAAGATGAGGAGTGGTCTGATATCCAACGCATGGAGTGGCAGGCAAACAATATGGCTCCTCGTATTCTCATGCCATATCGTACTTTTCAAATGAAAGTAGATGAGCTTCTACAGACATACGATTATGAAAATAGTCCTATAAAACCAGCTATTCTCACTTCCGTTGCCGAGGAGCTGCGCGAATTTTATGGTGTGTCCCGTCAATCAGTATTGATCCGTATGATGGAAACCGGCTACAAAGACGCTGCTATCATCTACCAGTATGACGAAGAATCTCCATACCACGGATACTTAGACCAGCGTGATGCGTTCTATGCCTATCGCACCAGCAGTGAATTCCGCAACCTTGTTGATTCTGGTCTTTTCCGGTATGTGGACGGATACTTTGTTATCAACGACGAGCAATACATCGAGCGTAACAATGAAGGCAAGCCGACCCTTACTGATTATGCATGGGCAAATCTGAATGAATGCACCCTGCAATTTACATGGCAGCCCCTGCGAGCAGATGAGGCAAAAAAACACTTCCCATTCGAGCTATTTCACCGTGAAACCGGAGAGCGCAAAGCATCAAAATATGATTCCAAGCAAAGCGCCTCCGCTGTTCAGATGTCCGAAGCGCTGCAAAAGAAGCGTGAAGAATTTGAGCGTCAGAGTGCCGCCAGAAAGATAACAGGTGTGAATAAAACCTGTTGGGAGGTCATTTTTGAGATCGTGCAGTCTCGCGGACTTAGCAAATTGCATTTCTGTTCTTTGACCGGTCTCGGCGAAGAGGTGTACAGAAAGGCCGAGAAGAACATCGACACAAAGCCAAGTCTGAGAACGATTGTCGCTATAGGCAGAGGACTTGACCTTGATATCGGAACAACTGAAAAGCTGTTGCAGCTTGCAGGGCATGCGTTTGATGAATCTGACGAGCACCAAGCATTAAAATACTGCATCACCGGATTCTCCGGGATGACTATTGGGAAGCAAATTA
>Ga0208694_1002632_pt1 | contig 18536 bp, 13 predicted proteins | sample AD_UKC078_MetaG_FD_184442 | JGI IMG/M metagenome (GOLD analysis project Ga0208694, IMG submission 184442) | Active sludge microbial communities of municipal wastewater-treating anaerobic digesters from USA - AD_UKC078_MetaG (SPAdes) (version 2) | ecosystem: Engineered > Bioreactor > Anaerobic >...
CGCTCAAGACGGTGCCGGTTCGGTTTTTATTTAGAACCTCTATTTTCAATTTTCTAATTTCTATTTTCCAGAAAAATGGCCGAATGAAACCCGAGACGAAAATGGAGGAAAGAAAAATGGCCTCACCTTACGGTTCGGCCATTTTTCTTTGCGTCCCCACGGGGATTATCCCGCCGCTGGCGGGATGGCTCGTGAGGAGGCGTGTTGTCCACCATCGCTCGCATATGCTCGCGCCGGTGCCGGCCAACACGCATCATCATATCTCGCCGAACCCGTCCCGCCATCGGCGGGAGGGTTCTCATCGCTTGAAAAACAAAAGGTCGAAAGTATGGCGAATGCCATACTTCCGACCTTGCGTCCCCACGGGGATTGTCCGCGCTTTCGCGCGTTCCAACCTAGGGAAGGTGACTCACCACCATCCCGCCATTGGGGCGGGACGGTGCCGGTTCGTCACGCATTATATTTCGCCATCCGCCCCTTGGGCTTGGATGGCGATAGGTTGTCGAACCGGTCCCGCTGATGGCGGGACGGTTCTCACCCAGCGAAAAAACAAGAAAAGAAAAAGGCCCACCTTTCGGTGAGCCTTTTCCTTTTCTGCGTCCCCACGGGGATTCGAACCCCGGTCGCCGCCGTGAAAGGGCGGTATCCTAGGCCTCTAGATGATGGGGACGTTTAATACAGCTGATAGTGCTTAGTGAGTAGTGTTTAGTTAATGCTTATTCTCTATTGAATGCTTCAAGCCTTTGAGCATTTTAATTACTTCTACGTTCGCATATCGTAATTTCTCTAATTTATCAACCGCGGTGCCCAAATTCTGTAATGTAGCGATCCAGTGATCCGATTCTATCGCAGATCTTATGGATATATTCAAATATCTGATGAATTCCTTTCCTTCGTAGCTGTCCTGACCTTCTGCAACGTTCGCGCCTACGGATGATATCGCCCTAAATAATTGTTTGACGATATGCTGGATTGGATAACTACTCGGCAATTTTTCAAAGAGCGACAGCGATTCTTTTATGCACTCCTGATTCACCTGCCAAACCTTCAATTCTTTATACGTACCCAATCAGGGTCCCCCCAACTAAACACTAAGCACTAAGCACTATCAACTGCCCTTACTGTGAGCCGCCCGAGGCTCGAACTCGGGACCACATCCTTAAAAGGGATGTGCTCTACCAACTGAGCTAGCGGCCCAAAAACCTTTATCAAATAGCGAAGCTGCAACAAAAAGAGCCTTCAAAAAGTTGGCGGAAACTAGCAGATGACAGTTGCCCTGTCAATCGCCCTAAACCCTTTTTTGAGCTCATTTTTTGGTCTTAAAGGGCTTTTTCAGCCCCTTTTTGATTTGACAATCGTCAGCCGATACTTAAGACTGCGCCGAAATTTTACAAACACAAAAAGGAGGGGGTATGGCAAAGGAAACATTGGTAGTGGTTTCGAAGGTTAAGGATTTCGTGAAGGAACAGGGTCTTCAGACCTCGGAAACAGCGGTGGACGCTATATCTGACGCAGTCCGCGAGCTTCTTACGAAGGCCATCGAAAGGGCGAAAGCCAACGGCCGTCAGACGATAAAGGACCGCGATATCTAGATTTTGAAATGGCGAATTGCCGGAAAGGCCTCGCGCTAACGCGAGGCCTTTTTTTATGCGTGGATGACAATCTTCTCGACACGCGTGGATGACGGGCTTCTATCGCACTATCGTACTATCGCACGATTTTACCAGTCACCATTCACGGTTTTTACAGCCGTCCCTCTATCGATGATATCCTGCGCTGCAGGTAGGGGCCGCCGCGATTTCGGTCGTAGAATTTTGGACGTGGCAGAATCGCCGCGAGAAATGCCGCTTCATGCCTGGAAAGATGTTTGGCTTTCTTTCCAAAATAGTGATTTGCCGCTGCCTCCGCACCGAATATTCCGTTCCCCCATTCGGCGACGTTGAGATATATCTCGAGAATTCTTTCCTTGGATAGCGTGTTTTCCAGTTTGAAGGTTATCAGTATTTCCTTGAGCTTGCGAAAGAGGTTCTTGTCGGGGCTCAAGTAGAGATTTTTTGCCAACTGCATCGTGATCGTAGAGCCGCCGCGGCTGAACTTCCCGCGCTGCATGTTTATCTCCGCTGCTTTTTTTATCGCCTTCCAGTCAACCCCCTCATGTTCCTCGAAGCGGTCATCCTCGGCCAGGATGACGGCGGTGCGAAGGTGAGGGGATATCTCACTTATAGGAACGTAATTTCTCAGGGGTTTCTTTTCACTCTTCCACATGAAGGAGGTCCTCCACGGGATACGCCAGAGGAGGGGAGTTACATCGGGGGTTGAGATCGCCATGGTGATCGTACATATATAGATGAAAGCGCAGATGAGGGCGGTCGGGAGTATAATTCGATTCCTTGAAAGCGACTGGTTACAGTTTTGCATCTCTTATTCCGCCCCCGGCGTGCCGGATATCCGGCATCCCCGCCCCTCGTGATAACGGATGGTAAAGCTTGTCATTCCGATAAGGTGCGTATATAAGGCGCTTCAATATCCACATTTTAGAAACAAACAAGGAGTTTTTATGGCGGTGAAGTCCGACAGCTGGATAAAGCGCATGGCGACGGAAAATGGGATGATAGAGCCCTTCGAGGAAAAACAGGTGAGGGAGGGGATATCCTACGGGCTTTCTTCCTACGGCTACGACTTCAGGATCGGCCCAACATTCAAGATTTTTGAGCCGCGACAGAACGCTGTTATGGACCCGAAGGCCGATTCGTCGGGGAATTTTCGCGATTACGAAGGCGAATTTTGCGACATTCCCCCGGGCAGCTACGTTCTCGCCAAGACGATAGAATATTTCCGAATCCCGCGCGACGTGGTCACCATCTGCTTCGGCAAGTCCACCTATGCCCGCTGCGGCGTCGATATCCACGTGACACCCTTCGAGCCGGAATGGGAAGGGCACGCCACGATAGCTATTTCTAACAGGACTCCTCTTCCCGCCAGAATTTATGCTGGTGAGGGGATGGGTCAGATTCTTTTTTTGCAGTCCGATCAGGCGTGCGCCCTCTCCTACGCGGACAAAAAGGGGAAATATCAGGCGCAGAAAAATATAACTTTAGCTAAGGGGAACGGCTGAGGTGCTTGGATGAAAGATTATTATCAGGTTCTGGGCGTCCCCCGCGGGGCGAGCGTCGATGAAATAAAAAAGGCCTATCGCAGGCTCGCGAAGCAGTATCATCCCGACGTCAACAAGGGGGAGAAGGGGGCTGAGGAACGTTTCAAAGAGATATCAGAGGCGTACAACGTCCTCTCCGATCCCGAGCAGCGCAAGAAATACGATATGTTCGGCAGTGCATTCGATGGCGCCGGGCAGGATTTCAGCGGATTCAGATGGCAGAGCACGGGGGGCGGGCAGGGTTTCGATCCTTCCCAGATAAACTTCGGAGATATTGGAGACCTCGGAGATATCCTCGGCGACCTCTTCAACATGGGAGGGGTTAGAAGAAAGGCGTACTCCCCCGGCGATGCGCGCAGGTCTTCCTATCAGCCCACGGTAAACGGGCAGGATACGTTCGCGGATGTGGAGGTATCATTTGATGATGCCATAGAAGGAACCGAGCGCAGAATATCGATCAGGCGAGGGGATAGGACCGAAAATCTCACCGTAAAAATTCCGGCCGGTGTGGACAACGGCTCGAAGGTCAGGATAAGCGGCAAGGGCCAGCCCGGTTTTGGCGGTGGGAAGGATGGCGATCTCTATTTACGGATTCATGTGACGCCGCATCCGCTCTTCTGGCGGGAGGGGGCCGATATCTATACCGAGATTCCCGTGACGATCTACGATGCGGTCCTGGGAGCAAGTGTCGAGGTACCGACAACCGGAGGCAGTGCGAAAATGAAGATCCCGGTTGGGACGGCCGGCGGACAGAAATTCCGCCTTTCCGGCAAAGGGGCTCCGGTTCTGGGAAAGCGAGGCAAGCGCGGAGATCAGTACGTGATCGTGAAGGTAGTGCCTCCGAAGAAGCTCTCCGCCGAGGCGAAGAAGGCCTTCGAATCGATTGCCGAGCAGTTCCCGTATGATCCAAAAGGGTTTGATTCGCAGTAAGGAGGATTTTTAAAAATTCAAATGGGAGGAGATTATGACACGCACGGTTATCGTTTCAGCGGCAAGAACTCCGATCGGAAGTTTTCAGGGCGCGCTTTCTCAGCTTCGCGCTCCTGATATCGGAGCTGTCACCATAAGATCGGTTTGCGACAGGTCAAAGGTCGATCCTTCATCTATAGATGGTGTTATAATGGGCTGCGTGCTTCCCGCCGGATTGGGGCAGTCGCCAGCGAGGCAGGCCTCGCTTGCCGCCGATCTTCCCGATTCGGTCGGGGTTCTCACGGTCAACAAGGTCTGCAGCTCCGGACTCGTCAGCATAATGCTGGCGGATAAGACCATTCGCGCAGGAGATGCCGAGATAGTCGTCGCAGGCGGAATGGAATCGATGAGCAATCCTCCCTACTATCTGCCGAATGCTCGCGGAGGTTTGCGGATGGGCGACAGCAAACTCGTGGACGGGATGATCTTCGATGGGCTGTGGGATATCTACAGCGATACGCACATGGGAACCTGCGCGGAACTTTGTGCCGAAAAATATTCATTCACTCGCGAGATGCAGGACGCCTATGCGATAGAGAGCTATAACAGAGCGCAGAGGGCGATTGCGGATGGCTTATTCAAGGAGGAAATAGCTCCAGTGGAAGTTCCCCAGCGGAAAGGGAACCCCGTGATCTGCGATACCGACGAGGAACCTTCGCGTGTCAACTTCGAGAAGCTTCCAACCCTCAAGGCCCCGTTTAAGAAAGACGGTACGATCACTCCGGCAAACGCGAGTTCGATATCTGACGGTGCCGCATCGGTTCTGGTGATGAGCGAAGAGAGGGCGAAGAAGCTGGGGCTGAAACCCATGGTTTCGATAATCGCTCATGCCAGTTTTTCGCAGGCTCCGGAGTGGTTTACAACCGCACCGGTCGGAGCGATCAAGGCGGTGCTGAAAAAGGCAAATCTTTCCATTTCCGATATCGACCTTTTCGAGATCAACGAGGCCTTTTCCGCGGTTGTCATGGCTGCGATAAAGGAATTTTCACTCGATCCAGCCCTGGTGAACGTGAATGGCGGAGCGGTGGCACTGGGTCACCCGATAGGCGCATCAGGCGCGCGGATAATGGTTACGCTGATTCACGCCCTGCGCAAGTCAGGTAAAAAACGCGGGCTTGCTGCTATCTGCAACGGAGGAGGCGAGGCGACGGCGATGATTGTCGAGATGCCTTGAAAGCCGTAACTGGTAAAGGTCGTCATCCCCGAGTGACGAGAAGGTTGTCATCCCCGAATGATGAGAAGATCGTCATCCCCGAGTGCTTTAATCGGGGATCCCGCAACAACCGTGACTCGTGACTGGAGAAGAAGAACTCTGGATTACAAAAATACTTTTATCGGTGATTTGGATCTCCTTGCGGAAAGGACTTGCCCCTTCCTTACGGGATGCACTATGCAGGAGCCATCGACGAATATGTAGGCATCCCTCAGCGGGGTTATTTCAAAAGGTTCATCCTGATTTATCAGTCCGCCCAAGAGTTTATAATCTTTCATCTGAGCCGCATACGGCTCTCTCACGCGGTACTGGAGCTCATGAGATTCTGCATCGAGTTGAACGCCACCTGCTGCGAGTATGGCCGCGCTCGATCCAGCCCCCGTCGATATCCAGATTCCGGAACTTCTTTGATGCTCCGATTCTCCACCGACTTTTATCACGTAACGAGACATCTCTGCGGGAGAATTTCTCGCGAAGAGTATGTCGTTGAGCGCGAGGTTTTTTACCGGGACTCCGTCTATCGATGCCTCGATCCGCTGCAGTTTTTTTGGTGCGAGCTTTCCGGAGGCTATTTCCTTGAGGACGTCATGTACGTTGTCGATGTCGGCGCGGCAGAAAAAACCTATCGAATATCCGGGCATCGAATTTATGCCGAGCATGGGTATTTCGCCTGCGAACTGCGATGCTATAAGAAATGTCCCGTCCCCTCCGACGGTGGCGATGAGGTCGGCAGGGAGGCCTGCGTGCATGCACTCTCTTTCGATCAGATCGCAGGCAAGCCCCATCTCTTCAACGGCCCTGCGGACCGCATCGATGGTTTTTTTATGTTCTACGGGGAAATCCGGGCTTCCCTCGAAACGCGTGTTCTCACGTTCGACCCGCCCGGGGTTTTTGAAAACTATAATTACGCGGTTGAGTTTCATATCGGCGGCGTATATTAATTGTGCGGAGGGCGCTTAGCAAGCCCTCTTCTTTGTCCGACGCTTTGCAGGCGTGGGGCTTCAGAAAGGGGAGGAGTGAGGAACAGAGTCGCAATTTTTGGGGGTTCGTTCAATCCGCCTCATCGTGGTCATACCGAAATATGCAGGTGGATTTTTGACAGGGGGCTGGCTGACGAGGTGATAGTCGTCCCGTGCTTTATCCATCCTTTTTCCAAATCGCTCGAAAAATTCGAGCACAGGCTGGCGATGCTCCATCTGGCCCTTTCACCTCTTCCCTTTCCTATCAGGGTCAGCGACATAGAGCGTGAAATGGGAGGGGTCAGCATAACCCTTCGGACGATCGAACGGCTGAAAAAAAGGGATCCCGACAGCAGATTCCTTCTGGTTGCTGGCAGCGATATCAGGGGGGATATCTCAAAGTGGCATCAGTTCGAACGCATCAGGGGAGAGGTTGAAATAATCGAGATTCCGCGCGGCAGCGAATCGAGGATACCGAATATAAGTTCCACCGATGTGCGCGAAAAAATCCGCAGCGGCAGGCGCTTTCATGAGGATCTGGAAAAGGCGGTGGCGATGTACATAATAACCCATGGCCTCTATAGGGAGTGAGCGCGTCTTATAGTTTTAGATTTGTCGAGAATTTTCTAGAAGGTCGTTCCTCCGGTTATCAGCAGATCCCAATTTCCGGTGAAGTCGCTAAACGCTTTAGGCCCGAAGCTGATGCCGGGGGAGTCTTCCCTATTTTTCCAGAGTGGAATTATCACGTCCCCGCCGCCCGCGACGCCGACGCGTGCTCCGGCATCTTTGCCGAAGCGGATCACCGTATCGAGGCCGCCGTAAACCCTGAAGTACTTGTGCCTGTACTGCGGACCCATCGATGTGTGGATCTCCTGGCTTTTGTCCGTGCCGCCGAGCATTACTGCGAGCGATGTGAAGAGGGGTAATGACCTGAAATCGTTGTGAAGGACAAGCGCAGCCCTCTTGTCTTTGACCGCATATCCGGCTGAGATGCTGCGACTCCTTACCACTTTCGAAACCCTGCCGGGCGATATCACGAGTGAAATGTTCGAGCCCGCGCCTGCGGAGGTCAAAGGTGAATAGCTGACTCCCTCTCCGACTCCGGCCAGAAGAAAATTCAGGCCGAATGCGGCGAGATCGACTATCTCTTCGCGAAAGAGAATCTGATCCTGCGTTAGTGAACGTCGCGACTCGACGCTGCTTATCCCCGCCGCCGCATATGCCCCCATCCTTGCCGCGGTCAGAAAGTCTCCGATTCCGCCGCTGGCAGAGGCGTCGCCGTAGAGAAATAATGATCCTCCTCCTCTGAGTAGATATCCCGTGAAGTAGCCCCAGAAGGCCTTGGAACGAAGGTGATCCGCGACCGGATCGGAAAAACCTCCGAGGAGCGATGCCGCCATCATGAAGTAGGGGACCGTGGCAAGGGGGCCTTGAGACGATCCTTCCTCTCCGATCAGCCCGTATTCCGCAAGGCGCTGCTGTCCGTCGGAAAGGGTGTTGTTCATCGCGTAGCGGAAGACCATCCCCTGTGCGAGTGAATAGAAGCCGAGAAGTTCCTCGCCTATGCTGAGATTGGTTTCAAAATTTCCCTTCGTTTTCAGGGAATGTGGTCCGTGGTCGAAGCCCATGTTGAACATCGTGTTCAACGAAAGTCGGTTGTATTCAGAAGTGTGGCCCCCGAAGATTATTCCGTAGTAGCCGCTGAGTCCTAGGTTCATTCGCCATCTTCCGCCGAGGTTGATTTCGGATGTGAGCCCGACCTCGGTTCCTATGTCCATCGTGTATTTCGTGCTTTCTTCGCCGATCATCGCGGCATTGATGTCGGAGTGGCCAAGGCCGATGAGCGAGAGCGACTCATTCTTCAGCGAGAATGCGAGTTGTCCTGAATCTCCAAATATGCGCCCGATCGCTCCTTTGGAACCGCCGCCGAATTGAAGCCCCCAGTGTGAACTCTTCGCGGCTGAGGAGTTGCCTTTGGAATATGATTGCATGAACTGGAGCTCGATGAGATTTGAACGGTCGAATGTGTCGGCGAATTCAAAATCGAGCGCCGCACCTATTCTCAAACCGCTTCCTTCGGATATCGGAGTGGAAAAATTATAGCCGACCTTGAGTTCGGCCCCTATCCCAAAGGAATCTGAAAGGGATAACTCTTCCCTTGGATCCTTGATTTTTATTTCGGGGAAAAATCTTTCAGCCATGACGGCATCCTTCCGCCGGAGGTCTTAGCCTCCGCAAAGATCGTTATTCCGACAGAGATTGCTGGCCCTCCGCATCCCTTTCGTTGAACGCCCTGTCATAGCAGCGACTTCCTTCGAACTCTTCCTCTCGCCCCAGCGGATCGCAGATCCATCCCTTCATGACGACGAACATCATGACATCCTTGAAGGCAAAGGAGAGCTCTTCGTTGGAACCGAACTTGGCGCCGGTCACTATCGTGAGGGTGCCGGTTTCGTGATCAACTGGCTTTCCGCGCAGATATGCGGAACCTCCGGTGTAGGACGAGCCTTCTCCGGGGCATCCAGCGGGTATCGTTCCCTCTTCGTCTTTGAAAAGTAGCCCTTCGATGTAGCGCCAGGAATCGTATATCTTCCCGCCGATCAGGACGTCCTGAGAGTTAGTCTTGCATATCGGAGGGGATATCAGCTTGGGATCGTCGAGGTTAATCTTGAACTCCGACTTGGAGATGTTGATTTTCTCGTCGGGAAGCATATTGAAATCTTCCGGGCTTTTTTGTGGCTTCAACATTTCGGTGGTGAATGTCATGTGAAATACTTCGTCCATCGGCGGATAGTTTCCGAGCGGGCCGCCGGGGTTGTGGAAAAAGGTCGGGCCGAAAAATCTAAGTCCAACCTCCTCGAACACGATGGCGCCGTCGATAGAATAGTATCCGGTGTTCACATCCTTCAGCGTCTGTTTTTTATTCACGCGGTTGCAGAGATTTTCATATTCCCCGCCGTCCATCTCTTCTGAAGTGTGAAATGCCGGGCTGTCGAATCTTCCACCCGAGGCGTAGAAGAAGGCGCATGCCCCTTTTTCGCCTGACTTCACGCCCGACTTGGTGAATTTTTTAAGTCCTTCAGGATCGCATGGATTCACCACTTCGCAATCCGACGGCATGTCGGGCTTTGGAACCCCGGGGGGTGGAAGGGGGCCCGGATATGAGAGAGTCGATGTAAATATTCTCCATCCATTCGACTTAAGGTCTTCGGGGACGTTAGGGTATCCGTTAAAAATTCCCTTTTTGTCGGAAGCGAGTTCACTATCGTGAAGGAGGCTGGCGAAGTCGAAGGCGTTTTCCTCAGGGTAGTCGGTGGTGACGGGGTGCGTATCCACCGCCCTGAATACCGAGGTTACTCCGTCACCTGGAGTACTTACGATCTCCTGGCCATCGGTGGACGTGATATGCATCTCGTCGAACGGATCGAGAATTATGGCGCCTAAAAAAACTTCATAGTCGGAATCTTTCAGTTTTCCTTCCTCCTGTAAAAATCTTCGATCGTGCTTGGATGAAATGGAGGAAAGTCCTGGAAATTTTGGATTAAGAATCGCGGACATCGTCTGGGTAACTCTCAGGACCATCATTCCCGATCTCGGGTTTATGGCCGCTTTGAGTACAGCCGACATCGTAGTTTGCCGGTAGGATCCGTCCGGGTTTTTTGCCGGGTTGCCTGCTGAGTCCAGTTCCTGTGCCACTATCTTCAGATCGGCGTTGAATATTCCTTTCTTGAGGCTGGTCCCTTTCTGACGGTGAAAATTGATGCATCCGAAGAGGGGCATATTCTCCGTAGTGAACGCCCCGGGGAGGAGATCGAACCCCTTCGATGAGAGCGATACCGGGGCAAGCTCGAAGATCTCGTCCACCATCTCTCCGCTGGATTCGTCTATCACCGGGATGGAACAACGGAAACCCTTGCCTGATTCCGGTATGGCGGAGTCTATCTTCTCCCTGCTGTCGAGCCAGCGGAACATATCCTTATCTTCGCCCTCTATCGATATCGATACGACGCGCATCGCGCTTTGTGAGGTGTCGGAGGTGCGCATGAACATTGGAAATGATATGTCAGTGGTTTCGGCCGTCACCCCCTTGAAGGGGAATTCCTTCTTATTCGCCACGTATTTCGATCCGCCGGAGGTCTTGAAATATATTTCCAGCGCCGGGCTTTCCTGGATCGTGGTCGTTCCGGAAACCTCGGTTTTTATCTCCCCGTCGGATGTGAGTATCTTGAGGATGGCGCGGTCTTTGACCTCGCTTCCGATTCCGGCCATCTGTCCGTCTGCGCCGAGCAGGTCATCGGGCTGATAGGTCACTACGACATACATCGATGTTTCATCATAGCTGGGCTGGAAAGGTGGAAGGGTGGCCGGGAGTTTGCTGCCTGAAAAATCGTCTCCTCCGGAGAGCGCCTTCGCTATTTTGTCGCTTATCTCCTTCATGCTCTTCGCGACGAAGATGGCATTTTTGGGAATCGCGAACTGTCCGCGCGATTTGCTATCGGGAAGCTCCTCTATGGCTATCGAGGTTATTTGCAGCGGGTTTGTGCCGGAATTTTTTATCGCAAGAACCTGCTTTTTCGCGTCCAGCGATATTCCGGTGTTTCCCTTGAGATCTATAGTCAGTAGCGGAGCCGCATCCGGATATAGTGCGCTGCAGGATGAGTCAACTTCGGCCATCGGGTTTCCTTCCGTAGATATGGGAAGTAGTGAACAGGGCTCGGATGAGGGATCTCCGCATGCTGTGCATTCCGTGTAGGAAGGGGTGCCGGAGCAGTCCAGCTCCTTGCAGCGGAAGAATTTTCTCTGAGTGCTGGCCGGAAGGGCCGAGCCACCTATCTCTACCATCTCTACGCCGGGATCCTTCGTGTTGCCGTTTTCATCCAACAGGTCGATCGATCCCTTTCCGGATTTTGAAAGGGCGGTCGCGCGCAATATGAACTGATCCGAGCCTATTGCTATGGATTCAGTTATGACTCCCGGTTCCGTGTTTTCTATGGACGGACGGAAGGTGACATTTAGCGATATGGACTCTCCACCCTTGAGGGTTCTGTTTAGCGACTGCACAGATTCCAGGTAGAAGGGACCCTTCTTGGAGGGGAGCGATATCTGCTGTACGGTCGAACCGATGTTGGTCGCGCGAAATTTTCTGCTGCTTTCATAGCGCTTCCCGACGTCGAGGTTCGTGTCGGCGATATAGGTTCCGTTCGAGATGTCCAGATACTTATCCCCGGCTATGGGGGCCTCAGTCTGACGGCCGTCAGGATCGACAAAAAGCGCTGTCACCGAAATATTCTTCTCGCCACCTCCTCCGCATTCGCTGAGGGAGGGGGATATCGCTCCGGTGAATAAGGCCTGCATGGAAGCGCCCTTGAGATATGTATCGGCTGCCGGGATTATCGATCCGAGCACGGTGCCTATCGCAAGCTTCATTGCCCCTGAGGCGTCCGGGGGAGAACCGCTCGCGGGCTGAAGATGTGGCAGCTCCTCGGTTGCTTTTGTGGTCAATGTCAGATTGGGGACTTCGCCGACTATCCCCAGGGCGGATATGAAGAAAGAAAATCCGCTCATGCTTATGTTTCCAGATGAATCGACGGGGCCCTCCGCAATGTTGGAGGTGCCATCGCTGTTTCCTCTGGCGTTGATGGTTATGGGGACAGGCAGACCGCCCCCCTCGAATTGTATATCGGGAAATTCCGAGCCTATCAGCTTTGCCGATGATCCGGAGATGTGAATTGGGAAAGGGGGAACTTCGCCGCAGAGTTCTTCTCCCTCGCCGATGCCAGCCTCTATATTATCCCCTTTGATCTGGACGCAGAGGCGCGATGTGAATGTTATGGTGCATTTTCTTCCGGTGACGTTTTCACTCGGCGCCTTTGCTTCATCGGCTTCCCCTGCCGGAGGAGGAAAATAGACTGGGGTGAAATCGTCCCCGGCGCAGGATGAAAATAGAACGGCGCAGCAGGCAAGTAAGGCCGCCGCCCCGCGGATTTTTACTTCGATTCTGTTTGCCATATGTGGCATCTTTATCGTCCGGTCTTAAAAAAAGTTGCGCGACTTTCGAAACTCCGATTCTCGGGGGACCCTAGTCCCTTGGATGATCCATCGGCAATATGCGCCGCTCCGGCCCCCTGCGTCATATAATTGACACAGGCGGGCTTTTTTAACGCAACTTTTTTCTTTAACGGACGAGAAAGGGGGCAAGTATGAGAAGAGTTAAAAATATAGCTCTCCCTGCGGCACAGCTCCTGCTGTTCCTGTTGATAGTCTGCGCTGGGCGCGTCTCTGATGCAGGAGTGCATCATTATATTGCGAAGATAAGAAGCTGGTGGCAGGACTCATCGATATCTTCTTCTTCTTCTTCTTCTTTGCAACGATCGATCTCCTTTTCCGACGAGGATGTGGATAAGCTTCCGGAGAAGGAGAGAAATGTCGGCAGCGAGAAAAACCCCGGCATGTGCCAGATACCGCGTCAGCCGGAGATAGTGATATGCGAAATCGGCTCAGGTTTTTTGTGCGTCGATTCGCCGCCGGGAGGAGTGGACTCGGAATATTTTGTCATGCGCGGAACCATAGATATGCAGGGATCGGTCCTCGCAAAACTTCGCATTGCGGTTCAGCATGAATATACCAAGGCGATAAGCTATGTCGATACATCTTCCTACGATACATCCGGATGCTGGGATGCAAGCAGAAACAGCGACAGGCTCTGCATAGACAGGGAAGGAAGATACTCGGTAAGAGTTCCTCTGTCTTCACCGGGCCCGCATGCGGTATCGATTTCTGCGAGCAGACTCTCGGGCGATGCGGTCGAAAAAAGAATTCGAACTAGCCGCGTGGTCAGGCCCTCGCTTACGGATGCACAGGTCATTTTTTCGCCCGACGTAAAATCTTCGGGCACGTTGGATCCCGGCATTGTAATGGTAACGCTGGACCTTCTTCCCGACTGCAGTTTTTGCGATTTTATTGGGGCTTCCACTGGCGGGCTTGAAGTTTCAGTGAAAAATTCCACGGTCGGTGCGGGTGGGGAGAAGAGAGAGATAGCTTGCGTGACCAACGTGGAGCAGGGCGGCCAGGGAAAATTTTTCGTTGGAGTCCCCGTCTTGCCCGGGGATAATGAGCTTCTGATAAAGGTCTGCAATGCCGCCACCGGCGATCAGTGCGTGCTTTTAAAGCCTTATGAATTCAAGGTTTCCGGGGAGGTGCCGAAGCTGGAAATAATTTCTCCCCCTCCTCATCCATCCTACGATGCAGATCAGTATCCGACCATATCATGGGATTTCCGCCTTGGCGGTGGAATCGAATGCGTTGACGTGCAGTTGAATCGCGAGGAGCCGCGCGAGCTGTGTGCCGACCCGTCGGGAGTTTTTTCGGCGGAGATAGAGCCTCGGGAGGGGATCAATATAGCCAGCATGGAATCAAAAGAGGGACACCAGTTTTCCTGGACCTTCGGCTGGGGGCGCATCGAGAGCCCTTTTTCAGAAAATGGATCGATGAGGGTGTCGAAGGCCGCCGCGCTGTCATTGTCCAGCGGGTTTTTAAGAAACGCGCTTGTTCCGTTCATAAATAATATCCTAGGCGCGGATGAGTTTACGACACTTTTAGCCTCGATCTTCATGGGGGAGCCGGAGGCGGATCCTTCAGGCGACGATGGCGCGAAAAGCACAACATCGACTGAAGCCGTTTCGATAGATGGATGCGAGGAGAAGGGCGCCGGTCCGGAATATAAAATTGAGCTTGCTGGAATTCCACAGATAGGTTCGATCGCAATATCCTCCTTCGATCTAGCGGAGGGTGAAATTTCAATAGTTCTGGAACTTGAAAATACAAGAGCGGACTTGAATGTTTCAACGGACGCAGATGGCGACGGTCTTTCGGACAAAGATCCTCTCCCCCTTTTCGTTTCCTTCCGGAAGGCGACTGTGGATCTCCTTGTGAAGAGGGAAAGGAAGGGAGATGGCGACTATCTTATTTTTTCCAGCCGCCATGACGACTGCTCCTACAAGGGGAAGAAATATTGCAAACATATTCCTTCGCCGCTTGTTCTCGAGAACATAGTGGGGGATGCGTCTCCCTTCGGGCATTTCATCTGGTGCGACGTGAAGCGGGCATCCTCCTCCGTCAGGGAAACATGCAAGGCGTTCAACTCGATTCACGCGCAGACGGCGGCTGTCAATGATGCGATTCTCGATGCCGTCAACAAGCTGATCTATTGTGGGGGGTCCTCATATGCGACGGGCCTGATGCGAGGATATCTCTCTATGGAACTTCCTCTCGGCGAGGAGGGGGGCGACGGGATATTCGGCGGAATTTTGCCTGCGATTAAACTTCCACTTGGCTTCAAGCTTGGGGGGGATAGCGAAATCACGTCGAAGGGGCTTACTGCAGCGATAGACCTTGCAGTTGGGAACAAGAAGCACTTCGCAGGGATTCCTCCCGGTAACATGGTTGAAAGCGCGGGAGTCATACTCACATCCGGCGATATCTCGTCTTCATACAACAGATATTCGAAGGGACTGGGAGTTTCGCTACTGCTCGATGCCGTGAACGCTCTTCTGTACACGGGGATTGCGCATGGAGATGGCAAATCGGTTAAAGGGCTTCTCGACATAGACATCCATGAGCCTTTTTTTGGAAAGATCGGTTTTGATTTCGTCAATGAGTGCGATGCCTTCGAGCCGGTGCCTGGAGTGAAGGATTCTATTCCGACCCTTTGCTATGTGAGGCCGAGGGTCATGGAGCTTCTCGGTTCTGCGCTTTCCGGATACGGTTATTTTACGCCCAAGCAGCCGCTGCTCATGGCTATAAGAGGCAACAGGGCGCTGGCTCCGAGGCTCTCAGTTTCCTCGGTGGAAAAGATGCCGGTGGTTCCAAGGAGCGGTGATCTGAATTTTTCCGGCGATTCGGAAGTCCCAGAGGGAAACCTCCTCGAAATACAGCTCGGCGGGGTCGAACTTTCCTTCTATGCCCTTGAAATAGATCAGTCCCAGCCAGCCGACCGTTATGGAAATCTGCCGATCAAGTTGGATTCCAGCGGAAAGCCGATAATAAAATCGATGCGCCCCAAGGATCCGGATCCGTGGAAAGGGCAGATCGTAAGTTTCGATGTCAGCGCTCTGATAGGGATAGAGGTCGGCGATTTTGAAATGGATGAGTCGAGCGAAAGCGGGTATTCAATAAAAATAAGAACGCTTTCGGACAGGTCGAGGCTTCTGATAACTCCGATCGAGGGGACCAACGCGACCACCATTCCATCGCGAAGACTCATATCGAGCCTTGCGGATCAGTTGATGACGGCGCTTGCGGCCTATTCACCCAAGGCCAGCGCCATTGCTATCCCCGTTCCTTCGAACTTTTCCTTCGAAGGGCAGGAGGACACCGTGCTCGGCATGACGGGGCTTGCTTCCATAGAGCTCGGTCCGGACGGCATAGAATTGGCGGCGGACGATGGCTCCAACAGAATCAACATTCTCGCCAACATAATCCTCGAGCAGATGCTTCACTACTCTGGAGAGGAAAAGCGCTTCGTCCTGCATTGAGTGAGCGGGCGTCGGCGGCGCTTTAGAATCTCAATATCTGTTCAACGACCTCGTTGTCGCCGATATCGATGTTGATCCATTTTTTGAGGACCACCGAGAGATCTTCGTCCTTGTAACTCGCCTCGAGGTAGTATTTTCCTGGATCGATTTCAAAGATTTCCCAATCGTCGCCTGTGACTCCGCTTATTATTTCGCGGTCGGCTCCGTATTCGAAAACTTTGAACTTGCAGGTGATGATCTTGTTGTTCGGCCCGCGTCCTATTATCTTCAGTTTGCCCGTCGTGTAGATAGCCTCATGGCTGGAGGATTTGCCATCTTCTACTTTCAGGTCGCGGAGCCAGATCATCGGCTTGGTTCCGGTGGCGGACGCGATGTCTATCGCGAGCGCGTCATATACGCCGGGGGCGAGGTCAAAGACGACCCAGTCCGAGGTGGGGGGCGCGTTCGATACGACTTCATCGGAGGCTGCCCGGTAGATCGTGAACTGTGTTTTGATCGGAATTTCTTTTGCGTTTCTCCCCCGCAACTTGAGCGTTCCGAGTATGAATTTGATCACCTGTTCGGTAGGCTTCGTTGCGGCTACCTCCACGTTTTGAACGGGAACGGATGGCCTCGGTTCAAGTTCCGATTTCAGGCTCACCGCTACTATGTCGTAAGTTCCGGGAGGAAGCGAGAGCATGACGGGGTCACCCGATTCGGACCTGGCCTTTGCAATGGCAGTGGAATCTTCCTTTTCGCGTATAGTGAACTCGGCGGGGATCTTGTTGTCTTTGCCGTCCACGGCCGAAATTTTCAGGGTTCCCATTTCGAATCTGATTGGAAGCTCTTTTACTTCGGCCGATTTTATTTCGAGTTCCTTGATGCGAGTCCTGGGGCTTGCTGCCATCTTAGGGTCGGTTCCGATCGCGATTATCTCATAAGTGCCTGGAGGGAGCAGTACCGTGCCGCCTGAGCTGTCGAACGCGCCGTTTGCTATCGGGAGGTCCGGGCGACCGGCTTTATAAACCTGATAGACGAATGAAATTTTTTCTTCCTGCGTCGTGACTCCTGTCAGCAGCAACGATCCCTTCTGAAATCGGAATGTCACATCCTTCGATTCACCGAGAGTTACCGCGACATTTTTTTCGTTTATGGAAAATCCCTCCGGGGTGACTTCAGCGAGGTTCGCCATTATGTCGTAACTCTGAGGGGTTAAAAAGACAGGGGTGGACTGCGCCTCGATATCCAGTATGGCCGGAGGACCTGAAGGGCCGTCCGGGCCCAGCGGAATGATTTCGAGTTTTGCAGCGACCGGGCGACCATCGTTATCGAGCGCCAGAAAATTCGCCTGCCCCAGATCGAAGTTGACCGTCTGTTCAACCTTCGTGGTCTCGATTATTTCTACCCCCTTGAGCATCTTGGAAGGCTTGCTCATCTCAGGTGAGGCGTAGTATTCGATCAGCAGATCGTAGGTTCCCGCCGGGAGGTTCAAGAGCTTCGTGCCCATGCTCTCGTCCTGCTTGACGACGCTCTGCGTTCCGGCGCGGAAGACCTTGAGGCGAAATGGAATAGGTGTGGCACCGGCCTTGGCTGAGAGTTTCAGGTTGTAAGGAACTGTGGAGTTCACCGCATCGGAAAGGGCGCTTCGCAGCTCGCTTTCGTTTCTTGCGAGAAAGAATTTTCCGCCGCCGGATTGTGCTATGCATTCCAGCTGTTCACGATCCTGCTGGGCTATGTCGAATGCCACCGTGTTTATGATGTACCCCTGAGCCGAGGTGTCGATCTTTTTGGCGGCCGCGCAGGCATCGGCTCCGCAGTTATCGCCGCCGTCGGAGAGGAGGACAATCACGCGGTCCTCCTCCTTCACGGCAGGGAAATCCGAAAGGGATTTTTCAAGCGCTACCGAAAGGGGGCTCATCCCTTTGGGCTCGATCGCTGATAAGGTTTTTTCTATGGCCTCAAGGACAGGCTCACCCATGGGGAGAAGTAGCTTGGTGTCGTTGCAATCCCCAAGGTCGGCAGGGCTCTCGGACCCGAAAACCCTGATGGCGATATTTCTCGGAAAGTCTTTCTGCTGCTGAATGAACTCGAACATCACTTCGCCCACCGCCTTGCGCAATACCTCGTACTTGGTGCTGCTGCTTGCAGCGAATGGGGCGGACATGCTCCCGGATGCGTCGAGTATCAGGACTATGTTCGTCTTTGCAGTGACGAGCTTGGGCTGAAAGGGAACCTGATGTGGCTCCACGGGCGGTTGATCCGTCGGGGGAGTTATCCCGCTGGCCGAAAGAGAGCTCAGGGCCGGGGTGTCGGAAAGCGCAGCCGCCTTTTCCTTTTGCTCGACGGGGGGGAGCTCCGGGGTGCGGGGACCGAGGGGAGCACTTTCTTTTTCTTCGACGCTCTCCTTTTGCTTCTTGGCCTGCTCCGCTTTTTCCGCGACTGTCGATTCCTTGCCCATCTTTTCGCGGGCGAGCCTAGCTACGCGAGCGCTTCCTTCCAGGACTGGCGGATCTATGCGCTGTTTTGCCTCTGCGGCAGGTCCCCCTCCTTTGCGGGGGGAAGTGCCGACCGACGGTTCCATCTTACCCTTGCACCCCGAAAGCAGGAGGAGGGAAGAAAAAAACACAATAATTACAATTAGTTTAGGTGATTGTCCTCGTCTCATGGGATATAGTTAGCACAGACGGAATCGTTTGAAAATATACTAAGTAACCTCTGAAAAATCAGCA
>Ga0208694_1002641_pt1 | contig 18482 bp, 18 predicted proteins | sample AD_UKC078_MetaG_FD_184442 | JGI IMG/M metagenome (GOLD analysis project Ga0208694, IMG submission 184442) | Active sludge microbial communities of municipal wastewater-treating anaerobic digesters from USA - AD_UKC078_MetaG (SPAdes) (version 2) | ecosystem: Engineered > Bioreactor > Anaerobic >...
CATATCCTCCTTCCACTTGAGGGGGAGGTCGGAGGCGTGCCGGACGTAGATCGGCCAGTCTGGAGGCAGGCAGCCAAAGTACTTCATGCTGATGTCGCAGTAGTGGGTCAGCTTGATCATCCTGCCCGAGTTGTTGTCGCTCGGCCTGAAGCAGAGCTTCGCCATCATCAGCATGCACTCTTCGACCGACTCGGCGACGTAGAGGAGGTGCTCGGGCGCGGGCTCGCAGTATACCTTCGAGCCGTCCCTCGCGTCGATGATCTCCCAGTCCTCCTTCTTGTCGGTCCTGCCCAGGAAAGCCCTCCTGTACATGACGCTGTGGGATTGGACGACGGCCGGTACCCCAAGCCTGTTGAAACCGGTGGCGATGGAGGCCGCCTTCTGAGAGTACGCACCCCAGGCGACGCCGCAGGCGCCCACCTTGGAGAGGATGTAGTCGGCGATGTCGTCGTAGTTGGCACGCTCGTTCCTCCCGGCGAAGATCGTAGCAACCTTGATCCCAGCCCCGTGGAGGTGGGCGTTGGCTACGCAGCTACCTATGTTGCAGATGTTTCTGCCGTCGAAGCCGCCGGGGAACTGCTCCCAGATCGTCTTGCCATCCTCGTCAGTATAAAGGGACATGTCCATCGCCATGCAGCCGGTGGCCGCCACGATGAAGCCTCTGTCAACGAACTCCCGGGCGATGTCGTAGCACTCCTTCGTGCCGTTCGGGTAGTTGCCACACCCGATGATGGCGATGACCCCGGGGATCGTCCCGAGGACCAGAGGTGCTCCGACCCGGCGGATCTCCGTGTCCTTGACGGGACCTCTGCCGGCCCTCATCTTGAACTTCTGGTTTCGGATGTAATCCTTGTTGGCGTAGGCGTAGAGGCTGAGGATCGGTATATCCTGGGGACAGACCTGCTCGCACCTCCGGCAGCCGACGCAGATCTCGTAGGTCGAGCTGAGGGGCTCGTAGTTCCCTTTGGCTGCCGCCTGGACGACGTCGCCGATCTTGATGTGGGGGGGACAGACGAACTGGCAGGAGTGGCAGTAGGTACAGGACTCAGCGTACTTCTTGAACTCCTCCTCAGATAAGAAGGGGTCTGCCTCTCTTATGGCCGCTCGCTTAGGCTTGACGGCGATCGCCGTCTTGACCCCCACCTCTCCGGCCTTGACCGGATCGAGGACGACGACGCCAGGCATCCTGAAGTTGACGAGGTCGTCGACGATCTCGTCGACGGGATCGTTCGTCCTGTCGGGGAGGCCGAGCATGATCTTCTCGTTGGTGGCGATCAAGGGAATCTTGTACTTCTCGGCATCGACGATGGCGTCGGTCCAGACGCACTGCTCGTCGACCATGATGCAGTCCATGCAGTCGCCCCGGACCATCTTCCTCCACCAGCCGATGGCGCCGGCGATCTTGGCCTTCGTACCGACCATCCTGTACTTGTCGTTGAACTCCTGGTCAGGGTGGCCGATACCCTCGCAGATCCTGGTGTTGTCGATGGCGGTGCAGCAGACGCCGCCGATGTCGACCTTGTCCCAGAGCTTGTTGTCCTCGGTGTAGAACATCGCCTCGGCGGAGCCCGCCAGGTTGTGGCCGTAAGTGATAAGGATCGCCTTGTTCTTGTCGAGGGTCCCCATCCCGCACTCGACCAGGGGAGCGTCCTCGTCGCCCCGAGGCATGTCGTAGGCGACGATCTGGATCAGATCCGAGACCTCTTTGCCGAGGGAGTCGAGCATCCCGGCGTGGAGGGCCTTAGACTCGAAGTCGAGGTAGCTCCCCTCCTGGCCGGTGTGGGTGCATGCCAGCAGCTGGGATACCTGCTCCTCGACGTAGTTCAGGACCGGGCCGAAGTCCTTGAGGGTCTTGGGCTTGATCCCGGCTATCGTCCTGGTGAGTGGCGCATCCACCAGGATCTCGTCGCCCATCTTGAAGGGGAGGTCTCCGAACTTGTCCAGGCACCAGTGGTAGAGGTGTCGGCCGTGAGCGCAGTGAGCTGTGCAGCCCATGAGGACCGCGAGGAGGACGATCCTCCCCTGCTGGGCGGCCTGGTCTATGCCGCAGGCTCCCCTCTTGTTCCCGGTCAGGTCGCAGGGACCGTAGGTACAGAGGGTGCACCGATCGCAGATCGGGGAGTAGAAGACTTTGTACCTGTTTATCAGCTTGAAGTCCCAGTCTCTCAGCGTGGCGATGCTCGGATAGGGGAACGGGCCCATGGGCTGGTCCCACTCCTCCACCTCCTTCACTACCGCGCCGATGTTAATCTGGACATTCTGCATGTCCTCAACGGCAAAACTGCCTTCCATCTTATCCATGCTTGACCTCCTTCTGTACTCTGGTTTGCTCGGTAGTCGCATGTAGAAGATAAAACCCTTTCGGATTGCCTACTAGTATAATGCAGATATTATTGTTTAGTTTATTGATTAGAACACATATACATTTAAGTTTGTGAAATCGTGACGGTAATTTAATGCTAAAAATTAACGATTATGTTTTGATGAGAGGATATCCATTTTAATTGATGAAAATCCATCCAGATTGAGATCAGTCCGCCAGGTTGAAATGGAAAAAGACAGGAGAGGGAGGAGGTTCATGATGCATATAAGAGAAAGCTTCGCGGAGGCCGAGGCCTGCCACCACGGCGGACGGATACGGGCGGAAGCCGCCAAGAGAAGCCTCGCGCAGGAGGACCTCCTGGACTACAGCGCCAACATAAACCCCCTCGGCCACCCGCCCCTAGAGGACCTGATCCTCCGGGAGATGAAGAAGATAGGCCATTATCCCGACAACGATTACGTCGCATACCGGAGGTCTTGTGCGAGGTTTGTGGGGGTAGACCCGGAGAACGTCGTTCCAGGAAACGGATCCTCAGAGCTGATGAGGCTCTTCGCCGAGGCCCTGATCGAAGAGGGAGAGAGAGTCTTGATACCGACCCCCACCTTCGGCGAGTACGAGGCCCAGTCCCGCCTCTTTGGGGCTGAGGTCGTCCACGTCCCGCAGGGGATCCGAGAGCCAAAAAGTCCGAAGGATTTTCTGGACGATGCCCTCCTCAGGGGGGCGAAGGCGGCCTTCATCTGCAACCCCAACAACCCCACGGGGATCCTCCTCCCCAGGTCCGAGGTCGCAGAACTGGCGGAGAGGTGCGAGAGGGCTGAGACCTTCCTCTTCGTCGACGAGGCATTCATCGAACTCTCAGACCCCGACCAGAGCGTGGCGGCCATGGCGCCGGAGATGGAGCATCTCTTCGTAGTCAGGTCCCTCACCAAGTCCTTCGGGGTTCCTGGCATAAGGCTCGGCTTCGGAGTCGCAGGAGACGAGCTGGCAGAGGTGATGAACAGGACCCGCCTCCCCTGGAGCATCAGCTCCCTCGCCTCGGCGGCCGGGGCCCACCTCCTCGCCCAGGAGAGCCACCTCGTCGAGAGCAGGCGGGTGATAAAAGAGGAGATCAGATGGCTCACTTGTGAGCTGAAACGGCTCGGCCTTGATCCGATCGAGAGCTCCGTCAACTTCATCCTGGTGGGTGTGGTCGGAGCCGGCATCCGTTCCTCGGAGCTCGTCAAGCTGATGGAGGTGGAGAGGGTCCTCGTCCGGGACTGCAGATCCTTCGGCCTCGGAGAGGATTACATCAGGTTGGCCGTCAGGAGGAGGGAGGAGAACGAGAGGATGATCGGAGCTCTCGAGAAGGTGCTGGGATGGAGAGGGTGAGCTGTGATCGTTACCCGTGCCACTTTTCCGGCCAGGACTGCACCTTCTGCTTCTGCCCCTTCTACCCTTGCGGCGACGAGAGGACTGGAGGCAGGGTCGCAGACGGCGAGTGGTCCTGCGAGGATTGCCGCCTCCTCCACGACCCCGATGTGGCGGCTATGGTGATAAAGGGGCTGATCCGGGGCGAGGACCTGGAAGAAATCTGGACAATTTTGGAGAAGAGGCTATGAACCGCCAGAGGGCTGAGATCCCGACGAAAGAGAAAATGAGGGCGAGACGGATATGATCCACCATATCGTCTCCTTTGCCCTTTCGATCCCCGAGCCTCTGGCCATCCTCCTCCTGGCGGTCGGCATCGACCTGATCTTCGGGGAGCCGCCGGCGAGGGTCCATCCGGTGGTCCTGATGGGGAGGCTGATCGGAGGCCTGAGAAGCAGGGCCGGGCCGACGAGAGGCTGGGGGGTCGCCATCGCCCTAGTCCTCATCCTCTCGTCGGCGGTGATCGGCCACCTTCTGATCGGAGTCGCAGACCACATCCGCCACTTCGGCCTCGGGGTCCTCATCTCGGCGTACCTCCTCAAGTCGACGATCGCGATTAGATCTCTCCTCGAGACCTCCAGGGAGATCGGAAGGCTGGTGGAGGAGGACCTTGAGGAGGCGAAAAAGCTTCTTCCCGCCCTGGTGAGCCGCAACCCCGAGAAGCTGACTCGGACCCAGGCTACATCAGCAGTGATCGAGTCCCTCTCCGAGAACTACGTCGACGCCATCGTATCGCCCCTCTTCTATTACCTCCTCTTCTCTCCCCTCGGCCTGGGGGTGGAGGCGGCCCTCGCCTTCAAGGCGACGAACACCCTGGACAGCATGCTCGGGTACAGAACCGAGGAGCTGAAGGACCTGGGATGGGCCTCGGCGAGGCTCGACGACATCGCCAACTGGGCCTCGGCGAGGCTGAGCCTCCTGATCATCGCCCTGGCCAACCCCTCCCGGGCGGGGGTGGCGGTGAGGGTCGCCCTCCGAGACCACGGTGCGACCCCGAGCCCCAACTCCGGCTGGCCGATGGCGGCGGCAGCGGGGGCCTTGGGGATCAGGCTGGAGAAGCCGGGAGTCTACGTCGTCGGGGAGGGGGGTAGGGAACCATCGACAGAAGATATAAACCCCGCCCTGAGGCTTTTGGCGACGGCTATCGGCCTCACCGTGGCCGGGGCGGCCGTTCTGCTCATGATTATTCTCTGAGCATCTCCGGCCGAACCCGTCCCTCGATCTCGCCTGCCTCTCGATCCCGCTTATTCGATCACCTCTCGCGTCCGGCCACCTCACTCGTTGCAGGAGTCCTGGCCGCACTCCTCGCAGCTCATCAGGCCGCAGGCCTCATTCTGACCCTTGATGACGACGAAGCCTCGACCCCGGGAGTCGTCGACGTAGTCGATGACGGCGACCCGGAGCTCCTCGAACTCGCTCGGGTTCATGTAGACCTGGACGTCGTTGCTCTCAAAGACCAGGTCCTTATCGTTGAAGGGGCCGAGCCCCAGGGCGAACCTCGGCAGGTCGCCGGGGTTGCTCGTCTTGAAGAGCTTGACGACTTTCCCCTCCACCTGGCTTGCCAAGAGCTTCTCCGCCGCAGCATCGGTTATCTCGATCATTCTTTAGCACCGAGGAGAGCTGGTCGGTGGAGATATTAAAGATATGCCATTGGAGATCGGCTCTCCCTTCCGATCTGATGACTCCATCAACTGGAGAGGAGAGGCTGTGCTGGTCCGACAAAATCTTTATCAGGGCCGCAGACCACCAAAAGGCCGATGGAGAAGATGGGCGACCTGCTGGATATGCTCCGACGCTTCAACAGCCTGGGGTCGACGAAGGAGGCGGCGACGGAGGTCTTCGGCTGGGGCGTGGAGGACGTCCTGATCAAGGAGGAGCGGCCGGGCGTCGACCAGGTGATCGTCAGGTTCTACAACGGCCAGATCATCGAGGCAAGGCACATCCTCAGCCAGGAGGGGGTCGTCGAGTTCGGGGAGGAGTGGGAGTTCCGGCTGAAGATGAGGACGGACCTCACCTCAACCCTGCGGTACAACGCCTTCTACTCCCGGTACATCCACGGGAAGGGGTACCTCCGGATCGACATCGGATACGTCGAGAACAAGCTCCTCCGAAAGATGCTGGAGGACTTCTACATCCCCCGGATGCGGTCGATCTACAAGCCGATCATCCTCGAGTACAAGGGGCTCTTCGACTACGACTTCTTCGGGATCGAGGTGAGCTGCGACCACGCCGAGGCGTACTACTCCACCGTCCGGCAGGGGCGGGAGGAGGCGGAGTCCGGGATCGATGACGTCATCAGCCGGCTCAACTACCTCTGCGACATGATGAAGTCCGAGAAGATCCGGAAGGATCTTAAGGCCCTGGACGAGGATCTGTGCAAGGTTCTCAGCATACTATGTCCGTCGGGGTGAGCCCGACATTCTGGCTTAAGTTAATGCATCTAATTTGTGCAAACCAATCGATAGCAGGCAAATATTTTTATATGAACGTATGATTATACTAGATCATGAAAATACCACCGATCCTCATAGGAATTATGATCGTATCGTTTGCGTTGGGCACCATTACTTCAGCAAAATCTAGCGACATATTTATTGACTATCTTACTGATATGATCTATGAAGATTGTCAAGGTAACGATATTCAAATCAACCAACCGTACATCATCAACATAAAAACAAACGAGTCAGTTGACGTAATAACGTGGCCTTACGGCTATCAAGATCTACGAAGAATAATTGAATTATTTGGTGAGATAGAACCGTTTGCATTTTTTCAAGGATCATGCGAAAATAAAGGTGTAAGTATTAGCGGAGCCGATGGTTGTGGAATACTCACCTGCCAGAACAATAGACTAGACATAAATCAATACACCTACTTTTGGAATGGCATCCGAGTTGCTGTTCCTAAAGAGGAGTTCAAGACTACTTTTGGCCCAAATAGCCCAATAGTTGAAACACACGGAGACAAAAGTCCTGTGACAACCGGGGATAATAGCCCAATTACTCAGAAAGAAAATAATATTTTGAATGAACTGTTTTGGTCCAAAGGAACAATCGGAGGATTAATTGTAGCAGGAGTATTAAATATAATTTATATCTTCGTTAAGAAACATCGATTTAAAAGTCCTTGAATTGCAGGCTACCATTTAAAGACCTGCATACTGCGCGACCTAGCCACAGCCCGCTCTGCAACGATGCAGCTCCCCATCGCTGCCACTCGCCTGTTTTCGCCGCCCCCGCATCCCCGCGCCGCCGGGGGCGATCGGCGCCAGCACCTCTATCCAGCCCAGACCACCTCCCGTTCCACAAAGGGGGCGATGTGAGGGCTCAGACCTCCGATAGTTACAAGGTCCACATCCCTTCCGAAGAGGTCTTCGAGGAAGAAGGCCAGATCCATGAAGCTGTCGAAGGAGGGCTCCACGAACTCCACGAGGACGTCGACGTCGCTCGTCTCCTTTCCCTCGCCCCGAGCATGAGAGCCGAAGATCCCGATCCGCTTCACGCCGAACCGGCTTCTTATCTCATCGTCGTGCTCTTTCAAGATTTTCAAAGCGTCCATCCGTCGATCCCTCCGAAATGCCCTTTTTCGCTATTTTGATGCTTTGGAGTTATCTACCTTTTGACATTGTCGAAGATCGTCATAATCATCGCCCCCGTCAGCTCCGGATGATGCCGCCGCCCTTCTCGCCATCGTCTGTTTTTCGCCGCCCGCCTCTCTCGCCCGGTGGAGGTCTCGCGCCCCCTCGACGCAACCGCCTCACATCCCCGCGCCGCCTGGGTCGATTGACCTCACTATCGATATGAGACCATTTCAGCGGCGATCTTTCGAGGCCGAAAGGTGGACATACCAAAAGATGTGTTGTATAATTATAGATCGGGTGGTTTGGCCATGGACAAAAGCGACCTCCTCAGGGAGAAGAGGACCGAGATCCTCCAGGTGGCGGCCGAGCACGGGGCTTACAACGTCAGGATCTTCGGATCGGTGGCTAGGGGCGCGGCGGACGAAGCAAGCGACTTCGACTTCCTCGTCGACATGGAACCTGGTCGGAGCCTCCTCGACCTTGGCGGCCTTCTGATGGACCTTCGAGACCTTTTGGGCTGCCCCGTGGACGTCGTGACCGAGAGAGGGCTTCGAAAGCGGATCCGAGACCAGGTTTTAAAAGAAGCCGTGGCGCTATGAGGGACGATAGGAGACGGCTTTTGGACATCGCCGAGGCGATAGAGCGGATCGAGAGGTACGCCTCGAAAGGGCGCGAGGCCTTTGAAGACGATGAGCTGATCCAGAACTGGATTATTCATCACCTCCGGGTCATCGGAGAGGCTGCTCGTGCAATCTCGGATGAACTGAAAGACGGGCATGACGAGATGCCATGGCAGCAGATCGTGGGGATGCGCCACATTTTGGTCCACCGCTACTTCGAGGTGGATACTGATCTGATCTGGTCCGTCGTCGAGGACGACGTGCCAGTGCTGAAGCAACAGATCGAGCTGATTTGAAAAGAGCCCGAAGAGGAAACTTCCTGAAATTATCCAATTTTTTTAGCCGCCTATGCCTTTTTTTCGCCGCCCTCCGTCCCCGCCCGAGGGTGTCCCTCGCCCCCTCGACCGCAGCCGCCCCGCATCCCCGCGCCGTCCGTGCGGGCTTTGCGGGCCTTCGGCCCCGACCCCTCAAAAGACGTGAACCGCCGTCGCCTTGAAGGTCAGATAGACGGGATCTCCCACCTTCAGGTCCATCTCCTCGTATCCAAGCCGGGTCAGCATCGTCATGAAGGAGATCCCCACGTCCACCCAGACCTTGACCATCATCCCGCCGTTGGCGATCTCGTCGACCCTGCCGGAGAAGGAATTTCTGGCGCTCGATTTGAGCGGCACCTTGGAGATCAGGATCTCCTCGGGCCGGACCGATGCGAAGACCTCTCGGCCCTCCCAGCCGTTTAACTTATCACTTCTCTCGCCATCGTTTCCTTCGCCGTCGCCGCCCCCTTCTGCCGTCGCGACTATCTTCAAGCCGTCCACCACTATCTCCGTCATGCCTCGACTTTTTGATGCGACTCCCCGAAAGATGTTCTCGACTCCGACGAAGCTTGCGATCATCTCGCATTTGGGCCTTCTGAATATCTCCTCCGGGGTTCCCACCTGAACGATCTCTCCCTTGTTCATCACCGCCACCTTGTCTGCCAGGGAGAAGACCTCCTCAAAGTTGTGGGTGACATGTATTATCGTCGTCCCGTAGACCTGGTGAATCCTCTTCAGCTCTCGCCGAAGCCTCTCCCTCGTCAGGCCGTCGAGGGCGCTGAGGGGCTCGTCGAGGAGCATCACTGAGGGCTCCATGACGATCGCCCTGGCGATCGCAACCCTCTGCTTTTCACCTCCGCTCAACGTCCCTGGCCGCCGGGGATGAAGGTGAGATATCCCCAAAAGGTTCGAGACCTCGGCCACCTTCTCCTCGACCTCGCCGACGGATACCCTCCTCGATTTCAGGCCGAAGGCGATGTTCTCCTCCACCGAAAGGTGAGGGAAGAGCATGTAATCCTGATAGACCATGCAGACCTTTCGGTTCCGAGGCGCCTCCCCTGTGATATCCCGTCCGTCGAGGAAGATCCTCCCCTCGTCGGGGTTGTAGATTCCCGCCACCGTCTCCATGAGGATCGTCTTTCCGGAGCCGGTAGGGCCGATGATGACGAGATACTCGCCGTCTCCCACCTCCAGGGAGACGTCCCTCAGGACGAAGTCGCCTAGATTTTTAGAGACCTTTTCCATCCTCAGCATCTTTTGCCCCCTTCTAAAGGCGAAGACCTCCAACCCGCCGTTCGAATACGTAGAGGCTGATCACCGATATCAGTATTAGGATGGTCGCCACCGAGATCGCCTCGTCGAGCTTTCCACAGGACATGTTCAGAAACAGAGAGGTGGGCAGGGTCTCGGTCCTCATCCTCGTAGCTCCTGCCATCATCAGGACGGCTCCGAACTCGCCTATCGCCTTCGACCAGGTGATCACAGACCCCGCAACGAGACCGTTTGAGGCCATCGGCAGGGTCACCCTCCAGAGGGCCTGGCCTTCGGTGCACCCCAGGGTCTTGGCTACGTATTCGTAGCGCGGGCTGATCCCCTCGAAGGTCGACCTCATCACCCTCACCATGAAGGGGACGTTGACGAAGAACTGGGCGGCCACGATCCCGAGGGGGGTGAATACGAAGACGAGCCCCGCATCGGCGAGCTCCCTTCCCGGAAGGCTGGTCCCGAAGAAGAGGAGGAGGCCGACCCCCGCCACCAGCGGCGGGAGGGCGAGGGGCATGTCGAGAAGGGTGTTTGCGACGCTCTTTCCCGGAAAGTCGTAGCGAGCAAGGGCGTAAGCCGCCGGGACTGCGACCAAAAGGCAGAGGATCGTCGAGGCGACCGACGTCTTAAGGCTCAGGACGATGGCGAACTGGATCTCCTTGGAGCTGAGAGAAGCGAGGAGGGTCTCGGGAGGCGAGCGGGTCAGCACCATGAGGAGGACTACGGATATGAAGGCCGCCAGGAAGAGGCCCGTTCCGATGGTGGCGGCCTTCAGCCAGAGCCGTTCAAGGACGGTCAGCTTCCTCTGCCCCCTTCCCCATGAGGATCATCCCTCATACTTCGGATCTGGATAAGCGACGAACCCGTGATCAACAAAGACCTCCTTCCCCTCTTCCGAGACGACGAAGTTCATGAACCTCTCGGCGACCTCCTTATCCTCGGAGAAGATCAGAGTTCCGATCGAAACGACCTTGATCTCGTTCTTCTCCCGAGGTATCTCGACCATCTCCATCTCATCGGGGTTGAAGAGGTCTTCCCATACTATGGCGGCGTCGGCCTGCCCCAGAGAGACGTAGACGAGAAGCTCGTTTACAGTTCCAGAGAAGGCGACTACGTTCTCTCCGACCTCATCCCAGATGCCGAGGCTCTCCAGAATCTTCTTCGAGACCTTTCCTATGGCGGGACCCGTCGGATCGCCGAGGGCGACCCTCACGCCCGGCTCGGCCAGGCACTCCAGGGAATCGATCCCTGCAGGGTTACCTTTCGGGGTGACGATGCAGGGGACGTGGTATACGACGTCTCTGGTCTCGTCGACGAAGCCCTTCTCTATCGCCGACTCGATGTCAGATCGTGCACCCGGCATGTAGAGGTCGCCGGTCTGGTACAGCTCGATCTGAGAGAGGAGCTGGGCCGATCCGCCGAAGGTGTACTGGACCTCAACCCCCTCCCTCTCCTCGAAGAGGTCCGCGATCTCCTCCATCGGCTCACTCATTCCCGCGCCACAATAAACTAGGAGCGACCCATCGGCGGCGGACCCCGAGACGACCAGGCCCGCCACCAAGATCAATCCGACTAAAAGGGATAAAGCTTTGCGGTTCATGGTGCGGCATAAATGCAAGCATAATCATAAACATGTCGGATGAAAGGTGAATAGAAGCGTTTAACATGTCAGCAGAAGGGCGGAAAAGAGGGGGGATCTGGAGGTCACCGCTGCCTTTGAGAGGGGGTATTGAGGGCGAGGGTTGTAGCCCCAAACCCCCATATCACCTCATCCCTCATCGTTCGTGACATCATCGCCTCGTTGAGGTCCCCCTCTCCTGGAAAGTCTCCAACACCCCCGAGGCTCGAAGGATCGAGATCTACTTCAGGATCAGCCTCAGCGCCCTCTGGGGGCAGGCAGTGACGCAGGTTCCGCACTGGACGCACTTTCCGGCGTCGGCGACCACCTCGGACCCCTTGAAATGGAAGGTCCCGGTGGGGCAGATCGATATGCAGGCACCGCAGTGGATGCATTCCTCATCGTCCTTTACGATGGGGTTCTCCAGGAGGACGACCCTGACCCCCCGGGCCTCGAAGGCGGCCTTCACCTCACTGCACCTCTCGGGCTCGACGTCGACGACGATCTCCCCGGAGACGGCGTCCACCTTCGCCCGCTCTATGTTGATCAGCGCCTTCGTCTCCAGGATCACCGAGGAGACGATCGGCCTTCGGACGATCCCCGGTGCGACGTGGAGCATCAGCTTCAAAGCGACCCCCTCCTGCCGTAGAGCCTGCTAAGGTGATCGCTCGTGACCATCCCCACGACCCGGTGGTCCTTGTCTACCACCGGAAGAGCCGAGATCTTGTGGTGGTGAAGCTTCCGAGCCGCGAGCTCCATCGGCTCGTCGGGGCTTGCTATGAAGACCTTCCGCGTCATCATCTCAGAGATGTGAGAGGTCTTCCCGCTGGCCACCGCCTTGGATACGTCCCAGGCGGTAACCATCCCGATCAGCCTCCCCTCCTCCGAGACGACCGGGAGGTGGTCGAAGGGCCCGCCGACGATCATCGCCGCCGCCTCCTGGATGCTGATCTCCTCCCGAACTGTTGCCACCTCGGGGCTCATGACGTCCCTCACCAGGAGAAACTCCTTCGTCTGCTTCATGGGGTTGTTCCGGCCCGTGGCGATGAGGGGCTCCACCGGCGCCGATAGGAAAAACTCGCCCCTCCTGATGGAGGCGCCGAGGGCAGAAGCGACCTTCCTCGCCACATGGCGGCTCGATAAAGCGGAGGTCCTCACCTCAGACCCCTCGATCTCGACGGACCCGGAGTAGAGCTGCTCGTAGTTAACCCGCCTCACCGTCGGCCGGTCCCTCCTCGGGACGCCGTAATCGACGATCTCGGTGATGATCTCCCTGTCCCTGACGGCAGAATTCTTGGCGATCCGTTCATTGAGGATCGGTATCGGAACCCCCAGGCCGACGTAGAGGCTGGGGCCGTAGTCCTGGAAGGTGGCGGCCCTGAGAAATTCGGCGCTCATCTCCTTGAGGTCCCCTTTCACCATCAGGGTGGCAAACCCGCTCTGGGGGAGGTGCTGGGTCCCCGAACCTATTATGTGCCCCTGGCCGCCGCAGAGGAAGATCCTAGTCCCGACCCCTATGTACTCGAAGTCGGGATCGTTTGGTATCGGCGAGAGTGATCCGGCTCCGCTGTAGCTTATGTTCCCGTAGCGGGGAAGGAGGGTCCCCATGTAAGTATGAAGGGTCCTATCGGTGGAGTTGGTGGCCGCCGCATACCTCTGGTAAGAGTTCCTCGGGTTGACCATGATCGCCTGGTTGAAGTCCCCGAGGCGGAGGGTCGTCTCCAGGTCGGAGCGGGGATAGCAGTCGGTGACCGCGCCCTGGGCCCGGAGCTCCACCTCCCTCCCGCTGACCAGGTCCTCCATGACGTGGGCTCCGCCGTACTCGTCTCCCCGGTCCTCGGACGGCTGGGTGGCTCCCAAAAATAGGTCGACGGCGGCTACCCCGCCGTAGGCCTCCACGTTGTTCAGCCAAGCTCTGGAGATCTTTATCGGCGGATCGCTGTGGCCGGTGTTGAGAAAGAGACCGGAAGAGCACATGGCTCCGAAGGTGCCGGTGGTGACGACGTCCACCTCGCGGACCGCACCGTCGGTGCCGAGCTCGTCCACCAGGTCCGGCATCTCCTCCGCAGTGACCACCCGAACGCTGCCGTCCCGGATGCGTTCGTTGATCTCCGACAACGATTTCTCCTGCACAAACCAACACTCTGAAGGCGGGAGGTATTAAAGGCTTGTGGGGTTTCCGGGCTCAACACCGTTATCTGGGATCACGAGAATGGGGGATGAAGATGTCAGGCAAAAGGATAGTCCTCACCAGCGACGCCACCATGATGAGCAACTACAACGGAGGAGTGATGCTCGGCTTTGCGGCGATCCTTCCAGCATCGATGATCTCTGAGAGGATATTTCGTTGGCTCTTCTGCCCGCCCGTCGAGGCCGGGCCCGACGGATCGGCCCTCCTCGCCCCCTGCGGGATGAGGAAGGTGGAAGCAGCCCTCCTGGATGCGGGCTTCTCCCGGGACGAGGTGATGGTGGCCCACCCCGACCGCCTGGATAAGGCCATAGGGCCCGATACCGAGATCGTCGGGATTGGCCACGACGACCCCATGGGGAAGATCGCCATCCGGGAGATCGAGGAGATGATCAACCGGGGAGCCCCCTACAACAGGACGAAGTTTCTGGAGCTTTTGGGCCACCCCCTCATAAAAGAGCACAGGCCAAAGGTGGTCATAGGAGGGAACGGCTCCTGGGAGCTCAAAGGTGAGGATGACCGGGTCGATCACATCTACCTCGGCGAGGGAGAGAGGACCTTCCCATCGATCTGCAGAAAGATCATCGCCGGCGAGGAGGTTCCAAAAGAGGTGGAGGGGGAGGCAGTCCCCGGCGGCGAGATCCCCATCAACCGGGGAGCCACCGTCGGGGGGATCGTCGAGATCGGGAGGGGCTGCTGGCGGGGCTGCTCCTTCTGCTCGCCCACGATGCGCAGGCCCCGCCACCGGCCCGTCTCCAAGATCCTCGAAGACGCCTTGGTCAACCTTGAGGCGGGGCAGGGGGACCTGATCCTCCACTCCGAGGACGCCTTCATGTACGGCTCCGTCGGCACGGACCCCGACGGGGATCGCCTCCTCGACCTATTCCGGCAGGTTAAGGGGATCGGCCCTCGGACCGTCGACGTCTCCCACGTCAGCCTCGCCTCGGTCTATCACAGCCAGGATCTGCTGGCTGAGATCTCCGAGATCGTGGGGGTCGGGACCGATCAGAGGTACATGTCGGCCTGGATCGGGATCGAGACGGCAAGCCCCGACCTCCTCGCAAAGCACATGAAGAAGAAGACGCATCCTGCCCCCCTGGAGGCCTGGCCTGAGATGGTGAGGGAGTGCTACGCACTCTTCGACGACCAATCCTGGCTTCCGGTGGCAAGCCTCGTCCTGGGGCTTCCGGGAGAGACGGCGTCGGACGTGGTTCTTACGACTGAGCTGGTGGAGTCGCTGAAGGGGAGCGTCGGCCTGATCCTCCCCCTCTTCTTCACCCCCATCGGCGAGACCCGCCTGGGAAAGGCGAGGGGCTTTGGGAGAGACCGGGCGATCCCAGAGCACTGGGAGCTGGTGGGGACGTGTCTCGAATACAACCTCCGCCACCTGAAGACGCTTCACAGCTATTACAGCGAGAGGATGACGGCGGGGTTGGGCCAGCACCTGGCCCTCCGGGGGATCAACCTCTTCGCCGACATCACCCTCAAGAAATATCTGGCTAGGATGAAGCGGGGGGAGCCCCCCAACTGAAAGATCAATAGCTATCGAGGACAGCGCTTACGATCATCTTGTGGTCGGGCTTGAGAGAGTATACGTTGTGGTCTCCCGAGACGTCGATGCTGAGGATCCCGAGCCTGGTGTTCATGAGGCCGACCATTGCCGATACGCCCCGATAGCTCACCTCGAACCCCTCCCGGTCGAGATAGGTGTAGACCTCCTCAGTGGTGAAAGACCTGTCATGCAAGAACAGCTTCAGGACAGCCTTCCGGATGCCCATCCCGTCGCGCTTCAGATAGTTCCTCAGACGCTCACGGATCTGATCTTCATGCTTTCGAACGCTAGCCTCCATCCTGTAAGCTCACCGCCTCTACATTTACAGCTTTGGACTTATAAAGGTATTCTCTCCATCACCGGCCCGCCCTCCATCGGATACCTCTCCTCCAAGGCGAGGTCGCACCCCGTTCCCTCCAGGTCGGAGACGATATCCTCCAGGATCCATCCGGCGATCTCGATCCTCCCCTCGGCGAGGGCGTACATCTCCCCCGGCACCCCGAGGCCCTTCAGCCGCTCGGCGGCGGAGGCGAGGCCGACGGCTCCGGCCCCAGCCCGATCGACGGCCTCGATGACGCCATAGATCAGGGTCCCGTCCTCGGTCGGGAGGTCGAAGGATCGGGCCGTCCTCGCCGCCCGCCGCTTCAGCCTTTCTCGGAGCTGGACCGCGTCCTTGAAGGCCGAGGAGCAGAAGTGAACCCGCAGCCCCTCGACTCTGAACTCCTCGGCGGCAAGATCGCTCCCGACGGCGCCGCAGCCATAGTCCTTCGACCTGAATCCGAGGGCCCGAAGGGCAGACTGGTTCGTCTCGGAGAACTCCAGCTCGTTGAGGTTGAGGAAGGCGTCGGCCCTCCGGACGGCCTCAACGATCGCCGGAGCCGGCCCCAAAGCCGGGATCTCGACCCCGGCGAGGAGCCCCAGGGCTTTGGCGTCGAGGAGGGCCTTGTAGAGCCATCCCGGCTCCGACCACTCCGATGCCGGCGGGTGGAACCTGATCTCGTCGAGCCCCGCCTCGGCCAAGTCCCGCAACGAGGATGGGCCGGGCCTCGCTCCGGTGTAGAGGTGGATGTGGTGGTCCTCCCCGAACTCCCGCTTCAGGGCCCCGATCGACTCTATGACGAACTCCATCTTCAGGAGCGGCTCGCCGCCGGTGATCCCCGTCCCCAGGGCGCCGATGGCGCGGGCCTCCTCAATGATCTCGGAGTCGGACTCTGCCCGCCGCTCGTTGGCGTAGGCGACGTCTCTCCCACGCCGCTCCTCCGAGAGGGGGCAGTAGAAGCAGCCCCTATCGCAGACCCCGGTGACGAACAAGACCAGGGACGCGCCCATGCGGCAGATCCTGCACCCAGGCGAGAGGTAGCTACTGAAAGAGCCCGTAGGCTCATAGACCCACTCCATCATTTCCCGCGCAAGAGCCCCTTCCTCGGTTAAATAGGTTTGGAGCGAGCGTTCCGGCGCCATCAGAAGGTCGGGACCCTCTCCGAAAGGGGGGAGAGATCGAGAGCGTATATAAAAGAATGGAGAAGAGTTTACAGAAGAGAAGAGATCCCTGAAGAGGAACATAAGAATTTTCAGGCAGAATCCTCTACATCCCGCCGCCGCCCATCATGGGGCCGAACTTCTTCATCATCCGCTTCATCCCCATCTTGTTCATGCCGCGCATACCCTTTAGGGCCTTCTGCATCGCCTTGTGGGACTTCAAAAGCTCCCGCACCAGCTCTGGCTGAGTTCCACTCCCCCTGGCAATCCTCTTGACCCGGGAGGCGGTGATGATCTTCGGGTCTTCGAGCTCCTCCGCCGTCATGGAGGACATGATCACTCGGTACTTTTCGAGCCGGTCCTTTGTGACCTGGTACTCCTGGTCGGAGATGTCAAGCCCCATCCCGCCGAGGGGGAGCATCTGCATTATCTGCTTCAGGGGGCCCATCTTGTTGATCGCCTCCATCTGCTTGCACATGTCCTTGAGGGTGAACTTCCCCCGCATCAGGGCGTCGACGTCCACCTCCTCCTCCATCTTCGTCTCCTGGGCCCGCTCGATGAGGGTCTTGATGTCGCCCATGCCGAGGAGGCGGGATATGAATCGGTCGGCCTCGAACCTTTCGAGGTCATTGGGGGTCTCGCCGACGCCTATGAAGGCGACCGAGGAGTTAGTCTCGGCGACGGCGGACATGGCACCTCCCCCCTTGGCGGTCCCGTCGAGCTTGGTGATGATGACCCCGGTGATCCCAACGGCCTTGTTGAAGGCCTTCGCCTGCTCGCTCGCCTGCTGGCCGATGGCGGCGTCCATGACGAGGAGCTTATGGTCGGCGGTGACGACGGCGTCGATATCCATCATCTCCTGGATCAGGTCCTCCTCCAGGGCGTGCCTCCCGGCGGTGTCGACGATCACAACGTCGTACTTCTTCGACGCCTCAAGACCCCGTTTAGCGACGGCAGGGGCGTCGGGGTTCCCCTTCTCGCCGTAGAAGAAGACCCCTTGCCTCTCGCATAAAGCCTTCAGCTGATCGAAGGCCCCGGCCCTGAAGGTGTCGGCGCATACGACCGCCGAGCGGAGCCCCTTCCTCTGGAAGAAGGTGGCGAGCTTAGCCGCGGTGGTGGTCTTGCCGCTCCCCTGGAGGCCTACGAGCATGATCGTCTGCTTCTCCAGGGATACCGGAGAACTCTTGCCGACGAGGTTGATCAGCTCCTGGTAGACGATGTTGATGACGTGCTCCCTCGGGTTCATCCCCGGGGCGGGCTTCTCGGAGAGGGCCCGGTCCCGGATCCGGTTGGAGAGGTTCATCACCAGCTTGACGTTGACGTCCGCTTGGAGGAGAGCCCGCTGGATCTCCCTCACCGCCTCGTCGACGACCTGCTTATCTATCCTGCTGGCGGAGGCGATCTTCTTCAGCGCCCCCCTCAGCGACCCGCCAAGGCTGTCCAGAACCATTCAGATCAAGCATCCATCCATTAGAAGTTACGTCCCGACCGGGATTCGAACCCGGGTCTGAGGCTCTCTGCGCGAACCTCGGCTCCGCAGGCCTCTAGGATGTCCACTACCCTATCGGGACCCGATGGCCGAAAGGTCGGTTATGGTAATTAAGCCTGTTGATTTGAGGCCCCTCTACGGGCCTGGAAGGTCCTCACCGCCCTCAGAAACTCGATCCTACCGAACTCGGGCCAGTAGGGGGAGCAGAAGTGAACTGGAGATCGAGACCCGTTCGCCTGCCAGGGGAGGAAGTTGGAGGTCCGCATCTCGCCGCCGGTCCTTATTATCAGGTCGACCCTCGGGAGGCGGGACCCCCCGGGGGGGTATAGGTTGGAGGCCACGGCGTCCTCGTCTACGTCCCCGGGATCGAGCCTCCCCTCCCTCACCGCCACCGCTAGGGATCGAGCGGCGTCGGATATCTCGCTTCTGCCGCCGTAGGCTAGGGCGAGGTTGAAGTGCATCCCGTCGTAGCCCCGGGTCGCAGCCTCCACCTTCCGGATCGCCTCCTGAAGGGGCGCCGGCAATAGGCCGATCCTGCCTATCGCCCTCACCCGAATCCGGTTTTTGTGGACCTTCTCCGATGTGGCCAGATCCAGAAGCTTCCGTTCCACCAGCTCGAAGAGGTACCCCTTCTCTGCCTCGTCCC
>Ga0208694_1002642_pt1 | contig 18480 bp, 19 predicted proteins | sample AD_UKC078_MetaG_FD_184442 | JGI IMG/M metagenome (GOLD analysis project Ga0208694, IMG submission 184442) | Active sludge microbial communities of municipal wastewater-treating anaerobic digesters from USA - AD_UKC078_MetaG (SPAdes) (version 2) | ecosystem: Engineered > Bioreactor > Anaerobic >...
GGAGCGTGTTGACGGCAAGCTGATCCTTTCCGAAGGCATCAAGATTCTCGACATGAAGGCAACTTCCGGTTCTTAAGACAGGGAGGTGAACGACCGTGGCTTTGATTTCAACTGAAGATGCGAAGGCTTATCTGCGCGTAGATTCGTCGGATGAGGATGCCATGGTCGGTATCCTCTTGGCCTCCGCAATTCGCTTATGTATTGATATTGCAAGACTTACGGATGATCAGTGGGAAGTGGTCGACTCCGATGCGGCTTCTTCTGATGAATATACCGAGGCGGAGCTGTCTGCAATCCGAGAAACCATGAAGGTCGCTATCCTCTATACCTGTGCCTATCTCTTTGAGCACAGGGAGGAAGCCGACCACCATGCACTTACCATGACGCTGCGCTCTCTTCTTTTTGCAATACGGGAAGGAGCGTTTTCATGAATATAGCAGCTATGAGGGTGCGCGTCACCTTCCAGAAAAATGCGGTCATTGTCGACAAATACGGAAACCACAAAACCGGCTGGGTGGATTATTTCTCCTGCTGGGCGACTGTCGGCACGAGCTCCGGTTCCGAATCTTCCGGTGTAGTCATCAATCCGGAGGAATCGCTGGACTTCACCTGCCGGTACTGCTCTGAGCTTGCGGCTGTAGAATCGACAAAATACCGGATCATCGCGGAAGGCCGCACCTACAACATCACCTATGTGAATCCGATGGGCTATAAACATAACAGCCTGAAATTCAACTGCAAGCTGGAGAAGAAATCATGAACAGAACCGTATCAATCGATGAAATGGACTCCGCCATCATGGAGGAGCTGGAGAAATATGCGGAGCTTGCCTCTGACGACTTAAAGGCTGCAGTCAATGAAACAGCTGCGTCCGTCCGGAAAGACATACAGGCCGGTGCTCCCGTGGATACCGGAAAGTACAAAAAAAGCTGGTCGGTAAAAAACATCCATGAGGACTCTGAGAGCATTGATCTGGTGGTGCATTCGAGGAATCGCTATCAGATTGCACACCTCTTGGAGCATGGGCACGCCAAGCGCGGCGGCGGACGTGTCGCTGCCAAACCACATATCGCAGCAGCCGAACAGCGCGGGAACGAGAAGCTGATGAATACCATCGAGCAGAAACTGAAAGGTGGCTGATATGACATACGACAATGTAATCGAAATGCTGGAGGAGGCCGGACTCCCGCTCGCCTACGATCATTTTGCAGAAGGCGAGTCTCCGGAGCCGCCCTTCCTCGTTTTCCTGTTTCCCGGAACGGATAATGTGTTCGCCGATGACACAGTCTACCAGAAGATAGACGAGCTGAACATCGAGCTTTATACGGACAAGAAAGACCCGGAAACAGAAAACTCAATCGAGGACATCCTTATCGCCCATGAGCTTCCTTATGAGAAGTCGGAGGTCTGGATCGAATCGGAAAAGATGTACGAGGTTCTTTACCAAACACAGATGATAGGAGGTTAAACCACTATGGCTAACAAGAAAAACAAGGTCAAGTTCGGCCTTAAGAACTGCCACTACGCTATCGCAACGCTGGCCGAGGATGGTACCGTTTCATTCGGCACGCCTGTTGCGATGCCCGGCGCTGTATCCCTTTCGCTTGACGCGGAGGGAGAAAATGACCCGTTCTATGCGGATGATTCTGTATATTACATGGTCTCAAACAACAACGGCTATTCCGGCGACTTTGAACTGGCGCTGATTCCGGAGAGCTTTCTCACGGATGTCATGCACGAAACCGAAGATGCCAATGGTGTCATTGCCGAGAACAAGGATGTGGAACCTGATCACTTTGCACTGCTCTTTGAGTTCTCTGGTGACCAGAGGAAGATCCGTCACTGTATGTATTACTGCAGCGCAACCCGTCCCTCCGTCTCCGGCAGCACGAAGGAAGACTCAACTGAGGTGCAGACGGAAACGCTCTCTATCACGGCGACTCCTCTGCCTTCCGGTCTCGTAAAGGTCAAGACCGGCACCAATACCAGCGAGGAGACATACAACAACTGGTACAACGAAGTTTATCAGCCGCAGGCCGCTGTCAGTGCCCCTGAGACGCCTGTGGAAGATACGACTGAGTAAGGAGGCGCGAAATGGCTGTTACGAAATCCGTCGAGATTGACGGCAAGGAGGTCACCTTCCGCGCCTCTGCCGCCATCCCTCGTTTATACAGAAACAAGTTCCACCGGGATATCTACAAAGACTTAATCGAGCTGCAGAAAGGCATCGATGAGAACGATCCGGATAATTCCAATCTGGACACCTTCTCTCTTGAGCTTTTTGAGAACATCGCGTGGCTCATGGCAAAACATCAGAATCCGGATGTCCCGGATACTCCGGAGGACTGGCTCGACCAGTTCAATACCTTCTCGATCTACGAGATTCTACCTCAGATCATCGAGCTCTGGGGACTGAACGTGGAACAGCAGGTCACCTCTAAAAAAAACATCACCAGACTGAGCGGGAAATGACAACTCCGCTTTTTTTACTCCGGTGTGTGCAGATCGGGCTTCATATCTCGGAGCTCGATTTGCTCACTATCGGTACTGTCAACGATATGTATTCAGAAATGGACATGGACGACTATCCGTTCGCCGAGGTCGCTACGCAGGCGCAGATGGATCGATTTTAACAGGAAGGAGGTCATCGTATGGCTGACAGAGTAAAAGGCATAACCGTGGAAATCGGCGGCGATACGACCGGCCTTTCCAAGGCGCTCTCCGGCGTCAACAAAGAAATCAAAAATACACAGGCGCAGCTGAAAGACGTAAACAAGCTCTTAAAGCTCGATCCGACGAACACCACGCTGCTTGAGCAGAAACAGAAGCTCTTAAAACAGGCTGTCTCCGAAACTAAGGACAAGCTCACACAGCTGAAGTCCGTGCAAGACCAGATGGATGCTGGACTTAAAAACGGTACCGTCACCCAGCAGCAATACGATGCATGGCAGCGTGAGATCATAGAGACAGAAAACGAGCTCAAAAACCTCGAACAGCAGTGTCGGGAAACCGACTCTCATATATCTGCCACCTTAAAACAGGCAGGAAGCAAACTGCAGGAGGTCGGCGGCAAGATATCCAGTGTAGGAACAGGACTGACCACTCACGTCACAGCTCCTATCATGGCTATCGGTGCTGCTTCCCTTGCAGCCTTCAATGAAGTTGACGCAGGGCTTGATATCGTGGCTCAGAAAACCGGCGCTACAGGAAAAGCTCTGGAAGACATGAACCAGATCGTCAAAGACCTCGCCACAGAGATACCGACGGACTTCGAAACTGCCGGTGCTGCTGTCGGCGAGGTCAACACTCGCTTTGGATTAACCGGGCAGGCACTTGATGATCTTTCCGCAAAATTCATAAAGTTCGCCCAGCTCAACGATACCGATGTCTCGACATCCATCGACAATGTGTCCTCGGTCATGAACGCCTTCGGCATGGATGCCTCCGAGGCGGACTCCCTTCTTGATGCTTTAAATGCGACTGGACAGGCCACCGGCATTGACATGGATACCCTCGCTGGCGCTCTTTCCTCCAACGCCATCCAGCTAAAGGAAATGGGACTGACCGCTCAGCAGGCTGCCGGTTTCATGGGCATGGTGGAAATGTCCGGCCTTGATACCTCATCTGCCATGATGGGTCTTAAGACCGCCATGAAGAATGCGACGAAGGATGGCAAGACACTGGATCAGGCGCTGGCCGGATTCTCTGAGACCATGAAGGGCAACGGCTCCGAAACAGAGAAGCTGCAAGCAGCCTATGATCTTTTCGGAAGCAAGGCTGGAGCGGCCATCTATAACGCTGTCCAAAGCGGGAAGCTGAGTCTTGATGACCTCGCCGGTTCCCTCGGTGATTTTGAGGGAAGTGTCGAGAACACCTTCAACGAGACTCTCGACCCGATTGACCAGTTCAAGATGACGATGAACTCCTTGAAGGAAACCGGCGCTGAAATCGGAAACACCCTCGCTACCGTTCTTGCTCCTGTCTTAAAGGACATCTCCGCAGCACTAAAGGGCTTTGCTGAAATGTGGAGCAAGATTCCGGCTCCAGTGCAGCAGACGATTGTAAAGATAGCTCTCGTGGCGGCAGCTATCGGCCCGATTCTGGTCGTGATTGGAAAAATCATATCCGCCGTCGGCACAATCATGACGATCATACCGCAGGTTTCCGCTGCTATCGGTGTGGTAAAAGGAGCGATGGTAGCACTGAACGCTACCATGCTGGCAAATCCTATCGTCCTGATTATCGCTGCGATTACTGCGCTGGTGGCTGCCTTCATCTATCTGTGGAATACGAACGAGGGCTTCCGACAGTTTTGGATTGACCTCTGGGAAAACATCAAGCAGGCGGTCATTACCGCTTGGGAAGCGATCAAGAGCTTCTTCTCCACAGTCTGGGAAACCATAAAAGGTATCTTCGAGACAGCTGTAAACGGAATCAGCACCTTCCTTACAAATGCATGGACAGCAATCACCACCACGGTGCAGACGGTTTTTAATGCCATAAAGACCTTCTTTGAAACAATCTGGAATGCCATAAAGACCGTTTTCGAGACCATATTTAATGTGATTAAAATCATCGTCACCACCTATTTCAATATTTACAAGACGATCATCGAAACCGTCTTGAATGTAATAAAAACAGTGGTCACGACGGTATGGAACGCCATAAAGACTGTAATCACCACAGTTGTCACGGCAATCCAGACCTTTATCACCACGGCTTGGAATGCGATAAAGACAGCTGTCAGCACGGTAATGAATGCCATAAAGACTGTGGTTTCCACCGTCTGGAACGGCATCAAAACAACAATCATGACAGTGGTAAATACCGTGAAAAACGGTATATCTACAGCCTTCAATGCCATAAAGAGCACTATCACAAACGTCTTGAATGGCATCAAAAATACAGTATCAAATGTGTTCAACGGAATATGGAACTTCATCTCTGGCATCGTAAACAAGTTGAAAAACGTGTTTAACTTCCACTGGGAGCTCCCGAAGATCAAGCTGCCGCACTTTTCTATTTCCGGCAGTTTCTCCTTAAATCCTCCTTCCATCCCGCACTTCTCTGTGGAATGGTACAAGAAAGCTATGGGAAACGGCATGATCCTCGATTCACCGACTATCTTCGGCATGAGTGGAAACACTCTCCTCGGCGGAGGCGAAGCCGGTGCGGAAGCTATTGTCGGCGTGGACTCCCTACGAGGCATGATTCAGGATGCCGTGGCTGGACAGACTTCTGCTATCATTACGGCTCTTTCCGGCATCGGCGGCGGAGGCGATATCACCATTCCGGTTTATCTTGGAGGCACGCTACTTGATGAGACAATCGTCACAGCTCAGCAGCGCATGGCGCTCCGGTCAGGAGGCAGATGATGGCTTTTTCACACTATTTGAATATTGACGGCATGGAGATGCCACTTCCCGCCTCCTATGACCTGTCCCTCTCTGATGTGGAGGCGGACAGCTCCGGAGAGACGGAAGCCGGAACCACCCAGCGAGATATCGTCCGCTCCGGCGTGGTAAAAATCTCTGTGTCCTTTCAGGTTTCTCCCGCATGGCTTAATAAACTATCACTTCTGCGGGCAAAACCGAAGCTCACAGTCGCCTTCTTTAATACAGACACGATGATTCGTGAAACACGGGAAATGTATATAGACGGCTTCAAGACTTCCCTTGCCCATGATACCAGTAAAAAAGGCTTGTGGAAGGTCAGCTTTGATTTGAACGAGTACTAACAGAAAGGAGCGGCGCGATGTACAGCGTATCTGATTTATATAAAACAGCGATACAGAACAACACCCGCTCCTTTTCATGGTCGGGCACGATTACTACTTCAAACGGAAGGGTCTATCCCTTCGAGAATAAAGATATCGTAAAGGGCTCCGGTTACGTTTCACGGCAGTGCTCCGGCTCTTCCGAGATAGAGCTCGGCTCCGTTTATGCTGCAGAGCTTGGGATAGCGCAGTATACCAGCAAGTGTTCCTATAAGGGCAAATACGGCATCTGGCAGTATTCTTCCAAAGGCTCTGTCGATGGCATCAGCGGCAACGTAGATCTGGACTATGGCTATGTGGATTATCCCGCCATCATCAAGAGCGGCGGCTTCAACGGCTATACGAAGGATGCCTTTGACGACAACACCCCTGCTCCAGCGACAAGCTCCCAGCGTGACCAGATCATCGCACAAGCAAGAGCATGGCTTGGAAAGAAGGAATCCGACGGCAGCCATAGAGAAATTATTGATGTCTATAACAGCCACAAGCCCCTCGCCAGAGGATATGCCGTGAAATACACAGACGCATGGTGTGCTACCTTTGTCTCAGCCCTCGCCATCAAGTGCGGCCTGACCGATATCATTCCGAACGAATGCGGCTGCGGCCAGATGGTCACCCTTTTCCAGAAACTCGGTGAGTGGGTGGAGAATGATGCCTATCTCCCTTCTCCCGGCGATGTCATCTTCTATGACTGGCAGGATTCTGGTTCCGGAGACAACACCGGCTGGCCGGATCACGTCGGTATCGTCGAGGCTGTTTCAGGCAAGACCCTCACCATCATTGAAGGAAATAAGAGCGATTCTGTCAGCAGACGCTCTCTGCAGGTTGATGGAAAGAACATCCGTGGCTATGGCGTACCGAAGTACAATACCGGCTCCGTCACTCCTGATCCGGTCGCTCCGGGAAAGACCGTGGACGAGCTCGCCAAGGAAGTGCTGGACGGCAAATGGGGAAACGGTACCGACCGCAAAAACCGCCTCACTGCTGCCAGATATGACTATTCTGCCGTGCAGGCCAAAGTCAACGCTCTGGTGAAAGCAAAGAGTGAATCTGCTGTTTTCTATACCGTGAAAAGCGGCGATACCCTCTCTTCCATCGCCCAAAAGTATGACACCAGTGTTTCTGCGATTCAAAAACTCAATCCAACGCTCATCAAAAACGTAAACCTGATCCTGACCGGCTGGAAGATCAGAGTGAAATAACTGAATACCCAATCTGCATGCCTGCGAGTGTTCTTCGGAATGCCCGCAGGTTTTTTTATTTTCCTCCGCTCAAAACAGCCTGCAATCTCCAGTGGAAACTGGAGGTGGATATGTTATGCCAAACGAAAACACAAATGTTCAATCTGGATATTTTACACATGAGCGGATTCAGGGCGATCTCGACTATCGCCGGGCGCAGGACATCACTAAAAAGATGCTCGATGACGGCCTGATTTCTGTGGCTGAATTCAACAAATTAACCGCCATCAATCGGGAAACTTTCTCTCCCTTGTTCGCGGAAATAATGCCAATAATACCTTGATATGTAGTCGCTTTAGAGTGATGTATAGACGTACGGAAAGGAGGGACTTCCCTTGAAAAAAGTAACGAAAATTGCGGAAACAGCGAGCTCGAAGGTCAAGCTCAAAAAGATCAGGGTAGCCGCCTACTGCCGCGTCTCCACAGATTCCGATGCACAGCTTGAAAGCCTTGAGGCACAGAAGACTCACTACGAAAACTGCATCACTTCCCGTGATGACTGGGAGTTCGCAGGCCTCTACTACGACGAGGGTATCACCGGCACCAAGAAAGATAAGCGTCCAGAGCTCATGCGGCTCATCGGTGACTGCAAAGCCGGTAGGATAGATTTCATTGTTACGAAGTCTATCAGCCGCTTTAGCAGAAATACAACGGACTGCTTAGAGTTGGTCAGAAAGCTGCTTGATCTGAACATTCCGATCTTCTTCGAGAAGGAGAACATCAACACCGGCTCGATGGAGAGCGAGCTTTTTCTGGCAATCCTCTCCGGCATGGCCGAAAGTGAATCTGTTTCCATATCAGAAAACAGCAAGTGGTCAATTCAGAAGCGCTTCGAAAACGGAACCTTCAAATGCAGCTACCCACCCTACGGATATGATTGGGACGGCGAACAGATGGTAATCAACCCTGAGCAGGCGGCTGTGGTAAAAGAAATCTTCGCGTCGCTACTCTCCGGCAAAGGCACCCACGCCATCGCGGATGACCTGAACCGGCGCGGCGTTTCTTCCAAGCGAGGCGGACGCTGGACAGCCACAACCATTCGCGGCATGCTTTCAAACGAGAAATACGTCGGCGACTGCCTTTTCCAGAAAACCTATTCCGATTCACAATTTGTCCGACACAACAACCACGGCGAGCAGACGCAATACATGGTCACGGATCACCACGAGCCTATCATCAGTCGGGATGATTTTGAGGCAGCAAAAGCTTTTATAAGTCAGCGGGCATCCGAAAAAGGCGTGACAAAAGGTACCGATAAATACCAAAACCGATATGCTTTCTCCGGCAAGATCATCTGCGGTGAATGCGGCGACACCTTCAAGCGCCGGATTCATAGCTGCACCGATCACAAATACATCGCGTGGTGCTGCAACACCCATATCAAAGACATGGATAGGTGCCACATGCTATTTGTAAAAGACGATGCGCTGAAGCAGGCATTCACCACGATGTTGAACAAGCTGATTTTTTCACACCGGCAAATCCTGAAGCCTTACTTAGAATCGTTGAAAACCTCATCGTCAGATGATTCCCTTCATCGTATTCAGCAGATTCAAACCCTTCTGGCTCAGAATACCGAAAAGCGTGAGACTCTTACAATGCTCATGACGCAGGGAATCATTGATCCCGTACTCTACAGTCAGGAAACAAACGAACTGCTTTCACAGGCAGACAGTTTCCGAGATGAGATTGAAGCCCTGAAGAATGAAGTCTCCGGGGATGTAAATAAAGTCACCGAAACCACAGCACTGATTCATTTCGCAGAAAAGAGCGCCATGCTTCAGGAGTTCGACAAAGACTTATTTGACAGATATGTAAAGCGCATCATCGTTCATTCCAGAAACGATATCCGGTTTGAACTGAAATGCGGCCTGACGCTCAGGGAAAGGAAGTGAGGATATGGGACATACACCATACGGATACAGAATTGAGAGCGGTTGCGCTGTGATTAACGAAGAAGAAGCCGCTAAAATCAGGAACCTATACGAGAATTACATCGCCGGAATGGCACAGTCAAAAGCTGCCATCGAGGCAGGCATCGAGACCTACCACAGCTCAGCCAAGCGCCTAATGCAAAACAGGCACTACCTTGGCGATGATTTCTACCCGGCAATCATCGATCAGGAGACCTTCGACAAGGCAGAAGCGATTCGTCTGGAACGTGCCGGTAAGCTCGGAAGGCTGAACCTTCTGAAAAGCTCAAAGCCTATAAAGGTTCCGACACACTTCTGGTTTGCAGAAGCGGAGAAAGAATACGAAGATCCGAGGCTACAGGCAGAGTATCTGTACAGCCTCATTGAAAGCGAGGCGATCTAATGGGAAATGTTATGGTCATCCCGGCCAAAAGGCAGGTCGGGAACACGGTAAAACAATCCGAGCAGAAAAAGCTCCGCGTCGCAGCCTATTGCCGAGTCAGCACGGATTCCGACGAACAGGAAAGCAGCTATGAGGCGCAGGTCACGCATTACACGGAGTACATCCAGAAGAATCCCGACTGGGAACTGGCAGGCATATTTGCGGACGATGGCATATCCGGTACCAACACCAAAAAGCGTGACGAGTTCAACCACATGATTGACGAGTGCATGTCCGGAAACATTGACATGATCATCACCAAGTCCATCAGCCGATTTGCCCGAAACACTCTCGACTGCCTCCAATACATCCGGCAGCTCAAGGACAAGAACATTCCGGTCTATTTCGAGAAGGAATCCATAAACACGCTGGATGCCAAAGGCGAGGTGCTCCTTACGATCATGGCGAGCCTTGCTCAGCAGGAAAGCCAATCAATGAGCGAGAACATAAAGCTCGGCCTTCAATACCGCTATCAGCAGGGCAAGGTTCAGGTTAACCACAACCGCTTCCTCGGCTATACCAAGGATGAGAACGGTAACCTTGTCATCGATCCGGAACAAGCTGAAATCGTAAAACGCATCTACCGGGAATACCTCGAAGGCTCCAGCATGGACAAGATTGCCGCCGGTCTTATGGCTGACGGCATTTTAACCGGAGCAGGAAAAGAAAAATGGCACACCAGCACCATCAACAAAATCCTCCGAAACGAGAAGTATATGGGTGACGCCCTTCTACAGAAAACCTACACCACCGACTTCCTGACAAAGAAGCGCATCAAGAACAACGGCACCGTCCCTCAATACTACGTTGAAGGCGACCATGAGTGCTGCCCAAAGGTAAATACAAATGCACCCCCTCAGAAAGCCCGTATTTTCGGCATTTCTTAGCTAAATGCCGTTGCACACCCCTCCTCGGATTGTCTGTTCTGACGGCGAAAAAAGCTGAAACGACTGTTTTTCGACGCCGGAAATGCACCCCCCCGGCGATCCCCCTGAAATTACATTATAGGAAGAAACGCCTCCCTGCTGGCATGAATTCGTACTGGCCGGGAGCCGTTATTCTTTTTGTCCAAATTGCCCGATCCGCTTTGTGCATATGGTAGAACATCAGATTTATCGCGCACAGGCCGTTGACTTTCAGGGCTTTCAGAGTGATGTATAGGACACCGCCGGAGAGGCAGGAACGCCTGCCCAGCCGAGCGGAATAAAACACAGGAGGATCATGAACATGAAGATTTTGGGAGAAAGAAAGGCCGCCGTCGCAAGGTTGGCTGAATTGACCGGGGAGCGGGCTGTGTACACGAAAATGCCGCGCTGTGCATACAAGGTTGGCCCCTTCGCCATTGAGCGTGACGGCAGCGTCACGGTGCTTGAAAGTACCGACCTTGCTCCGTTGCGCACGCTGGTGCAGGAAGGGCTTCTGGAGGACTGGGAGGAACAGGAAGAGGAAAGTGCTGACGATTCCACAGAAGCGGCCACCGGAGCGCAAGAAGCCGCGGCACGGGTGCTGGAGGTCAACAGCGTTGAGAACGGCGCGGAGGCGCAGGAAGCCATCACTGAGGCAAAGAACGACGCTCCAGACACCCTGACAATCAGCCTGCCGCTTACGGGACACACAGCGAACAGCCTACGCAACCTTGTGACCATGATTTACAACCGAGGCTCGCTCATCTCCAAAGCAACAGGTAGGCATTTCGCCTGCCCCTTGGAGCAGGTCGATGCACTGAAGAATTGCCTGACCGTTTCCGATGCAGTCGCCCGAATCACCAACGCTCTCACAGGAATCGCCATTACCGCCGACAAAATCACTTTTACCTTCCCAGCCACAGACGATGCCGACAAGGTCAAAGCTTTCACTCAGCTTGCGGCGCAGATGAGCAAGGCAGCGAAAGAACAGAAAAGGGTCATGGCTAAGGCCGTCGATACGCCCAATGAAAAATACATCTTCCGTATTTGGCTGTTGGCCCTGGGCATGGGCGGCGAGGAATTCAAGATTGCCCGGCGGGTGCTGCTCCATCCCCTGTCTGGTAACGCCGCCTTTAAGGATCAGGCCATGGAGGATCGTTGGAAGGAAAAACAGGCGGCGAAAAGGGATGCGCTGAGGGCGGCGAAGGAGGTGGCAGATGATGAAATGTCCGAGTAAAGAAACGGTGAACGCACTCCGCAAGCAATATCCGATTGGATGCACCGTGCAGCTGATTTCTATGGATGATCCGCATGCCCCGCCGGTTGGGACACTTGGAAAAGTGATCGCCGTTGACGATGTAGGAACGATTCATGTTGCCTGGCAAACAGGAAGCTCCCTTGGAATCGCGTTCGCGCTGGATCACTGCAGGAGGGTCGATTGATGGACCAGATAATAAAGGAGCAGATTCTAGCCATTCGGGACGCAGGGCGGACGAACATGTTCGATGTGAATATGGTGCAGCGATTGGCCTTCGAGCGTGATTTTTATGAGCTTGTCTGCTGGCTGGAGGATCATAAGAAAGAATATTTGAGATTCATCATGTACGGGGAAGAATAAGGATTACAGCACCAAGGGGGCCTGCGCGGCTCTTTTGGTCGTCGAAGCGACGGTTGCGGGTCGTTATTTTTTTTGCTCTCTAAACGGCGAAAATCGCCGAAATGCGTTGACATACGCTCTGGTTTTCGATATAATAGATTATGGAGTTTTGTAGGCAGTTTTAGCGTTTTTTAGGGAGGTTACGCCATGGCTGTAAGCTTCAGAAAACTGAGATATAAAATGGTGGACGAAAAGATCAGCCTGGCAAAGCTGATGAGGATGTCCGGCATAACGGATTATGCAGCCAAGCAGATTAGCAAAGATAGGGATGTTTCAACGGAAGTACTGACGAAGATCTGCACTGCGCTGCATTGCGAGGTGCAGGAAATCGTGGACTTCTTGCCGGATGAAGTAGAAATGCCCAAATAAAACCATAAGCAAGATGAAGCATACTATTTCTAAAAGGAAGTGAAGAGATGCCAGAGCAGTTTTCGCTAGACATAATTGAAGATGAACTCCTGCAGCTGGAGCGGGGATTGCTCGGCATTCTGTTGTTCGACCGCACCTCCAGAAAACATATCATTTGGGGTACTGACGATTATGCAGAATATGGCGCTGAATATACTGCGGGACATGAGATCGCCGAGGACCTGATTACAGGGAGAAACGGAAGAATAATACAGCCCCGTGTGCTGAAAGCACAAACGCAAAAGAAAGATCGTACCCGGGCACGGGCGGAGGTTTTCACTCCCTCCTGGGTTTGCAATGAGCAGAACAATTTGGTGGATGCCCAGTGGTTTCAGGGCAAAGATGTTTTTAATCGAGTAAAGGACCAGAGCTGGGAAACTATCCATGAACCAGTTCCGTTTCCTGAAAAAGGGCTGCGATCATGGAAACGGTATGTGGACGCAAAGCGCATGGAGATCACCTGCGGCGAGGCTCCTTATTTGGTGAGCCGTTACGATACTGTCACCGGCAAAATAATTCCGATCTCAGATAGGATAGGCTTGCTGGATCGAAAATTGCGCGTGGTCGGCGAAAACACGGAAGCTGAGGATGATTGGAAATTTTGGGCTCGCCGTGCTGTGGAAAGCGTGTACGGATATGAATTTCAGGGCGATAACCTCCTAATGGCGCGAGAGAATGTCCTTTTTACCTACATAGAGTATTACCGTGACCGCTTTGGAACAGAACCAGAGGAAAAGGCACTCAAGGATATCGCACTGGTGATCTCGTGGAATCTGTGGCAGATGGACGGCTTTAATTATGCGATTCCCTATTGTAAAGTCTGCAACGAGCCGGAGCAGATGACACTGTTTGATTTTATGGATGATGACGAATCATTCAATTATATGCGGTTGCAGGATACTAAAGGACAGCAGCTCTGTAAGATCAGAGACTGGCGGTCCAAAGCAACCATTGTATTTAGGAATCTTGTGGGAGGTAGTCAGAAATGAGTGAACAGATTTACGCAGGAACTGCGCAATATAATCTGATCTATATCTTCGCCATTCCCGACGAAGCCCACAAGGGCTATCTGAAAATCGGCGAGCACTCCTTTTCCAGTCCATCCAGTTATAAACAGTTGACAGATAACTGCGATGAGCTGAATCAGCATGCACACAGTCGGATCAAACAGTATACAAAGACTGCGCTGGTTCACTATGAGCTTCTCCATACAGAGCTGGCCCGCAAACAGGTACGCCTGATGGATGGCACAATTGAGAGCGCCTCCTTCAGTGACCACGATGTCCATGAAGTGCTGGATCGCTCCGGTTTTGATGTGCATAAATTCTATGATACTGACCGCGACAGCGAATGGTACAAGGTTACGTTGGCTCCTGCAATCGCCGCTATTAAGGCTGTTAAAACGGGACGAAATGTGTTGACAGCTGCGGAAAAGGCCAATGGCACTATCACAACTGGCATCGCAGCTGAAGGCCAAGTTCCATATGCTACCACCGTTAAACCGAAAATCGTGCTGCGTGACGAGCAGAGCGACTGTATTGCCAAGACAAAAAAAGTGTTCCTGCGTAGTGATCGTATGCTATGGGACTGCAAGATGCGTTTCGGCAAAACCATTACGGCCTATTCTCTTGTGAAGACGATGGGCTACAAAAAGGTGTTAGTCGTTACACACCGTCCGGCCGTCGTTGATGGCTGGCGCAGTGACTTTGATCTGATTTTTGATGATAGTCACGTTTTCCTGACAAAGGCGAATATCAAAGAGGAAGACCGCTTTACTGCAGCCGACGCCAGCATTGATGCGGAGAACGATCGCAGACTGCAGAATCTGGCTGCGGATGGAACGCCTTTTGTGTATTTTGCCTCCATGCAGGATCTACGCGGTTCCAAAATTGCTGGCGGTAAGTTTGAGAAAAACCGTGGCGTATTTGCCATGGACTGGGATCTCATCATCTATGATGAGGCGCATGAAGGAACGCAGACTGATATCGGTCTGAATGTCCAGAAACTTCTGGAAACGCCGAAGGCTGGCAAACGGCCGAAGAAAGTACTTCAGCTCTCCGGTACACCGTATAACCTGCTTAGCCAGTATGAAGACGATAATGTTTACTCCTGGGATTATGTGATGGAGCAGCGTTGTAAGCGCGAATGGGATGATAAGCACCCAGGTGATCATAATCCTTATGCGGATTTGCCTGAACTGCGCATCTGCACCTTTGACCTGCGTAACAAGATGCAGACATCCTATCGCTATGAAGATGAAAACATCGCCTTTAATTTCCGTGAATTTTTCCGCACTTGGACAGGTGATCCGGAGAGGGACTTCCGCCCTGTTCCGGCAGGATCATGCATCGGAGATTTTGTACATAAAGAAGATGTTCTACAATTTCTGGATTTGATTACTACAGACAGCGAAGACTCCAATTATCCCTTTGCTAATCAGGGATACCGGGATATGTTCAAACACACCTTCTGGATTCTGCCGGGTGTAAAGGAAGCGAGGGCATTCAGCGCCCTACTGAAAGACCATCCCGTGTTCCGTAATTACGAGGTTGTGAATGTCGCCGGTGAAGGCGATGTAGAGCAGCCGTATGATGATGCTTTAAAAGCAGTCCGCGATGCGATTAAGCATAACAGCCATACCATTACTCTCTCCTGTGGTAAGCTGACCACCGGCGTTACCGTAAAGGAATGGACAGGCGTGATGCTCCTGTCCGGTTCCTCCAGCACTGGTGCCGCTGGATATATGCAGACGATTTTCCGCGTACAGTCGGCGGGCAGCATCGACGGAATGCAGAAAAAAGTCTGCTATGCTTTCGATTTTGCACCGGATCGCACGCTGAAGGTTCTGTCGGAAGTACATAGTTTGAAGAAATCCGCAGTCGGCACAGATGACGAAGGACGTGTAAAGCTCGGCGAGTTCCTGAATTTCTGCCCAGTGCTTGCAGAAGGCGACACCGGCATGGAATTCTTTGACGTGCCGAAGATGATGCGGCAGCTGAAACGCCTGACTGTGGATGCGGCAGTCAAGAGTGGCTTTGACGATGACATCATCTATAAGGCGGATGCTGGTATTGTGATGGATGCGGACAAACTTAAACTGGTGGACACGCTGCGAACAAGGCTGACTCCACAAAAAAAGAGCAAGCCACAGACTTCAGTCAATATCAACGACCAGGGGCTTACCGACGAGCAATATAAAAAGGCGCAGGATGCCAAACGAAAGAAGAAAACGGAACGTAGCAAAGAGGAAGAAGAAGCCCTCGCCAAAGAGCGCGAGATGAAGAAAAAGCAGCAGGCGCTCTTTGACCTTCTGCGGAATGTCTCCATCCGCCTGCCTATGCTGATCTTCGGTTCCGCACAGGAATTTGACGAAAGCATTAAGTTGGCCGACTTCATCGACATCGTGGATGATGTTTCCTGGAAAGAGTTCATGCCCAAAGAAGTGGACAAGGAACTGTTCCGCAAGCTGCTGGTGTTCTACGACGAAGATGTGATCGAAGGAGCCGGTATGCGAATTCGCCGCATGGCAAAGGCCGCAGACGAAATGATGCCGACGCAGAGAATCATGCGCATCGCGGAGATATTCAGTTGCTTCCGCAATCCTGCAAAAGAAACCGTCCTGACACCCTGGCGTGTTGTCAATATGCATATGGGTGACACGATCGGCGGATACAACTTCTATGCAGAAGGATACCCTGAACGTGATGGTGAATTGGAGCATCCCCGCCTGATCGAGCAGGGCGAGGTAACGTCCGACCTGTTCTTAAATGAAGATGTAAAGATACTGGAAATGAACTCCAAGTCCGGTCTCTATCCGTTGTATGTGGCCTACAGCATCTACCGGATGAACTTGCCGCGTGAGGAAAAGGATATGAGCCTGGAGGAAGCACAGACCTACTGGTGCCGGGCCTTGCAGGATCATCTATTCGTGCTCTGTCAAACCAAGATGGCGGTAGCTATCACAAAACGGACTCTGGCGGGCTATACTGGTGCCGTCGTCAACGCCATCTATCTGACAAAACTGCTAGAGCGGATGGAGGATCAAAATCGGCTGGCGAGGAAACTCAGGAATCCTGCGACATGGGGTTTAGAAGGAAGTGAGAAAATGAAGTTTAATGCGGTAGTTGGAAATCCGCCATATCAAGAAACCGGTGGATCAGGCGGGACGAATGATTCTCCACTTTATCAATATTTTGCACTATCTGCAGAGGAACTGAACCCGGACTATATTTCATTGATCATGCCTGCCAGATGGTTTAGCGGAGGAAGAGAGAATCTGCTTGGAGAATTCAGAAGACATATGCAGCAGAACAAATCTCTGTCTCTCTTGTATGTGTATCCTGAAGCCAAGGAGATTTTCCCTACAGTAGAAATCAAATCAGGCCTTTGCTACTACCTACATGACAGTTCTTATTCCGGCAAATGCCATTATGTCATGATTGAAAACGGAAAGCGAGTTGAGTTCGACAGGGATTTGGATGATTCAGAGGTTATTATTCGTAATCCTATTCTTGGAGAAATTGTCCGTAAAGTGCGGCAGTTCGATCCGAATGCGATAACGGTTGATACTATGATCTCTGGAGATACTCCATTTGGGATTGGCACAAAGCCTACTGAATCAAAGAAATATTCTATACAGGTATATGAAAATTCATCCGTGGAACACAATATCCTTCTCTTGTACTTTGAAAAAGGGCATCGTTATGTTGGGTATGTTAACGCAGCGGACATCACCAAAAACACAGACGATATTAAAAAAGTAAAAGTATTTGTCCCTGCAGCAGCTGGGTCAGGTAACGATCCTCAGGTTTTGGGGAAGCCATACATTGCAGAAGAGAATTCTGTTTGCTCACAGACATTCTTATATGCGGTATTCGATTCCGTTACACACGCAGTCAATTTTGTATCTTACTATAGAACAAAGCTATTCCGTGCTATTGTGTCGGCAGTCAAAATTACGCAGCATGCGCAGTCCTCTGTATATAGATTTGTGCCTATGCAGGACTACTCCAGACCATGGACTGACGCAGATCTATATGAGAAATATGGACTGAGCGCGTCAGAAATTGAGTATATAGAGACCAACTACAACTCTATGGAATCTACGGAAGAAGAATAAACGGCAGAGGAGACGTACCGCCATGGCTCAATTAGGAAAAAGCATAGATTTATATTTAATGGACGGCACTGCAGCTGGCCGTTGGCAGGCAACGCTCTCCAACTGGAACTGCAATTCTTATAAGATTCCGCGAGCGGATCTGAAGAATTGTGATGATTTGCCGGAGCTGCATGCGCCGGGCGTGTATTTTCTGCTTGGGCGCGATGATGAGTCGGGGCAACAGTTTGTCTACGTCGGCGAGGGCGATGATGCCCTAAAACGTGTCATGCAGCCACACACTTTTGAGAAGGACGGCAGTTATTGGACCGAGGTCGTAATTCTGGTTACACCGGACGGCTCTTTGGACAAGGCTAAGATCAAATACCTGGAGAATCGCTTTCACCAGATTGTGGTAACAACGAATCGCTATATTATCAAAAATGGCAACACGCCTCCGCAGTCCCCTGTCCAGAAAAAAGTGCGGGATATGCTGGAAGAATTCATAATGAACACCCAGCTGATCATGCCTGCGCTTGGGCACAAGGTGTTTGAACCGCAGCCATCCGCAGATGAAGATGAGCCGGACGAGCTTCTGTATTTCTCCCGGAACCAAGGCAAAGGTGGTCAGGCAACCGGCAAAGTTGCCGATGACGGGTTTTGGGTATTAAAAGGCAGCTACATATATCCGCACATGGCGGACTATTTGCCTTCCGGCGTTATAAAAGCAAGGCAGCGGTATGTTGACCTGATCGATAATCAGGGAATACTCCAACGCGATATTTCCTTTGGCAGCCCCTCATACGCAGCCTCTTTCGTTTGCGGGAAAAACTCCAATGGTTTGACCGAATGGAAGAATAATGATGGAGTAACACTGAAAGAACTAAACGAAAACGCAGTCGGTAACGGGAAAAAGCCAAAAAAGGTGAAAAAGGAAAAGCCTGCGCCGATTCAACCGACCATTCCAATCCCCGCCCCAGAAGGAGTAGAAATTTTCCACCTTGCCAGTAAGAAACTAACAGCAAAAGGATTTGTTTCCGGCG
>Ga0208694_1002643_pt1 | contig 18479 bp, 15 predicted proteins | sample AD_UKC078_MetaG_FD_184442 | JGI IMG/M metagenome (GOLD analysis project Ga0208694, IMG submission 184442) | Active sludge microbial communities of municipal wastewater-treating anaerobic digesters from USA - AD_UKC078_MetaG (SPAdes) (version 2) | ecosystem: Engineered > Bioreactor > Anaerobic >...
ATATAAAGATAGCCGTCTTTGTCAATGACGCCGATATCCCCTGACTTGAACCAGCCGTCGCCCCAGAAAGCTTCTCGGGTTGCTTCAGGGTTATTCAGATATCCTCTCATAATGTTGTGCCCAAAAATACAAATCTCTCCTTCAAGCCCCTGATCAAGCCTGTGTCCCTCCATGTCCCGTATCTGTACTTCAACCCCGGGAACCGCTGTACCTATGGATCCTACCACGTGACGGTAATAATGGTTAAACGTAACAGCAGATGCAGACTCAGTCATGCCATAGCCTTCGTAAATCGTCATTTTTGTTACTTCTTTCCATTGCCTTACAATTTCGGCAGCCATACTTGCAGCTGCCGAAAAACAATAACGCACATTCCCTAATTTTTTTTTAAGACCATCAAGACTAAGCAGACGGGTATAGACCGTTGGAACTGCAAACATTTTTGTTACCTTACCAGAGCCAGTAAGGGCCAGGATCTTGTCAAGATCGAAAGTAGGAAGAATTTCAAGGCAACCAGCACTGTAAATTGTAGCGTTCATGATGTGCATTTGCCCAAAAACATGATTGAAGGGTAGAAAACAGATTGCCCTGTCCTTCTCATTTGAGTGCTCGTTGTGCGCAACATTATGTGCCGATGTGTTGATGTTTTCGTGGGTCAGCATAACGCCTTTGGGCGTCCCTGTTGTACCGCCAGTGTATAGAATTGCAGCTGTATCAGTGCGGTTTCTATCCACAGCCTTAAAATTTACTATCCCTGCATCTACAATCTGCTGGATATTGATATCTCCATTCTGACTGATGATTTTTTCCAGACCCGCAGGTCCTTTCATGCCCTCGAGGATTGAGATTTTGTCATCAGATGTAAAAATAAACCTTGGTTTTGAGTGATCTACAAGCAATGTTAGTTCATCTTGACTCAAGAGGCTCGAGTATGTGACTGCCACTGCGCCTGCCTTGAGAACCCCAAAATAAAATGCAATCCAGTCGGACGAGTTGGGGGCACAAATTCCAACGTGCTCACCTTGTCTAATTCCCATGTTGATGAGTCCCGTTGCAATACAATTAACCCTTTCATTCAACGCCCCGTATGTTATTTCAGAGTCTGTTTCGCTCAATGCGGGCTGTTGAGGAAAATAGAATGCCGATGACTCGAGGTTTGTGGCAACGTTCATATAGGCCTCCAAATAAGATTCGCAATGCGCAAACCACCTGGTTAATAAGCGCTGACAGAAAGATTAAATCGTGCTCTTTTCTATTGGTATAATATTTAGATATATTAATTTATTTTGTCAAGTGAATAATTAAAATTTTCTTGCAAAAGATTTCGACTTTGTTATACTATGACAAAATCCAAGAGGTATCATACGTGCCTTCATTCAAACCTATCAAACAATCCAGGGTGTCAGGAGAAGTAGCAGAGCAACTGAAGCAATCAATCCTTCTCGGTCAGTTCGAGGCAGGTGATAAGTTACCGTCAGAGCGTGATCTTTCAAACCAGTTTCAGGTCAGCCGCATAGCAATAAGAGAGGCTTTGAGGTTCCTTGAAAATACGGGTTTTGTTGAAACCAGACAAGGTGTCACAGGGGGCACTTTTGTCACCGACTTATCGTTTGAACATCTGAGCAATGCCTTTGTGGATCTTTTTCTGGCTGAGAAAATTTCTGTTCCCGAACTCGTTGAAGTGCGCGTTCTGGTGGAGCCCGAAATAGCGAGATTGGCGGCGACAAAGATTGATCGTAAGCGTGCCAAACTTTTGAAGGAAGCCATTGAAGCAGAGGATTTACCGATCCGATCGCTCGGGGAGGACCTCGATACCAAGACATCTGTTCATTATATCCTGGCCGAAACATGTGGAAATCATTTTTTGGAGGCCCTTGAGAGGTCCCTCATGGCTCTTACCAGACGAGTTGTTCAGACAGTTGATGCTGACCAACCATTTATCCACCCTGCAGGGATGCACCGACCTGTTGTGGAGGCGGTCCTGGCTGGAAATCCAGATGCAGCAGCAGCAGCCATGAGACACCATGCAATCGAGTTTGGTGAAAATCTAATAAATATGGAAAAAGCCTTTCGAGCAAGAAAATCCCAGGGCGCATATTCAACGGAAAAGTAATACCTTCGCTGTCAGGTAAATTCATTTGTGATATGGTGATTCAACTGATTGTCCGATTGTTGTCTAATTCATGAGGCAGGACCATTCCTAACCCTGCCTCATGAATAGTGACCTTCGTGTTATCTCGCAATTCCTAAATCTTTGGTTCAGTCTTAGGGATCACGCATTTAAAACGTTTCGCATCCTCGATAGAACCTCTACCACGATACTTGGCAACAGCAGGATAGGGGCATAACAGCCTTGTGCGATTTGGGGCCCAGCTCGCTGGCACTTCTGCATTCACTACGTTGGCACCTGTTCCACGGGCTGTTGCAACAATAGATTTCGGTGCTTGTCCTTTCTCGACCCATTTCACAAGAGTATCCAGCATATTAAACTGATCGCATGCAGGACCGCCGCTGCAGTGATTCATCTGCGGAACGAGGAAGAGGCGTGCCCTTTTATTAGCTTGCCTTCCCCAGGTGTTTAGAAAGCTTTCATACCAGTTGATGGTATCTGAAACAGAAAAGACCCCATCAGACGTACCATGCACGACCAATAGCTTGGACTTGTGTTCAAATAATCCCGTCATAGCTAGATCAGGCGGTGTCATAAAAGACATCCCCGACTCAGTATAGGTTGCATCGGTGGTGAATATCTTGGGAGCATCAATGTCAGGATCAAAACCTGTGCCACACAGATTAAGTGCGTAGGACAGGCTGTTAAAGGTAAGTGGGTTTTCTGGAGGGGTTGAAAAGATGAAACCCACGGCGCCGGGGTCAAGCAATGTAGATGCTGTAAATTTCCAAAAGCTCCAGTTTGAACCCTTGATACCAACATCCCACGGAAAGTTCGTATAGAGCGGCCCTGTGGTGTTTTTCGCACCCTCATGAATGGCAGCTAGCACATCCTTCTGATCGGCTGTAAGGCACGTCCCATCGCGATCACCCGTACAGGTAGGTACATCCATGGCGAGATCGAATACCCCTTGACATGCGATCGGATCCGTAACCATATCGTCTTCCAATCCGTCAAGGTTATCACACTTGGCGAGAATCGCATCGCCTACAAGAGCCAGTTCCGTTGGAGTAAAACTGCTACCGATGTTCGTGTCAGGTGTGGTGATCGTATAGAACTGCTGTGCCCCCCACAATTGGGCAACAGCAGCCTTGGGAAGGTTGAATCCCGGATTTCCAGCCAATATGCCGTCATACTGGTCAGCATAGCGCGATGCCGCTACCATGGCATGACGGCCACCATTGGAACAACCATACAAATAGGATTTAAACTTCTGCTTCTTATAATATGTGGTGATCAGACTTTTTGCCATGGGTGTGAGTTGGGCAACAGCGTTGTAGCCGTAGTCGATTCGCGCTTGAGGATCAATGCCAAAAAAAGGACCCATTTCTCCTGAGTGCCCAGCATCCGAGCTGATGACGGCAAACCCCTTTAAAAGTCCGTTCGACGTGGGACCGCCGCCGAGGTCATTACCATATGCTGGTACGACGCTACCGTCAATGCCTCCATTAGCCTGATAAAGAAATCTCTTCTTCCATTGCGTCGGCAGGCGCATCTCAAAGCCTATGGCGTAGGTTTTACCGTCCAGAGTTCCCACACGTTCATTCATCCTACCTGTCACAACGCAGTGTTCAGGCATGGGCCCGATGCCGGCCACACTAACTTGACCATCTAACACCAAGGTGGCCGACGTGATAACTGTGTTTGGATAAGTGAAGTCTGATAGGTCGTTACACGACAGCTTTGGTTTGACAGCTGCAGCCTCATTTCCCAAAATCAAACAAAGTCCTATAAGAAAAACAATGGTCAATACTATGCGCCTATTCCGTTTGTTTCTGTCCTTCATGCGTTACCCTCCTTCATTACTCCATATAATTCACACATTGTAATCGTGTGCTGAAGAATATTTGCCACCTGATCAATCCGGGTTCATCTGTGGGTGGCCCTCCTTTTGTTTTACATCAGTCCGATGGTGCAAAAAACACCCTTCATCACCTCCTCAGGCTAACATTTCATAACAACTTGCAACCCGCCCAACCCTAGTGTTTTGATTCTTCCAAAACCTGCCTCTTGAGCTCCCTTTTCAGAATTTTCCCTGCAGGGCTCTTCGGTAATTCTTTAACGATCTCGATCTTCTTAGGTACTTTAAAAGGAGAAAGAAGGGTTTTGAGGCCTGCTTTCAAATCATTCGTAGATATCTGCTGCCCTGGTTTTGGAACAATATAAGCACTGACCTTTTCGCCCCACTCCTTGTCAGGAAGGCCAATGACCGCACACTCCTCTACCCCTGGCTGAGTATATAGAGCCTCTTCGACTTCCCTGGGATACACATTCTCGCCCCCTGTGATTATTAGATCCTTAAGGCGATCAACGATGTAAAAATATCCCCGATCGTCAAGAACACCTATATCCCCTGACCGGAACCACTCTCCGTTCCACATTCCGGCAATGGTAGCCTCGGGGTTGTTGAGGTACCCCTTCATCACATTCCGTCCCCTGATGCATACTTCACCTTCCTGACCTTGTGAAAGCACATTGCCCTCCACATCTCTGATCTGGGCCTCGACCCCATGGACAACCGGTCCTACTGATCCCACAACGTGAAATTCAGGGTAAAAATGGTTAAACGTGGTAGGCATAACCTCTGTCATCCCGTAAGACTCTGCAATAGTGACGCCAGTGCGCTCCTTCCATTGCTTCACAATCTCTCTTGCCATACTTGCAGCAGCCGAAAAACAGTAGCGAAGTTTTCCCACCTTCTTCTCCAAGTCCGGTAGGCTCAGGAAACGAACATACACAGTCGGTACCGCAAAAAATTTCGTGACCCTGCCAGCAGCAATAGCCTCCAAGACACGGTCCATGTCAAATGCTGGGAGCAACTCCAGGCAACCCGAGCTGTATATCGTCGAATTCATAATATGATTCTGCCCAAAGACATGATTAAAGGGAAGAAAACAGAGCGCTTGGTCGGTTGGTACCGAATGTTCATAATATGCAATTGCTCGTGCAGCAAAATTCATTCCCTCATGACTCAACATGACGCCTTTAGGTGCCCCTGTCGTCCCACCGGTGTAAAGAACAGCTGCAGTGTCTAGTCGATCCATGTCAATTGCCTGAAACGCACGTTCTCCCATCCTCATAAGGTGAGATAGGTCCATATCTCCATCAGAACAAATGACTGTTTGAAGGCCATTGTCGCTCTTCAGCCTCATAACGTCTTCAAGTTTGCTCGGGTCAGTAAACAGTACTTTTGGTTTTGAATGAGTGATAAGAAATGCCAGCTCATCTCCGGTCAAAAGCCCAGAAAGAGTGATTGCAACTGCACCAATTTTGAGCACGCCAAAGTAAAAAGCAATCCAATCTGCTGAGTTCAGTGAACAGAGGCCTATGTAGTCTCCGGGTTTGATCCCAAGTTTCATGAGACCAGTGGCAACCTTGTTTGCCCGTTCGTTTAACTCTGCGTAAGTCCACTCGAGGCTGCCCTGTCTAATGGCTGGTCGGTCAGGAAAATATATAGCTGATGATTCCAAATTCCTGGCAAGATTCATTATGATGTCTCCTTTAAAAGTAATTATATCAATTCAAAACTTCATCAATGGCCAAGATGGAGTTAGAGCTCTCAAACTTGTCAATATTGGTCTAATATATAAATATTTATAATAGATAAAATATTTTTGTCAACAAGTTTGTGTTATCGGTTCTTCTGACATGCATCTACGCTGCGGTGATCAAGCCTTCACAGAAAACCTGCTGGAAGTGTTCAACCGTATCAATTGGAGTAACAGTTAGTTATTCGAGAAATGCCTACTTGCTTCCAGTATGTAGGTACCAGGTTTTGGCAACCACAGGGGCCCTGTTAACTTTAGCCCATCGTTGTCTACTCAAACCTTAGACATCACATCAACTTTATCAGAAAGGGTTTTCAGGCTTCCATCCAACAGGGGGAGAATGTACTGATCTCAACATAAAATACTCGTAAACAGCCACATGATGAGGAAAAAGAATAGCTCAATTTTCGGAGGCATTAATGGTAATTCTTGCCGGCCCTTCGGTTTAGGGCTTACTCTACAATCGCCTTTGTGATATAAGTTTTTACTGCAAACATTTTTAAGTTAGCTTCCCCAGACTTTCTGATCTATCCATTGCCAAAATACCTCACAGTATGCACCATTGGCTCATTCAGACTGTTCAATTCCCGAATATTATGGGTATTTTTGCAAGATATGTAAGATATATTCAAGGCTTAAATCCTGTCAAGCAGAAGTTTGCAGAGAAACTGCCTGAAGAAAGAGTCTGATCGTTCCCTCTGCGCAGAGTTCAGGTATTCGCTTAAGTTCAGCTTAACCCTGTCCCCTGATATGCATTACTTTCTTAAAATCCTGTGCAAGCCTTGCAATACCATTCATTTTGTCGTCAATTCTGTTTATGATGACTTTTGAATACATTTCCCTTACACTAGCAATCAGATATTTTGCACTGCCGGATTGGCCAAGAGATACATTCACGATCAAGCCTACACCTTGCACGTTGCCACCTTTTATGATCTGTTTATAGGTGCTGCCTTCATGAATACTGGTGACAACTTTTACTGCCTTGGCCCGTGGTAAGCTGTAAGGCTGATCCTGTAACCTTTCCTTGGAACAGACTGAGCTATCTATCCTTAATCTGCTCCATTGCTTCGTTGGAAACAACAAGCCAGCATCATAAGTATGTTCACCTATCGATAACATGGAGGCAGAATATTTCTGTTTTATACAGCCTCGGTATATTTAAAATCTTTTTTATTGCTTCCTATGAATATTTCGAAAAATCCGTGTTATTAAAGTCATTGACCGTATGTCCGTTGCCCACTTTTTTTCGGAATTGTTGTCATTTGGTATAAGTACGGGCACTGCGGTTCTTAAGTGTAAATTAAGAGGTGCTTCATTCCTGGCTTCCCATGCCAGAGTGTTGTAGTAAATCGAGATATTTTTATTATTTCCCATACTGCATGCACATCTGCCTCAAATTCTAATGCACTCTGCACAGGAAAGTTTAATTCGGCTTGTTTAAGAATGCTGCTTGCTGCTGCATCTATTGAAAAATCTGATTAACGAAAAAAGGCTAATACGACTTTGGTAAATTTATACATGATTGCCCACCAGGCAAACAAAAATACGAAAACTAAAACGAGCAATAGGGGGCGTTCAATCCTGCCCCACATCCTACGAATACGTTTCACACATATCCCTCGTAACATGCTCTGAATATGAAGATATAATACCACAATAAATTCTACTTGTGAATACTCGTTACAAAGAAAGCTTCTGGATCACAAATTGGGGGAATAAGCACCATTTTTACGTCTGTTTATGGTCTTATCTCAACAATCGTTCCAATGGGCACTAACCTATCAATCTCCTCAATCTCTTCGTCTGAGACAGCGATACACCCTTTCGTCCAGTCAACGCCTGTGTGTAAATCACCAACCCACGACAAACCATTTTTAATACCATGGATCATGATATCCCCACCTGGAGAAACACCTAACTCCTTTGCCCTTTTTTTGTCTTTCTCGTTGGGATAGGAAATGCGAAGGGATAGATGATATTGGCTGTTCCTGTTTCTTGAATCAATAATGTAAACTCCTTCTGGGGTTTTGTTGTCACCTTGCCGTTCTTTTGGCCCAATTGGGTTTCCCCCAAGAGCTATCTTGTAGGTTTTGAGTATCTCGCCCTTTGATAGCAGCGTTAATCGCCGTTCTCTTTTTTCAATTAGAACCTTGTCAGCTGGTTCTTTCCGGAGCGCAAATATTTTTTGTTCTAGCACTTTAATCTCTTTCTTCAGTGCAGTAATCTCATCCTCTCTGGATCTAACCCTTTGTTGGAGACTCTCAATTTGTGTTTTTTGCCTGTCAATTGCCTTATCCTTCATGACAACATTGTTAATATTGAATATCATCATCTCACTATCTCGCTTGTACCGGCTCTCCGGATAATTCTCTATCAGTTTCTGGAAACATTCCAAAGATTTCTGATAATCTTTTTGCTCATTTGCAGGATACGAGTAAATGATGCCCATCTGAAAAAGGATTCTGTCACCTTCCATGGGATGTTTTTCAAGAATCTGCTGATATGTATTCAAAGAAGCCTGGAAGTCTCCTTGCCTGAAAAAATCATTTGCCTCCTGGAAGATTGATCTGGCCTGAAGTTCATCGGCTAAACAACCCCATCCGCACATGAGAATTGATGTAATTATAATGCAAACAAAAAGACTGGGGGGGTGTTTGTGCGTCTCACTTTGCTTTTTATGGATATCTCTCTCTGCTTTCTTCACGTTATCGTTCAATATCCTCACAGCTTGTAATATGGACACAGCATGCAACACATTATAATTATATGTTTAAATTCCCAAAATTGTCCATCGTTGGGTTTTGGCAGGTTGATATCCTTTAGAAAGCAATGGGGTGTGAGAAAGTGGAGGTGCTTTAGACCCGTTTACTTCCTCTCCACCCCACCAAAAGTAATGTTAACTGCAATGCAAAAAAGATTACTCTACTTCTTCATCGATTTCTGGAAAGCAGCATCGGCTTTTGCAGCTTTTTCATCTGCAATTTTTTCTCTCTCTTCTGCCTTCTTCACAGCCTCTTCGGCCCGGATTGCAGCTTCATTTGCCTTCATAGTGGCTGCGTCTGCTGCTGCTTTGGCAGCCTGCGCATCCATAGCCGCCTGATCAGCTTTGGCACGGTTTTGCATTTCCTGTTCCTGAACTCTTTCCAAATCACCTTTCGTTGCGCAGCCCATCATACTGATGGCAAAAATGATCACCATTGTGATTGCCAAAAGACCTTTTTTCATTTTCTGATCACCTCCTTTCGTTTGGTTTACTTTATTTTATCATTGACCCTTAATCAAAACACTGATTCTCGTAGTTATCTGGCAAATTTCCTGTTCTCCCATTCTTTATGCGCACCTATAGCTTTTCCTTCTTTTACACCAACCCATATACAATTGGCATGCCATGCACGGTTACTTTAAATAAACCTCCTGATATTTAAAGACAATGGCACACAAGGCTGTGGCGAAACCTGGCATTTTGTAGGTTTTTCACTACTCAGTGACACTGCGAAATGGGGTAATTTATCCTATCTATATGAATTAACAGTATAATTCAGTGAAGGGGATACCCTACAGCTTCTCTCTTTCATGACAAAAACCATTGTGGACCACACTGAAAACAAAGCAATCATTTCTTCACTGGTTCAACTAAGATACCGTCCAGTTCCAAATCAATTTTCAAACGTTTCATTGCATCTTTTGCCTCCCGGACATCCCGGAAAGGGCCCGCCATAACACGGTGTCTGTCGTTTATTGAGAGAACCGTTGCCGGGATTTGTGGACCCTGGTGATTTATAATGGCAGCAAGCCTCATAGCCTCAATCTTTTCCGACACAGTAGCAGCCAGAACGTACCATGCATCTACTTTCAGTTCTGGTATTTCTGGTTTGCCGTATAACTTGTCAGGATGCCTGATTTCTATAGTGTCCATGATATGCTCTCTGTTGTCCTCACGGATTTCGGAAATGGGTATGGGAATTCCTCGTGCTTCGGCGAGTACTTCCTTGACTTTTTTCCAGTCAAGCATCCGCCCGGTTTCTTTTTCCATTTTCCTCAATTTCACATGTATCTTTTCCAGGTCTCCTGAGCCAGAACTTTCAAAAGGTGCATGGGCTTCGAGATACAGCACTTCGCCCCGCTGACCTGCTAGATATGGTTGGTTAATGATTGAAACAGGAGTTTTAAGTGGAGTATCTGCATAAAGCTGCCTTATGTCCTCCGGGTAAAGTCTTATACAGCCATTGGTTGCCCTAAGACCAATGCTGGACGGTTTGTTGGTACCATGGATTAAGTATGTTGGCTTGCTTAAATACAGTGCATATTCTCCCAGGGGATTGAGGGGGCCAGGTGGTATTTTAGCAGGTAAGGGGTCGCCTTTTTTTCTATGATCTTCTGCAATGGAGGCAGGAACGTGCCAGGTCGGCTTTGTAACCTTGCGTGCCACATGCATTTCACCCATTGGGGTAGGCCGTTCTGTGGTGCCAACACCGACGGGGTATGTCGATACCACCACAGCATTGTTCTCTCCCTTGAAGTGAAAGAGTCTCATTGAGGCCAAATTAATCACGATGCCTTTTCCTACAAAGTCTGGCAGGATAAAACTCAGGGGCAGCATAATACGCTCCCCAGCCTTGGGTACCCATACATCTACTCCGGGGTTTGCTTCTATGAGAGCATTAATTCCCAGACTAAAGTGCCGTGCAATATCCGGAAGTGTGTCGCCATTTTTAAGCTTAATGGCTGCCAATCGACCAACTACGCTATCCCCATTTGCAACAAAAAAATCTTTTCGATCCAGATAATGTTCCGGATAAATTGGAGGTGGCTCGGCCTTTTTCTGCAGACCCTTTATTACAGCACATCCATGGAAGGATAAAATAAATAGAGATCCTACGATGAGCCAAAGGCAACCGGATGAGCAGAACAGGCTATTAGTTCGACCCATAGATTGCCTGAGGTATTCCTTTACTCAACAAACTAAAACCATCAGTCAAATGCTTCACAAAAATGACATACATAGTTTGTTTCCACCATGACAGCAATGACGTTAACTGAAATTATATATAGCAAATGTGCCAGCAGAAACGCAAGTTTGGCATTCGCGTTTCTTTGGGTGTTAGCACGAAAGAGAACAAAGGACTGCCCGTTTGGCGCTTAAAAAAAGTGGGGCTGTTCTGTGGCAGCCCCACTGATATTTGCTTTAATTCAACGAAATATCCTTATGCTACGCTTGACAGTCTCGCTGACAGATTCTTTACAAACTCTCTCTCTACCTCTGTGGCTTTGCTCCTCATAACTCTATCACCAAACATGGCCAACTTTCCAACCATGCTGACATCGATATTGTATGAGATCTCCACCTCGCCACCACCAATATCTTTCAAATCCATAGTAACTTTATCTTTCATGCGGCCAAGCTTTGTCATGTCCTCTGCTTCGCCTTCCATTTCCAGGTGGGTCGGAGGTTCAACTTTGGTAAGCGTCTGTTTACCTTTCATCGTAACCTTGATGATACCAACCTTCTGTTTCATTGTTACTTCATAGGTCTTGTCATCGAGCTGCTTAATCTCTTCAGTGCCTGGCAGACAAGCTGCAAGTGCCTGAACATCAAAAAGCGTATCCCATAGCTTCTGAATGGGCGCCTTAACGGTAAATTTCCCTTCTATAATCATGGAATCCTCCTATAACTGTGGCATTTATTGCTTATGCCTTTTAAAAAATCATGTTTTCGGCTTACTTCCCCTCTGCTTCTTTGACAGCTTTCTCGATGATTTCTGCCAGAAGTACATAACTTCTGTTGCCTGGAGTAGTAGCCTGCTCGATTAGCAGATCTATAAAAGATTCTCCATGTTCTTTAACGTGTTCATCGACCCATTGTCTGTGGGGTTTGTCTCCTGTTCCGAACATATGACGGGCACAGTCTATAGCACTTCCTGTTTTTGCCTTCTTACCGCATACAGGACATATTACCGGTTTGCTTTGCTGTTCGCTCATATCTCTCTCCTTCTCTTACTTCTTCTTGGCTTCTTTATCTTTTTCTGCCTTTTCTTTCAGGGCATTGACAATCATCTCAGGCCGAACTGGGCATTCCTTCATCTGGATACCGAAACGATGGAAAATTGCATTACCAATGGCTGCAGCGGTCGGGTTTGTAAGGCCTTCACCTGCCTCCTTTGCGCCATATGGCCCTTCCGGTTCATACGTGTCTATTTCAGCAATATTTGCTGGAGGCATTCCTGTTGACCTGATCATCTTGTAATCCACCAGGTTCGGGTTCATCATCTTGCCATCCTCGAAAGGCATATATTCGAGGTAGCCATAACCGGCAGCCATTGAGAAGGCGCCTTCAAGCTGTCCAATCAAGCCAAGATGGTTGATGGGCTGGCCACAGTCATGGGCTGTCATACTATCAATCAGCTTTATCTTTCCTGTCTCTTCATCAATCTCCACCTCAACACCCTGGAGCATATAGCTGTATGCAGGAGAAATCATACCTTTTCTGTGGGGTGTGTAATAACCTCTACCCACAATCCTCTGGCCGTCCTTACCGCGTGTTGCTCTTTTTACCAGATCAGCAAATGGCTCTCCTCTTTCCGGGCGGGCAATAGCATGCACCCAGCCTTCTTTGATATCGAGGTCGTACACAATGTTGAGGCCCGACTGGGCATAGGCAAACTCAAGAAGCTGTTTCTTGGCGTCTTCTGCTGCCATTTTTACAGCATTACCGGTCATAAGAGTCTGTCTCGATCCCCATGCCCCAAGGTCAGCAGGGCAATGGTCTGTATCACCGGAGTGCACCTTTATGTCTTCAACCTTTACACCAAGTGCCTCAGCGCAGATAATTGCCATAGTCGTATTAGAACCCTGACCGATATCCTGTGCACCCACATGCAGCTCTACAGTTCCGTCGTTATTGACAGTAACCACTGCAGAGGAGAATGAGTAGGGGGTATCAAACCAGTTGAAGATTCCACCGGACATAAACCCACACGCAGAAATGCCTATGGATCTGTTCTTTGGCAGTTTACCTTTTGACTTGATCCAAGCCTTGATCTCATCATAACACAAATCTATACCACAGCTTGCGATAGTTGCCTGGCCAGGAACAACGTAACCCTCGTGGTGAGAATTCTTTCGTCTCATCTCGATAGGATCAAGTCCCAAATCCTTAGCAATCCACTCGATCTGCTGTTCAGAGCACCACATTGCCTGAGGCGCACCGAAACCACGCATCGATGTTGATGGTAGCGTGTTTGTGTAGACCCTGTAACCATCGTATCGGTAACCTTTCCATCTGTACGGGAAGGAGTGGAAAAAACCAGTGAGGTAAAGCGCTGTTGCGCCCATACCTGTGTACGCGCCACCGTTCGTGAAGACTTTGGCTTCACGGGCACAAAACGTACCATCTTTCTTCACGCCGGTTCTCGTGTAATAGAACATGGGGGTACGTCGTTTCGACGCTATGAAATCCTCTTCTCTGGTAAATACAATTTTGACAGGTTTTCGGACCTTCATAGAGAGAACACATGCACAGAACTGTGCTGCATCAAGCTCAAATTTCCCACCAAAGCCGCCTCCTACATAGGGCGCGAGAATCCTTACATTACCTTCTCTGAGTCCAAGAACACCCGCGAGAAGAGCCTGATGATAATAGGCAGATTGGGTTGATGTCCAAACGGTCATTTTTCCGTCAGGTGTATAACTTGCTACTGCTGCTCTTGTCTCCATGCACATATGTGCCTGACCGCCGCATTTAAACCAGTCTTCCCTGATATATTCAGCCTCTTCGAATGCTTCCTCCACATCACCCCACTCGATATGGCGGGTAACATTGATGTTTCTCTCAAAGCCTTCGTGGATCTCCGGGGCATCCTTCTTGATCGCATCAAGAGGTTCGAAAGTAGCAGGCAGTTCTTCATATTCAACGTCGATAAGGTCGAGAGCTTTCTCTGCAATCTCTTCTGTTATCGCTGCCACTGCCACAACAGGTTCGCCTATGTAACGGACTTTATCAACAGGAAGCACCTGCTCATCGCAAAGATCCTTATATCTTCGCCAGATTCCCTGCTTTATACCAAGTGTGTCATCCTTACCATTTGCAACTGCTATAACACCCGGAAGTGCCAGAGCTTTACTTGCGTCTATTTTGACAATTTTTGCATGTGGGTATGGGCTCCGGAGGATCTTTCCATAGAGCATTCCAGGAAGCTTCACGTCGAAGGTATAGGTCGCCCGGCCCGTGACCTTGGCAATGCCGTCAATGTTGTGAACATGGGTATTGAGAACCCTGAATGGTTCATGTGGATTGATTACAGTATATTTGTTCATGATTTAACCTCCGCATACTTACCTTTTGCTACAGCCGCAATGGCTCGTACGATACTATTATAACCGGTGCAACGGCAAATATTCCCTTCAATAGCCTCTTTGATTTGCTCTTCGCTGGGGTTTTTAGTTTCCTTCAGAAAAGCCTCAGCAGACATAAGCATGCCTGAGGTACAGAAACCGCACTGGTACGAGCCTTCATCAAGGAATGCCTTCTGGATCGGAGCCAACTCTCCGTTCTTCTCCAGACCCTCTGCTGTGGTTATTCGGTGTCCTTCTGCCTGAACTGCAAGAACTGAGCATGATTTTACAGCCATATCATCAATCATAACCGTGCATGCACCGCAGGAAACGGTCTCGCAACCTCTTTTTGTTCCTGTAAGGCCGATGTGATCCCTTATGGCTTCCACAAGGAGAGTTTTGGGGTTTAAATACAGCTCGTAATCTATGCCATTTACTGTAAGTGTAATTAATTTCTTTTCCATGATAGAAGCCCTCCTTAACCCTTAATAGCCTGGTCCCAGGCCTGTTTGACCATGCGCTTGGTCAGCACTTTGATCAAATGGCGCCGGAAATCTGCAGAAGCATGAATGTCTGATACAGGATCTGCATCACCGGCTGCTGCCTCTCCTGCCTCGACCATCAGCTTGTCGGTTAATTTATTGCCGATAAGAATCTTTTCAGCAGTTTTTGCCCGAATCGGTGTAACACCTGCATTACCTAATATTATTTTTGCATCAGAGCACACACCGCTCTTATCTGCAGTCACTGTCACCGCAACTGCGACGATACCCTGATCATCCTCGATAAGGTTAAACTTCTGGTATGCAGAGCCTGTTTTCGGCGGGGGCGGTGGTACCTGCACCTCGAGAATCATCTCACCCTGCTCCATGGCTGTCTCAAAAAGATCAGTGTAGAAGTCCTCGAGAGCCATAACTCTGTCGCCCTTCTTTGAGCCAAGTTTTACTGTGGCGCCGAGCGAGATGAGCACAGGGGCCGGATCACCTGCTGCATCAGCATGAGCCAGGTTACCACCAATTGTACCCCAGTTACGAACCTGAACAGAAGCAAGCTTCTCCTCCATGATCGCAAGAACGGGGTAGTTCTTTTTGATAATATCTGATTTTTCAATCATTCTGTGGGTTGTGGTAGCTCCGAGTTTGAGACCTTCTTTTGCATCATACTTGATGTAGCTTAGCTCATTCAGTCCCTTGAGGTCGATAAGGTAATCAACCGCTACAAGGCCCTGCCTCATGACTATGAGCAGTGATTGCCCACCACAGATAACCTTACATTCCTCTGCATGGTCAGCGAGCATGGCAAGTGCCTCTTTAACCGAGCCAGGTTTAAGATACGTAAAATCGTGAATCATGCTTCCCTCCTTATACTAATAGTGCCATCATTTTGTTTTAACACCATCACCTGTCAAAACACAGTCCTCAACATTTGAAATACGATTCGGGGATTCAGAGATACTCGGGAATGGGAACTTTAACTCCGTAGTGGGGTTGGTTGGCTTAGCCTTCGGTTTCATAAGGTCTTTAAATTCCCCGCCATGATAACCTGCAGCAAAACAAATCTCTGCATGCCTACCTCTGTAAATCGCACATTGTATGCACTTTCCTTTGGAAAAGGGACAGGTCATATATAGCTTTGACATTGACTCACCTCCTCATAACTCTCTTTCATTCCATACCTATACTGAGCGTAGAGCTTATGGAGACCATTATACTTTCATGAGAATTATCTTACATGTGTTCACTCTTACGAATTCCGCTCGTACATCTTATAATAAATTGTACTATTATTTCAAGATAATTTTCAAAAAAGCTCTTCAAATTAATGTTCATCATGATGAACAATAATCGCTTTTAAACTAAGCTCCATGGGGCTTTATGCTACTGTTTTACAGTAGTCCTCTATACCAGAATATCAGATGTTGTGCTTTCATAACTCCCTTGAAATTATTCAGAACAATATATTTTTTATTTGCTCAGTTCAGGGTTCAAGTCCGGAACTGCGGTTCAGCCAAAGGAACACGTCTTTCACCAAAACATGTATCATAAACCTTTGGTAGTGGCTTCGCATTTTTGTATTATCTAACATACAAGTGATTAATAATTTATTTTTTAATTCATTTTGAAAATTTTACAGCAATTTATTGGAGGTTCATACAGGTTGGGAAATATTATATGTACGGAGCGTCATCTTGCCCAATATTTTCTCCTAAATTTCTCAGTATCATCCTATCAGAATTCCCAACAGATTCCTCAGGCAAGTCCTTGGCAAAGAGCATACACGCTGCAAGATGAATATGTGCATCCTACTCATGCTGAAAAGCGCAGTCCTCCGCGTGGCCTGCCTATTTCGCGGGAGGCTGTACAACAAGCACAATGAGTTTGACGGGAAAACTCACGCAACTTTGCAGGGGGGGGCTGAAGCGCCTTTCCCAGAATACGGGAAAGGCGCTAATCAGACCTTTCGTGCTACCACTTTGGCATGGGGAGCTTTTTCGGACTTTTCCAATCTTTTATCTCTTTCATCCAAGGCGCTCGCTCCACAAACTCATCATGTGCCAGAGGCACCGGGGGATGACAAATCCAAAGAGGATCGAATGCGTCTTTGACCTTCAGAAGCCATTCGTGATAGTTCGGACCATACATAGGTCCTGTCAGATAAAGCGGTTGATGAGGCCCCAAAAGGGATGTGTAGAAGCGATTTTTTATATTCATCTTGGCTGTCTCAAGATAGAAGTGGTCCACTCCTGTTGTATCTTCCCGTTGATCCCAGTAGATCAGGAACTCGGAATAACCCTGGTGCCCGAGTTCAAAGCTCTGGAACCAGCCAGGGTCACCATTATCTGGCATGAGAGGCGGTGTGTATTTCCTCTTGAGCTCTGCATATGATTCTCCGTGAACTGTAGCCTGAGAAAGCGATTCTATGATGTAGTCGACAGATACATAGGAGCCACACATGAGCCACATGCCGGCAGAGTCTGCATTCTTGATCCATGATTCATCCGATGGTTTGGTAGGCCGAGCAATGCCGCCCAGCTCAGTCATGATATCTGTTAAAACATTCTCATCGTACTGCATCTGTTCTTCCGAAGTATACCCAATAAGGAGGACACGGACGATAAAAAAGTTTTTTATTGATTCTTCTGTCTCCTTACCCCATATTTCCCAGAATTCCTCCTTGCACTCGGCCTTTGCTATGGCTCGCCAGAAGAGTGGAACCTTTGTCACTGCACCTGCTATTTCTGCCTTAGCTATTTCAAACATAGCCTTTACCTGTGCTGCTTTGCTGGGCATTTGAAAATTAACCCACTTTACCCTTTTCTCGGGCAAAGCAAGGGCAGTATTTGGTGAAATCCCAGTCGGGACAAGGGGTTCCGGTTGAAAAGGAAGTGTCTTGATAGCCATTCTTGTAACAATACCGAGGCAGCCCCTTAGACCTGTGAAGCCTCTGAGAAGGCCTCTTAGATCAGGCCCAGGGCCATCTCCCCAGAAAGGGTCAGCTCCATCTGCGAGCGAACCCATTTTAACCAGCTCACCATCAGGCAACACCAGTTCCGTACCCAGTATGCGCCTGTGTGGAAGACCTATTCTGTGGCTTAACGGAGACCAACCGTCACCGATCAAATTGGCTATAGCAGAAGCCTGGGCTCCGCCTCCGCCAATTACGACATATGCACCCTTATTCATGGCTTCCTGCTGAATCGGGGAGTAGACAACACCCGAGCCCACTACGACATAGAAATGTTTTTCATCAATCTCAAACGAATTCAAGCGTTTTAAATCAATAAGGAGTTCGTTTTCAACATGGCAGTGGGAGCGCGGCCCATAGAAACCAGTACTGTATGGCACATATGGCACTTTATAGCGGTTGCATATCTTTACTACTTTCTGTACCTCCTCTGTGTTTTTCGGTAAAATAACAGCGCCGGGGATAGTGGTCATAACCCGTTCATAACCGAGACCATTCTCGTAACCGGCTGGACCCGACCGGTATCCCTCGCAGATGGCCGGATCGTCAGAGATGTACTTTGCCCCGACCGCTGCCTCTAACACACTATATGCTTGTTTTTGTATACTCATAGTCTGCCTCCTTATCTTTCCAATGCAGCGCTTATAATCTCTGCTATATCCATTACTTTCACACTGTTTCCATTCTCTTTGGCAACCTGACTGAAGTTGCTCTTACACCATGGGCATGCGGAAACAAGTACTTCAGCGCTTACTGACTTCACCTCATCGAGGCGATGGTTTGCTGAAAACTTTGCAAGATCAGGAAATGCCCCTTTCACACCCCTCCCAGCTCCACAACAGAAGGCATTTTCCCTTATTCTGGGCATTTCAACAAACTTTGCACCAGGTATTGCGTTAAGTATATTTCGTGACTGTATGTATAATCCTGATTTACCGCGCCTTCTCTTCAATGGCGGGCTT
>Ga0208694_1002646_pt1 | contig 18461 bp, 19 predicted proteins | sample AD_UKC078_MetaG_FD_184442 | JGI IMG/M metagenome (GOLD analysis project Ga0208694, IMG submission 184442) | Active sludge microbial communities of municipal wastewater-treating anaerobic digesters from USA - AD_UKC078_MetaG (SPAdes) (version 2) | ecosystem: Engineered > Bioreactor > Anaerobic >...
TTTAGATTTTCATCACATCTATGATAAGACGCAAAACAGAATTCGATCTTTTTTTCTGACATTAAGTCTAAAGAGGTTTTAAGAAACTCGGGCAACCATACATCATCGCTATCCAAAAAAGTCATAAATCGACCATTAGCATGCCTAATGCCACAATTTCTGCTAACTGCTGGGCCTGAATTTCTATCCAACTTAAAAACCTTAATTCTCGAATCTTTTTTTGCACATTCTAAAACTAACTCATAGGAACCGTCGGTCGAACAATCATCAACAATAATTAACTCCCAATTTTTATAAGTCTGACCCAAAACTGATTGGATAGACTCAGCTAAATAACGTGAAGAATTATATAATGGCATTATTATAGAAACTAACATAATTGATGTATATCCTTTAAACGCAACAATTCCTCAAGATATAATGCCATATTCTTATTTACATCAAAATATCTTGCTATGTGGCCCCGAGCATTCAAAAGAATTTTATTCATCGCTTCAGGAGAATGTATTAATATACCAAGCTTATTTGCAGCGAAATCCATGTCGGCCTTAGGACAAAGAATCCCAGTAAAGTTATCTATAATTAATTCGTCATTGCCAAGGATATCGGTTGCGACACATAAACAACCGCAAGCCATTGCTTCTTTTATAACATTAGGTAGTCTGTCGGATTCATACCTAGAAAATAAAATAAAGAATTGTGATTCTGACATTAGATTAAGCAAATCATTATGTGGAATATGCCCTAAAAAGAAAACTCGAGAATCAACCCCTAAATCTTTAGCAAGCATTTCTAATCTTGACCTGTCAGGGCCATCCCCTGCAATACTCAGTCTAGCATTCCTATTTCTAGAACAAAATTTACTAAAAAAAACTATAAGGTCGTCGAACCCTTTTTCTTTAATCAACCTTCCGGCACTCAGAAATGAGTCTGGTCTTTTTTGTTTATAAAAATCAATCAAATCAAAGTTGATGCCTCTATAAATTACTTTAATATTTTTGTTCGGTTCGGCTATTCTGTTTACTTCAGCTAAGTTACATTTTGTATGAGTAAAAACAACTGAGGCATTTTTGGCAACATACTTACTTATACCCATTTTTCTGTTAAGATCATAAGCGCCCAAAAAAATTGAAACAATAGGTTTATAATGAAGCTGATTTAAGGCAAACCAACCAACAAGAGAAGGCATATGTCCCCAAAACAAGTGAACCACATCAGGTTTCTTTTTTTCAAGTTCCTTCCAAATAACAAAAACTCTAGGAGAAAGAAAAAATGCCTTTATTAAATTTGATGGTCTAGAAGACTCACAACGGATTAACCACACAATATATTTAATAAAGACAGAGGAATTGCATAAAATCAATAAAATACCTAATAGAAAGTTGGAATATGAATAGTGTGAGATTTTAATCGTTGATATTCCTCGTTGTGAGATTAGCTTATCATATAGACGATGCTTTCCTCTTAAAGCATATACGCTAACATCGGAATTCTGTCTGAGCAAGGCTTTAACATCCTCGCACGCAAAAGTTTCACTTGGAGCCGGAAATTGCATCAAGATATAGGAAACGTTCAAGACATATCTCCTTTTGAAATCAACACTTCGGATTTAAGGCTTAAACCCACCATCATATAATAAAAAAATGAAAGTCTAATTTGTTCTGTAAAATTATTACCTATTGATGAAAAAGGTATTGTTATAAACCAAATAAATAAAGCCGAGAAAAAAGGAAAATATTCACTGCTAACGGAAACTTTACATATTATTTTATAACAAGCTCGAATAACTAAAAATAATGGCAACAAAAAAACTGTTATAAAACCTACAACGCCATATCTAAAAAAATAGTAAGTATAAACAGATTCAACAAATTCCATCACATCCTTTGCCGGACCGTTTCCAAACAATAAGATCATTGGATTATTAACAGCATATTTAACAGCTAACATAAATTGCTCTTTTCTAATCGAACCAGATCTAATTTCTTCACCAGCCAAAAACCGCTCATACGCCAAGACCAAATAGGAGAAATTGTCCCGAATAAGCATATATAACAGATAGATAAGTATAATTGACAACAAGGAACAGAATGTTAACCAAGGTAAGGATTTATGAAGTTTAAAGTTACGTAGCAAACGTAGATTCACAAAAAAAGAAAATAATGGAGCAACTATAATTAAACCAACAGCAAAACCAGCAAAAACCGACCTCGATTGAGAAGCTAATATGAGCAAAAAAGGAATAATAAAAAACAATAAATATCTCCTCTTGACATACAAACCTTTCATTAAAAAATAGAAGGCATAAAATGTAGAAATAAAGGCAAAGTCATAAGGGTTAACAAAGGGAGCAGCAATTCTCTTAGATTCTAAATTAGCCGATTTTGTATAAAGACCTAATATGGTTGTATCAAGTTTAAAAAAACCAAAAATTGCAAAAACTATCAAACAAATAAGCACACCCCACAAAAACTTATCTAATTTATTTAACTGTGATATATCTTGCAAAGCATCATAGGAAACCAAAAATACACAAGCATATAAAACCGGCCGATGAATTTCGAAAAAATCTCTGAAAATAATATTTACACCGGAAAAAAAAGAACCCATGACGGTAGATAATAAAATTAACACTGCATATGAAAATAGTATAAAAACAACAATTTGTGCACACCTACTCAATTCATATTTAATTTTTCCTTGAATAACTATAAATGAAACAAGGAAAAAAATAAGCAATCCATTGAGTAATATAGCACCCTTTGAGTCAAAAATACTGTGAAACGTCGGAAAAAATAACGCAAAAATAAGCAGGTATAATATAAAGTCAAAGTTTTGCATTTTAACTAACATTACTAATAAGTTCCTCATATGCAGACACAACATTTTGCAAAGAGAACCTTATAGCAGTATCAATAATACTACCACGTTCCCATTTTCTATCTAATGTTAGCCTTATTTTATATAACAAGTCACCAGCATCCTCATACTTGACTAAATAACCGTTCACGGTATTTTGAATTATCTCCCTAGGACCATAATCACAATCAAAGGCTACCACCGGAGTACCCAATGCTATGGAGTCCAGTATAGTGTTAGGGAAACCTTCATGCAAAGAAGTAAGTAACGTCATTCTCGCATCAACATAATATTTAAAAGGCTTTTCTCGAAAACCTTCGAAATCTACACGTTCAAAAACACCAAGCTTCTGTGCAAGTTTTTTCAGTTCACTTTCCAAACTACCAGTGCCCAAAATTTTCAATCTGACCTCTGGATAAATTTTAATAAGACAGGGCATCATTTCTATAGCATAATGGAATGCTTTAACCGGCTCGAGGCGTCCAACGCATAAAATATAATTTTTTCTGGCACAAGATAACATATTATCCTTTAGATATTCCGATATTTCTGGATTAATTGGATTATTTATTATTTTAATCCTATCAGCTGGCATCGCATAATATATCTTCAAGTCATCTGCCATACCCTTGCACTGGGCTATTATTTTATCGACCTTGCTATAGAAAAATCTAACTAACATATCAATCAAGTATTTATGATAAATTGATTTTTGGTGCTTTCTTTTCTGGCTCAAAATTCCTATATTTCTTGCAAATATCTTGAATCTATACGTTGAAAATATCCTAACAATCACCAACATAACCGCGAGTCTGTGGTCAAACACAAGAACCGACTGAGGCTTTTTAACTCTAATATAGTTCCATAACTTAAAAAAAGATTTTCTGGTATGACCAACATTTAAATTAATTAACCTGACTTTTGTATCCAACGAAGTTTGCCAAACAGAATCTTTAAGTGATAGCACAACAACGTCAATATTCCATCCTAGGCTAACAAATTTATTAGCCAAGATAACACAGTTTCCTTCTGCACCTCCTCCTCTTAGAGAGTCGATAATTATCGCAAGTTTCATCTTAAAGAATCCTCTATTATCCATTCTTGCGGAATAAATTTACCTTCATGAAAAACAAGATTGTTATCCCAGTAACCAACACATTGATAGTATCCATCTTGGACAAAACCATAACTTATTTCAACTATTAATGGTTTACCTTGAAAATCATATACAAAATCAAACGCAACACATTGGGATTTAATCTTCTCAGCAGTTTCAAAAGCTAATTTTATTGTTTCATTCGAAAAATTCTCTTTTTCATATAAAATATCTCCGCTACCGGATGCCCTAAAATCATTTGGACGAACCATTCGTTTTATAGCAAAAGCCCTTTTCCCGATTACAACCACCCTAATATCAAACTTGTTGTTCGGAATATAATCCTGAAAATAAACATAACCGCATTCTCTAGGAAACTTTGCTAAAGATTTTGGATAGATAAAGAGTCTCGCTATCCCTTTTATCACTCCCAAAAAATCATCCTTCCCAGCCCTATATTTTCTAACTCTTTCTTTTAAATTCCCTACTCTATTAAATATAGGTATTCCCCTACCAAAAGCCCTTTTTATGACATGCCGCGCATGATTAACATCATTGATAAGCCAAACATTCCCCCCCCCCGCACCCCTTCTTAACTTAAAAACCTTTGGAAAATCTGTCGCCTCTACCCAGTTTAATGCCTCTTCTTTAGAATAAAAAACATAGGAAGGAACCAGCGGGGCGCCCACAGCTTCCAATAAATACTTTTGCGAAACCTTATCATCAAAATGCCAGCTAGTAAAAAAATCAGGAAATGTCTTAATGCCAGCCAAAGTGGCTGAAAATAAAACATCACGAGCCATCAAAACATCAACATAAATAGACTGATTAAAATGCCAAAACAGATGGGTTACCTTGTTTTTAAGAAGATGAGCTACTATATCATTTTCATAAGCATTGACTACTATGTAATTTATGCCTTTTCTATCACAATAATTAGTCCAAAGAGAGAACCACTTTGAACCTTCTCTGTGAAACGCTATCTTATGTTTTTTTATAATATCCCCCATTATCTTTATTTTTACTATATAAAGCTTTCTTTTGATATAAAACGAAATCCTAAATAAATAATCACAAAAGCCGATATCTTCTAAATATACTTCTTCCTGTCTAACAAATAAACTGCGATATGAGCTTAAAATAAAATGATAAGTTTAAGCATACCCTTTAATAACAACACAAAATCACTAAATTTTTCCAATTTAATTTTAAGTAAATATTTAAAACTCTCCTTTTTATAATGACGACTAAGGCGATTAAACGCCCTTAAATGCCACAATCCCTTTGCTTTTTTGTAAATGGGATGATGTAAATATAAATCTAAAATCTTCTCTTGTTCCATTAACATAAAAGACAGATCATGATGTATATTATTATTATGCACTCGATAATACCCCAAAAAATCTTTTATACGATAAATTTTATAACCATTGTAAGCCAGCTTACACCACATATACCAATCTTCAATTTTGAAATTAAAATCATACATGCCTACGGTAACAAGAGCTTGTTTTGAAACCAAGCACGTCATGGCCGGCAATACAGCACGTCCACAGATAATTGAATTGAAATCATAACTTGCCTCAGGAAGAATTCTGTTAAATAATAAATCACCATCAGAATTAACCCTCATTATATTTCCGAAAACAACATGCACTTTTGGATTTTTTACAATACAGTCAACCTGTTTCTCTAGCTTATCTCGAAACCAAAAGTCATCAGACGCACAAAATGCAACATATCCTCCCCTTGCCATCAGAATTCCTTCATTCAATGTATATGGCAAACCTTTATTTTCCCTACATATCAATTGGAAATTATACTTCTTCTGTAAATCTCTCAACAAAGAAGACGAACCATCTGTTGAACCATCATCAATAACAATCAATTCAAATTTTTTGTATGTTTGATTTACTATGCTTTCAATAGTTTTCTGAACATACAATCTATGGTTATAACTAGGAACTATGACACTTATTAATGGCAACGTATTAATCATCTCAAGAACCTTTGAACGTACGTGCAAATATCTTTATAATATAAACAGGCAAAACAACAGACAGTTACGGGAAGAAGATAATATTGCTGAAGACCTTGAACTCTGAGCAAAACCCATGATATCAAAAACATACACAAAAAGATAACAACCCTTCCACTTACTTTCAACAACCCAACTTTCAACGCAACCACTGCAATTATGAAGACGGACAACATATAACCAAACAAGGTAGATATTCCAGCACCTTCGATTTTAAGAACTGGAATTAAATAATAATTTAATGCTATATTAGAGAGCGCCCCAAGCAGTAATGTTAATGTAACAACCCAAGTTTTCTTTATTATCAAAAATTGAGTTCCAAGAGTCTGAAACAGCATAAGCAACAATGGAGCCAAAAACAAGTAAGGAGAAACCACATATCCATCTTCATATCCCCCTTTAAAAAACAAACGAAAAATATATTGCGCTGATAAAACAGCTAATCCAGTTGAAAAAATCGAAACAAATAATAATCGTTCAAATATCTTTGAAAGCATCCTAACTTGATCTCCATCTTTCATTGTAGAAAATGCAAAATATGACCAACCTCCTGCAAATGCCGTGTATATAAACTGGCTAACAGAGGCTACCCTAGCCCCAACGGCATAAATGCCATTATACTCAATACCAATCAGCTTATTAATCATTAGTCTATCAGCTGTTTTATACGCCCAATAAATCAGAAATGTAGGAACAAGTGGCAAGCCTATATAAAACAGTGGATATATCATTTTAGGTTGAAAATAATTAAATGAGAACCATTTTTTGTTCAAAGTAAAATATATTATTATTGAACATATATTTGATGCCAAAGTTCCACATATTAGACCAAATAATGGATCAACAAACATAATGATAGGAATTGAAAATGAGTACGTAACAGCTGGAACAAGTAAACTCATCATGATAACAATTTTTCTTTTATTCTGCATCCTTGTAGGAGTCGCAACAGGCGATAACACAGCTCCAAAAAAAACTTCGGAGCTAACCAGAATAATATATGGACCATAGGCTACGGATGAGAAAAGAATATCTGATATAAAATTTCTTATTAACACAATAAATAAAAACAAAATCACTCCGGAAGACAATGTCATAAAAAATGCAGTGGAGCATATTTGTTGTCTATAATTCAGATCTTCACTTTCAAAAAACAATCGAAACATAGAGTCGTGAGTTCCAAGTATCGCTATTGCTGTGCCAAGCGAAACAATTGTATTAAGCAAATCAAATGCTCCAAAAACAGATGTGTCTGGCACGAGTCTTGTTACAATTGGCAAAGCAACAATAGGAACAATTTTACTAGCTATACGCGCAAACCCGTAAATGAAGAAGTTCTCAAAGAACAACTTTTTACGAGGTGATAATTTATTATAATATTTAATCACAAGATTTGATTAGCTTAGCGGGATTACCAGCTACAACTGAACTGTCTGGCACAGAAGAAGTTACAACAGCGGAAGCTGCGACAACACTATTATTTCCAATTGAAACACCTTTTAAAACAGTTACACAATTTCCAATCCAAACATTTTCACCGATTACAACTTTAGCCATCTTGCAACCGTTACCACCAGGCACTCTTCTATCAGATGATATTTTATGGAAATCACTATCAACAATAGTGACATTGGTGCCAATAATGGTATTCTTTCCTATTGAGACACCAGCGCCATCGCTAATAACTGTCAAATTATTATTAACCCAACAGTTAGATCCAACTTCAATTAACGACTCAGGCTTTCTTGAATCAAAATAGCAATAAGTTGAATAATAATATGGCGACTGAGCAACACCAATTTTAACATTTTCACCAAAAATAATCTTACCTTTGCCGGTCAACAGTAGGGGTTGATACAATACTGGTTTACCTAAAACTGACTTACAATCAGAGAGTATCTTATACTTAATTACACGGGGGTATTGAAATACATAATTACGAAATAAAAACATTAATTTATTTCTTATTTTTAGTAATAATTTATTCATATTTATTTATGACGTCCACTATTTTATCTGTTTCATCACTATCGATAACAGGACTTATTGGTAAACTAACAACCTCCCGATGAATCAATTCAGTTATTGGCAGGTCATTCTTATTCCATTCCAAATAAGCCATTTGCTTATGAGGAGGTATAGGATAGTGAACAAGCGTTTGGATATCGTTTTTACTTAAATATTCCATGAATTTGTTTCGTTCTTTACACCTAACAACAAACAAATGCCAGACGTGAGAAAAAACATCTTTAACTTTAGGCAAGATAATTTTTGGATTTTTAATATTATTTAAATAATAATATGCAACATTTCTTCTATTTTCGTTATCTCTATCGAGATATTTTAACTTAACCCTTAAAAATGTGGCTTGCAATTCATCAAGACGGCTATTTATACCCTTATACTGATTCTCATATTTTTTATAACTGCCGTAATTACGTATTGATCTCAACACTTCTGCCAATCTATCATCATCAGTTGTTACAGCTCCGGCATCACCTAAAGCACCGAGATTTTTACCAGGATAAAAACTAAAACCACTTGCATTACCAAACGCTCCCGCTTTTTTCCCTTTATAAATCGCCCCATGTGCCTGAGCAGAATCTTCTATTACTATCAAGCCATACTTTTTAGCTAAGGTATTAATAAAGTCCATCTCAACCGCCTGCCCATAAAGATGAACTGGCAGAATCGCTTTTGTTTTAAATGTTATATTTTCTTCAATCCTTTTTACATCAATGTTATAAGTATTAATATCCGGTTCAACAAATATTGGAGTTAAATTATTTTCAGTAATTGATAAAATGCTTGCTATATAAGTATTTGCAGGGACTATCACCTCATCCCCATCTCTAATTTTTCCCATTTCTTTATAAGCCCTAAAAATTAGTGTAAGGGCGTCTAAGCCATTTGCCACACCAACACAGTGTTTCACGCCACAGTATTTAGCGAATTCATTTTCAAACAAAGCAACTTCTTCGCCCAAAATATACCATCCGGACTCAAGTACCCTCTGAAACGCTTCCTTCAATTCACTTTGATATTGTGAATTTATTTTTTTAAGATCAAGAAATGATATCATGTTTTTTTAATTTTAGCGATAAACTCTGAATAATCTCTAACATAATCTGATTCATCATAAAAATCGCTGGCAAGAACCATCAAGACACAATCTTGAGAAAAATCGAACATCTCGTGCCAAAGCATAGCTCCAATATGAAGACCCAAGACAGGGGAATTCAACTCATAATTTTCTTTATTTCTCCCATCATCGGTTAAAACTTTACAACTTCCAGATGTGCAAACTAAAACCTGATCCAGTGATTTATGGGCATGGAAGCCACGCCTCACCTCATCTTTGACACCAAAAATATAATAAACTCTCTTGATATCAAATGGAATATTTTTGCCTGATTCCAATGAAATCAACGAACCCTTGTCATTAACATGACATTTCAATTTAATCATTTTTTGATTCATAGTTTTTATTAAGTTCTAACCACTTTTCATATCCAATTTCATCCCATGGCATACCTCGTGAAAAATTATTCATCCATGGATAATGAAACCCTTCTTTTCCCTTTGATTTAATTTCTCTTATATCACATAAGAATTTGGCTGGATTGCCTACCACAACAGAATACTCCTTAACATTTTTGTTAACAACTGCATTTGCACCAACTAAGCAATTTTTGCCAACATAAACATCCGGCAACAAAATAGCACCAGTTGCAATCTGAGAATAGTCATCAACTGTTGCACCTATACAAATATTGGACGGAGGAGTTGGGTCATTTGTAAAAACAACATATGGATAAACGAATACAAAATTCCCAATTTTTGATTTCTGCCCAATATGAACATTGCTATGCAAACGACAATAATCGCCTAGGCTAACACAACCTTGAATATCCGATAATGTTCCAACAGAACAATGAGAACCCATAGTAGTTTTTTCTCTTATCGTGACCCTGTGACCAAGCTGTAAATTATCTCCAAAAGTGCTTCCCGCATATATGATGCAATGACTTCTAATAAGGCATTCTCGACCTAGTTTAAGATGCGGTTGTCGATAGTCCTCATCAAAATAATAACTATTCAGGGGTTCCCCTAAAACACAATCATTACATATTATCGAATTATCACCGATCGTAACATTATCATATATTGTTACATTATCCCCAATTTTAACATTTTCACCTATTATAGCACTCTTGCTAATAAATATATTTTTTCTATTAAATTTCATATTTTTCCTTTATAAACGTAAAATCCTTCTCCTGACTTTTTGCCAAGCTTACCTGTTTTAACAAGCTCAGAAAGAAGTGGGGATGGTTTATATCTTTCATCGCCCAATCCAGCATGCAGAACATTTAAAATAGCCTCAACTGTATCAAGACCTATAAAATCAGCCAACGTTAATGGTCCCATCGGAAGGTTACATGATAATTTCATACCTAAATCAATATCCTCTGCATTTGCTGTTCCAGAATTTAATACATGAATAGCTTCGTTAATCATTGGCATTAAAATTCTATTAACCACAAATCCTGGCGAATCGTTAACCATTATCTTTTCTTTACCAATCTTTTTTATTAGTTCAACGACAATATTAACAGTATTCTCGCTTGTATTTATCCCCCTTACAACCTCCACACCTTTCATAACTTGAGCGGGATTCATAAAGTGCATTCCAATAACCTTATCGGGTCTTGACGTAGCCTTTGCCAAATCAGTAATTGATAAAGATGAGGTGTTCGAAGCGATTATTACTTCTTTATCAAGATTCGCATCCAATTTTTTGAACAATTCCATCTTTAAATTAATGTTTTCTGGGATCGCTTCGATAACAAATTCTGAATTCGATATATCAGAAATCTCTGTAGTGCATTTGACATTCCTCAACAAACCGTTAACACCTACTGAATCAACGATTCCTTTCTCATGCATTTTATGAATATTTTTTTTAATCGAAGAAAATGCAATTTCACAACGTTCTACATCAACTTCCAATATCGTAACTTTAAAACCTGAGCGTAAAAGCACAATCGCTATACCGCTACCCATTTGTCCACCACCAATTACTGCAAAGTTATTTATCTTATTCATCAAACCCCTCTTCTCCATTTATCTCGTATTATAATTCTTTTCCATCCACGTTTTATATTCACCACTAATCACATTTTTAACCCAGCGATCGTTTGACAGATACCAGCGAACAGTATTCTCAAGTCCGCCTTCAAAACTAAACTTTTGCTTCCATCCAAGTTCGGACCTGATCTTTGAGCAGTCAATTGCATAGCGTCTGTCATGACCAAGTCGATCCTTAACAAAAGTTATCAGTTGTTTGTAACAACTAGAGGGCTTTTCCTTACATTTAGCAACCACATCACAGAGAAAAGTAACGAGTTTTATGTTTTCCCACTCATTTTCTCCACCTATATTGTAAGTCTCACCAATCTTACCATTCTTAATTATTTCCAATACGCCGAGATTATGATCGTCTACGTATATCCAATCCCTGATATTTTTTCCGTCTCCGTAAACCGGCAACTCTTTGCCCGTTGTCATATTTAAAATCATTAACGGAATTAATTTTTCCGGAAACTGATATGGGCCATAGTTATTTGAACAATTTGAAATAGTCACGGGTAAACCATAAGTATGAAAATATGCCATAACCAAATGGTCCGAAGAAGCTTTTGACGCTGAATATGGACTTCTGGGATCGTAAGCTGTATTTTCTTTAAAATATCCCAACTCTCCTAAGCTGCCGTAAACTTCATCAGTGCTTATGTGGTGAAACAAGACATCGTCTCTATTATTCCAATAATTTTTTGCCACATCCAGAAGATTAAATGTCCCAAATATATTTGTTTTTATAAATTCAGATGGTCCGTGAATTGATCTGTCCACATGACTTTCGGCCGCGAAATGAACTACTGTGTCTATATTGTATTTTTCGAAGATTTTTTGAATATTTTCAGAATCACAAATATCGGCCTTTTCAAAAAAATATCTATTATCTCCGAACTTTTCTGCAATGTCTGCTAGGTTTTCTAAATTACCGGCATAGGTCAATTTATCAATATTTATGATACGACCAGAAAACCCGGGTCGAGATAAGATTAATCTGATAAAATTACTGCCGATAAAACCTGCGCCACCTGTCACTAGAATGTTTGTTAATTTTCTTTTCATGATATAAGCCCGCGAAGATAGGTTCCATAGTCTGTTTTTGAAAGTTTTTCCGCAATACTAAGAACATTCTCCCTTGTTATCCAATTATTATGCAACGCAATTTCCTCAAGACATGCTATCATAAAACCCTGTCTTTTTTGAACTGTATGAATAAACTCGCTTGCCTCCATAAGACTTTCGTTTGTTCCCGTATCCAGCCAAGCAAAACCCCTGCCCAAAAGCTCCACAAATAGCTTTTCTTTTGCCAAATATATTTTATTAACGTCTGTAATTTCAAGTTCGCCACGGGCTGATGGTTTTAAATTTTTGGCAATATCCACAACTGAATTATCATAGAAATATAATCCTGTTACAGCATAAGAAGATTTCGGATTATGAGGTTTTTCTTCAATTGAAATTGCCTTATGTTCACTATCCACTTCTACAACACCAAATCGTTCGGGATCCTTAACTTGATATGCGAAAACTGTGGCACAGTTATCTTTTTTAACCGCTTTCTCAAGTAATGGTCTAAAACCCTGCCCGAAAAAAAGGTTGTCACCAAGAATAAGAGAAACTGAATCTGTGCCAATAAATTTTTCGCCAATAATAAATGCTTCTGCGAGTCCGCTCGGCTTCTGCTGAACAGCATAATCAATGGACATTCCCCATTGTTTGCCATCACCAAGAAGTTCTTGAAAACGAGGGGTATCGCTTGGTGTTGATATGACAAGAATTTCTCTAATTCCCGCCAACATCAAAACCGACAGTGGATAGTAAATCATCGGCTTATCATAAACGGGTAACAGCTGTTTTGATATTACCCTTGTTACAGGATAGAGCCTCGTTCCACTACCACCGGCTAAAATTATTCCTTTCATAACAATTCCTTTCAAAATCTACGTTCAGTAACAGTATAAAAAAATACGCACATCGTAATGATGACTTTAGACACTACACATAATACTCAAGATACCAATCGATGAATCTTTCTATTCCATCCCTGATACTCGTCGAGGGTTTAAACCCCACATCCCGCATCAGATCATCGACGTTGGAAAAACAGGGCGTAAGGAAAGGCTTATGATGACTTTAACATTCAATCATCAATTCACTTGCCGGCATAACTTTAATTTTAAAACCTTCCATCTCGATCGTTTTATCTTGACTCAGCGTAATTATCGCGCCGTCTTTGATTGAAAGGGATTTCATAGCGGAAATAAGCCCTTGCGTCTCGCGCTTCATATTGCTCTCGTCCAAGTTCGAACAAACCTGATATGCCTTCACAATCTTTGCCCCCTGCTTAATTATAAAATCACACTCATTTTTATAATCATCCCAGTAAAACATTTCATAATTCTTAAGATAAGATAACCGCTTCAGCTCCACAGCAACTGCGTTCTCTAAATATCTGCCAGCATCTTCACTGAAAGCAAAGCGTATTGAACTGGCCATGCCATTATCGATGCAATAAACTTTTTTAAACGAAGACTGCTGTTCTGTGAGCTTGTATGAAAACTTATTTAAAGTGAAAATAAGAAAGCTTTTTTCCAGATAATTTATATATTCCCTGATTGTGTTTGAACTCTTTATCCCCAGATGTTTTGCAATCTTATTTGCCGAAACTTTCGATGTAATATTGTTAATAAGCAGGACCGACAACTCTTCAAGCTCTTTTGCGAATTGCAAATTATAACGGACAACAATATCTTTTGTGATTATAGATGTGATCAAATTACGAACAAACTCTTGCCCAAATTTATAACGGTCAAAAATTCCACCATCAATCAAATACTCGTTAAGATGCTTCGATAATTCTCCAGAATATTTTGTCGTCTTCTTTGAATCTTTATAATCAAACTTTTGATAATCGAGATATTCAGCAAAATTCATAGGAAACAAAACATAGTCGCTATATCTTCCAGTAAGATGTGTTGCCAAATCACCACTTAAAAGATTTGCGTTTGAACCCGTGATAACAATCTTGTATTTTTCTCTTAACCTATTGATAAAAAGTTCCCAACCTTTGATGTTTTGTATTTCATCAAACAGTAAATATTCAAAGTCCCCGTAGATTGAATAAAACGTTTCGAGAAGAGAATTAAAATCTTCCGTTTTAAAAGATATCAATCGTTCATCATCAAAATTAATCGAGGCATATTTGCTACCTTTCAGCAGAAGATGCCCAAATATTGACTTTCCGGCACGTCTTAGACCGCTTAAAAGCAAAACGTTTGGGCTTGCCAGAGTCTTTTTACACTTATCAAATCCTAATCTATTGATAATATTATTGTTTTCCAGCTTCTCCTTAATCAAAGCTTCCTGATCAAAAATGACTTTTTTAATAATATTATTATTCATAACGATTATATTTATATATTATTATCGATGTAAATGCAAATATTAACCGATCTTGTTTTTAACATCGATTCCTCCGACCCCAAAAATCATAGCAGATATTGCCAGGCCGGAATTATGTCGACATCACCTTCAGCTGAATAAAGGTTGTCAGAAACGATGCACTTGGTTGAATTTTTAAAATCGGACTTCTCGAGGTTTGAAAATTCCCTCTCAGGCAGAGTTTCGCCGACGGAAACCTGAACGAGGTGGTTTTTACCATCCCGATTGAATACAAAATCTATCTCGGGGGCTTCATTGTATCCGAGCAGCTTTTCCCCTTTGAGTTTGTTATAAACCAAGTTCTCCACCGAAAACCCCTCGTCACTGTCAAAGCTCGTCGCCATGACATTGCGCAATCCCAGATCCACCGTGTAAATCTTCCTGTTGTGCGTCTCGCGAAGCTTGTGCTTCAAAGAAAAAGCAAACGGGGACAAAAAAGAAAATATGCACGCGCGTTCGAAATAGGTGATATATTCCTTGAGAGTATCGACGGCTATTCCCATGGAGCCGGCAATATTCCTGTAACTTAGGGCCCGCCCCACGTTCGACATCAGATAAAGCGCCAGATTCTCAAGCTTTACGGGCTGGCGAACATTATATTTTCTGACAAGGTCGCGATATATTATATCCTGAAAATACTGCCTGAGGAGGCTTTCCTGCAAAGACCGATCTTCGGTCAAAACGACCCCCGGGAAACCTCCCTCATGAAGATAATTCCGAAAATAATATGCCAGCTCACTTTTTTCGTCGCCGTACTGAGAAAAAGTTTTTTTCTCGACCGAAGTCCCCTTTTTGAAAAATATGTATTCCTGAAAATCGAGGGGCTTGATTTCAAAAGAGAGGTTGCGACCCGTCAGAAGCGTCGCAAGCTCGGCCGACTGAAGCGTTGAAGAGGAACCCGTAAGCAGCAGATGAATGGATTTTTTTTGCTCATAAATCTTATTCGCCCAGCTTTCCCAGCCTGCGACTTCCTGAATCTCGTCGAAAAAGAGATAAATTCTCCCCTTGGGATTGGTCAGGGATTTTGCAAATTCGAGGATGCTGTCCAAAAAATTCACATCTTCCAGATGCGGCAGGAAGATGTTATTCTCAAAATTCACAAATATTATATTTTCGGTCGGGACTTCATCCTCGAGAAGTTTTTGAACGAGCTGATAAAGAATGGTGCTCTTCCCGGATCTCCTCACTCCATAGAGAACCTTTATCTCATTTAACGAAAAAGATTTATAAATGTTTTCGACATATCTCGGGCGCGGCTTGCCGATAAAGTTATCGAATCGCTTACCATGCCACCAAGGATTTGCCTGCTCTAGATATTCTTCGATTCTGGGGTTCATGTCGTTTATATACTACACTTTAACGCTATTTTTGTCGAGTACATTTGACAGTACGATAATATGACACATTAACAAGGAGTTACGACAATAACAAATTGTTCCTTACCTTATTTCTATCAATAGTGATGCAACTAAACGCACATAATATTGCAGTATGTCGCAATTACCTGTCATAGCAGCGAGCGTCTTTTTATAACATACTGTTTTTATTAACATATTTCGCTGATTCAAAATGGCACTGATCATAAAAATCCCCGTTGAAGACCTCTTATCGAATCTTAAGAGCCTTATACATAATACGAAAGATACCAATCGATGAATCTGTCTATTCCATCCCTGATACTCGTCGAGGGTTTAAACCCCACATCCCGCATCAGATCATCGACATCGGCATAGGTGGCAGGGACATCGCCGCGCTGCATAGGAAGGAGCTCCATCTTCGCCTTTTTGCCGAGTTTATCCTCGATCGCCTTTATAAAATCGAGCAGCTCTACGGGGTTGTTGTTGCCGATGTTGTAGACTTTATAAAGATCAGAAGTTAGAGGCGAGAGGCTAGAAACTAGAGAACCGCTTTTTTCTCGCTTCTCGCTTCTAGAATCTAGTCTCTGCTCCACCTGAAATCTATTCCCTACGCGCAACACCCCTTCGACGATGTCGTCTATGTAGGTGAAGTCCCTCTTCATGTGCCCCTCGTTGAAGACCTTGATCGGCTCGCCCGCGAGTATGCGCTTGGTGAATTTAAAAAGTGCCATATCCGGCCTTCCCCACGGCCCGTAGACGGTGAAGAAGCGCAAGCCTGTCGTCGGAATCCCGTAGAGATGGCTGTAGGTGTGGGCCATCAGCTCGTTTGCCTTTTTCGTCGCCGCGTAGAGCGATATCGGATGATCGACGTTGTCGCTGGTGGAAAATGGCAGCTTCGTGTTGGAGCCGTAGACGGAGCTGGAGCTGGCGTATATTAAATGCCGACCAACAGAGGCTAGAGGCGAGAGGCTAGAAACTAGAGAACCGCTTTTTTCTCGCTTCTCGCTTCCAGCATCTAGCTTCTGATCTTTCGTCCACTGTTTCCGGCAACCTTCAAGAATGTGCAGAAATCCGACTAGATTGGACTGCACATAGACATGGGGATTGTCTATCGAATACCTGACGCCCGCCTGCGCCGCCATATGATAGACCTTCGAAAATTCGTGCTCGTTAAAAAGTTTTTCCATGGCGCCGCGATCGGCGAGATCCATTTTCAAAAATTCGAATTTCTCATCCTTCGAAAGAATTGCAAGGCGGGACTCTTTGAGCGTGACATCATAATAGTCGTTCAGGTTGTCGATGCCGACTACATCATGCCCCTCGGAAAGAAGCCTCTTCGTTATATGAAAGCCGATAAAGCCGGCAGCGCCCGTGACCAGTATCTTCATTCCAGATTTTCCTCCATTTTGATGATCTTCTTGCGAACACTCGGATCGCTTAAGATCTGAATCAGATTTACAACCTTGTGCGAGTCGCTCTCCATGGGCTCGGGTGATGCGTTGAGTATCACGCAATTGCTCTCGCTCTTAAGCGGCATCCCGCGCCTGAGAGCCCCCCACTTTCCCCTCGCAAAGAAATACTCGATGAGTTCCGCGACCTCTCCATCGCCGTTCAGATAATAGGTTGAGATCCCTTCACCTGAAAGCTTGTCGAAGATCCCTTCCATCTGAATCTGAATTCCTCGGTACGACTTCACCGTGCGCACGACGTAGCGATAAGAACGCATCGCCGTCTGTGCGAAACCTTCCGGTGTGAGAAGATAATCGAGCGAACGGCGGTTCAAGTGGCTGGTCTTTACGTAGCCGGTCTTTACGAGCTTCTTTATGACCGCGTTGATAAGCCCCACCGAAAGCCCCGTGCGGCGCGCGATCTCGCGCTGCGATATCCCCGAATCGGAATCGTGCAGGGATTCGAGCACAGTAAGTTCATTGTGAGATAGGAAGGGCATGGGAGAAACTAGAAGCTAGATGCTAGAAGCGAGAAGTGAGATAGTCATTTATAAGTACACCATTTATCGTGAAGAGCAAAAAGCATCTTCCCGACTTCGTCATATTGTTGAGAATAGTAATTGTATTTTTCAGAATCGATATAATTGCACCGGAAGGAAAACTCCAGCCAAACCATGGTTTCTTCACATGATCCGGAGGAATCAATCAAATGGCGTTTAAAGATATTTTCAAAAGTTCTCTTAGCCCATCCTTCAGCTATGTTTGCAGGTATCGACCTTGAGGCCCTTCTGATCTGATCGGTCAGCCCGTACTTTTCCTCTCTTGGAAAAGTGCTTGTAAGCCGAAAAAGCTCCATCGCAAGATCAAATGATTTTGTATAAACTATTAAATCTCTGTAAGTTTTAATCTTTTCGCGTGACATCTTTCTCGCTTCTAACTTCTAGGTTCTAGCTTCTGATTTAAAACGCGCTACCGCCGGTACGAGCCTTTTTGGTATAGGCATCGCATTACGATAAAGCATTGATTTTACTACATTTTTTAGATTCAATTCCTCATCCGGCAGATCGTTCACTTAATGAACG
>Ga0208694_1002659_pt1 | contig 18383 bp, 15 predicted proteins | sample AD_UKC078_MetaG_FD_184442 | JGI IMG/M metagenome (GOLD analysis project Ga0208694, IMG submission 184442) | Active sludge microbial communities of municipal wastewater-treating anaerobic digesters from USA - AD_UKC078_MetaG (SPAdes) (version 2) | ecosystem: Engineered > Bioreactor > Anaerobic >...
ACCCTGGTGGTGGGCGACAGGAAGGTCATCCTTCATCTTATTCCCTCCGGTATCCTGCACAAGGACAAACTCTGCGTCATCGGGTCAGGGCTGGTTATCGACCCGGAAATCCTTCTGGATGAAATCGCGGCCCTGAGGGAAAAGGGCTATGTGGTCACCACGGACACTGTTGCCATCAGCGACCGCGCCCACGTGATCATGCCCTATCACAAGATCATCGACCATGCGCGGGAGACCACCCAGAAGATCGGCACCACAGGCAGGGGCATCGGTCCGGCCTACGAAGACAAGGCCCACCGGACGGGCATCAGGATGATCGATCTGGTGCATCCGGACCTTCTCCGGAAAAAAATCGACGCAGTCTTCGACGAGAAACAGGAGTATCTCTCCTGCATCCTCAAGGTCAAAGCCCCTGACAAGCAGGAGATGATCGAGAGGTTTCAGGCCATGGGCGAGAAGCTGAAGCCTTTTGTCACCGACACCTCGATGCTCGTGCACCGGTTCATCAGCCAGGGCAAAAACCTCCTGTTCGAAGGGGCCCAGGGGGCCAACCTGGACATGGACCACGGTACCTACCCCTTTGTCACCTCGTCCAACACCATTGCCGGTCAGGCGTGCGTGGGCACAGGGGTCGGCCCCACCATGATCGACTCGGTACTGGGTATTTGCAAGGCCTATACCACCCGGGTGGGCGGAGGTCCCTTCCCTACCGAGCTGGACGATGAGGTCGGCGAAAAGCTCAGGGCCTTCGGCGGGGAGTATGGCGCAACCACGGGCAGGCCCCGCAGGTGCGGCTGGCTCGACCTTGTGGGGTTGAGAAACTCGATCAGGCTCTCGGGCATCTCCCATCTCGCGATCACCAAGCTCGACGTGCTCTCCGGGTTTGAGACTATCAAGGTGGCGACCGCCTACCGGTCCGGCGAAACCCTCATAGAGAGCATGCCGGCCGACCTGGAGATGTATCCGGGCCTGGACATGGTCTATGACGAGCTTCCGGGCTGGGAGGAAAACATATCGTCCGTGCGCTCGTTCGACAGGTTGCCCGCGAACTGCAAGGCGTATATCTCCTACATAGAGAAAAGCCTCGGGGTAAAAGCAGCGGTCGTGTCGGTGGGCCCGAAGCGTGAGGAAACGATCATCAGGGAAGACCTGTTCAGATAAGAGTCTTCTTACTACAAAGAGCTCTGTTCAAGGCCCCGGACCGGGGCCTTCTTTATTACCCTCAGGAATGTCCGGTGCTTGAGCAGCCTCCGCAGCTGCTTGCGCTGCACGACCCGCAGTTCGACGTGCCGGAGGCCGGGCGCGAGATCTTCTTTTTTACATTGCTGCCGCCGCACTTCGGGCAGTCAGGGGGATTCTGGGCGGAAATCGGCATAAGTCGCTCGAATTCTCCACCGCAATCCTTGCACTGGTATTCGTAGATGGGCATTCGTTTCTCCTTCTTCCTTGGTCGTCCCTTTGTCGTACTACTAATGCCTGTCAGGTGAAAAGTCAATGAGGCGCCGCCAGGTTTGCCCTGGCCGGATAGTGTAAGACCGTCTTCATACGATCCAATGAATCGGCGGCCTTCCGGGCGTTGGTGCCGGAGGCTTTATCAAATGGATGCTGCGATCATTGCCACAGTTTTAAAAGACCGAGATTCTTCTCTCTCATTGACAAGCCGGTTATCTCCCTTTAGTCTGGACCAAGGAGGAGGACTTACATGAGCACATCATATAATTTTTACAAGGTAGAGAAAAAAGACAATGTCGCATGGGTCTTTCTGAACAGGCCGGAAAAGAAAAACGCCATGGGCCCCGATGCCTGGAGGGAGATCATCCCCATTTTCGCTGACATCGAAGCCGACGACGAGATCAGGGTTGCGGTCATTGCCGGAGAGGGCAAAGATTTCTCGGCGGGCATCGACCTCATGGGCATGGCTCCCATGATCCCGACCCTGAAAAATTGGGATATGAGCGCCAAGGCCACGGTCAAGCTCTTCCACGACATCTTTCCCCTGCAGGATTCCATGACCTGCGTGGAGAAGTGCTCCAAGCCCGTGATCTGCGCGTTTCACGGGTTCTGTATCGGGGCAGCCCTTGACCTGGGCTCGGCCTGCGATATCCGCCTGGCATCGGAAGACGCCCGGATATCCCTGCGTGAGGCGGCCGTGGCCATTATCGCGGACGTGGGTGTACTCCAGCGGCTCCCCCATATCGTTGGCCAGGGCGTGGCCCGGGAGATGGCCTTCACAGCAAAATACATCACGGCCCGCCGGGCCCTTCAGGTGAACCTGGTCAACGAAGTCTACCCGGACAAAGAGGCCCTGCTCAAGGGAGCGGCCGACCTTGCCGCGGAGATCGCGGCTCAGGCTCCCCTGGCGGTCCAGGGAGCCAAGGATGTCTTGAACTACTGCCGAGGCAAGAGCATCGCCGACGGCCTTGAATACGTCGCGGCCCGAAGCGCTATGATCCTGCCCTCTGAAGACCTCGCCGAGACCATGGCGGCCTTCATGGAAAAACGTCCCCCCAAATACAAAGGCAAATAAAGCTCAAAAGAAATCAGGGGCGGGTTCAGATCAGCTCGCTAATCTGGACCCGTTCTCGTTTTCCTAATTTCCCCACCCCCGAATTTCCCAGTCCTAAAGTTTCTTAAGGGTTTTTTCCGATGAAGAGCATACATGGAAAAGAGACGAACCAAACGGCAGAAGACCCCATCATGGGGCGAGCTCTTTGTGAATGCGAAGATCAACGGCCACTCTCTCAGACTTCCTGTCTTGGACATCTCCATCGGCGGGATAGGAGTGCTGGTGACCGACGGGTTCTCGCTGCTGCAGGAGGGAACAGAGGTACATATCGAAACCCTTGAGAAGCAGGAAACCGTGATCGCCACCGATATCCACGGCCGGATCGCCTATCTTGGCCCGGGTGTTCCCACTCGCGCGGGGATCGATTTCTCGCCTGCAGAAACCCCGATCGAGGCCTACGCAAAGCTCCGCAGCACCAGGGGTGATACAGGCATGCTCGTCACGGACAAAGAAGAGATCCTGCGCATCTTCAACGAGGTCAAGCGCTGGTCGCGCGGGTTCGGCGACATGCTCATGATCTACCGGCAAAAGGCCATCCCTGTGGAGTTCTTCTACCTCAGGCCCCAGATCGACAACATGGTGTTGCGGATCGTGCGGATCTCGGAGTTCAGGCTTCCCTTTCAGCCCCAGGTGGGCACGATCTATCCTTTCTATCTCTTCAAGGGCGTCAATGTCATGCTCTTTCACGCTAAGGTGCAGGATATCATCAAAAACATCATGGAGACCAGCTGGCCTGAGACAATGCAGCATGTCAGCAGGCGCAGCGTGCTGAGATATTTCGTCACGGGCCAGGAACCCCTGACCGCCACCATCGTGCACCCCATCAGCCTGGAAAAGATCGAGGCCATTGTGTGGGACATCAGCATCGAGGGGATGGGGACCCAGATCCTCGATGAGGAGAAAACCCCTCTCATCGAGGGCATGAACCTGCCCGAGGTCAGAATCGGCCTGCCCACAGGCGACGTCACAGCCACGGGCATCGTCCGTTCGGTCAGATGCGAGAAGGTACTCGACAAGACCCAGGTAGGCATTGAGTTTGTCGGCGGGTCAAAGCACTACCGCGACAAGATCCTGGGCTATATCCTCGACAAGGACTTCCCGTCGGAGACGCTCATCTCCTAGAAAATCCAGGGGGCTCAACTGTGGCGCCAGGACTGCTTTACACCCGGTAATACTCCCGGTACCAGCGCACGAAATGACCGATGCCCTCTTCCACCGTGATACGAGGCCGGAAGCCCACAGCGTCTTCCAGGTCCTGAGCGTCGGCGCAAGTGGCCACCACGTCGCCCTTCTGCAGGGGCAGCATGTTTTTTAGGGCCTCTTTGCCGAGCGCCTTCTCCAGCACGCCGATAAAGTCCATGAGCCGCACCGGGCGCGAGCCCCCGATGTTGTAGATCCGGTAGGGCGCATAGCTCGTGCCCGGGTCGGGGCTGCCGCCGTCCCAGGACGAATCGGGCTTGGGCTTTATGCGCATCACCCGCACCAGGGCCTCGACGATGTCGTCGACATAGGTGAAGTCGCGCTCCATATTGCCGTGGTTGTAGATATCGATAGCCGAGTCTTCGAGTATGGCCTTGGTGAACTTGAACAGGGCCATGTCCGGCCTGCCCCAGGGGCCATAGACGGTGAAAAAGCGCAGGCCCGTACAGGGCAGCCCGTAGAGGCTGGCATAGGTGTGGGCCATGAGCTCGTTGGCCTTTTTCGTGGCCGCATAGAGCGATACCGGGTGGTCCACGTTATGATGCACGGAAAAGGGCATCTTTGTATTTGCACCGTAGACCGACGACGACGAGGCGAACACCAGGTGAGGAACACTCACAGCCCTGCAGCCTTCAAGGACGTTCATGAAGCCTGTGAGGTTTGAGTCGACATAGACATAGGGGTTTTCCAGGCTGTAGCGCACGCCCGCCTGGGCGGCAAGGTGGACCACCGCGTCGAACTCGTGCTCGCGGAATATGGCCTCCATGCCCTGCCGGTTGACCAGGTCGGTCCTCTGGAAGGCAAAGCCGGGGGTCTTCTCCAGTATACTCAGCCGGTCAGTTTTCAGCCGCGGGTCATAATAGGGATTGAGATTGTCGATCCCGAACACCCGGCTGCCCTCTTCCAAGAGCCTCCGGATGAGATGAAACCCGATGAAACCGGCTGCGCCGGTCACGAACACCTGCATGTTTTTCCTCCCCTTATGCCGGAATATTACTCAATGCTTTTCAATACCATCAAAAGGTGATCTCGGCCACGGAATAGATGTCGGGCACGGCAGTCACCCCGGGGACCGAAGCCTCTGCGCCCACCAGGACTGCCTTCATTCCCATGTCTCGGGCCGTGAGGATGTTCGGCAGCCGGTCATCCACAAGGACACAGTCGCGAGGGCTCACGCCGTAGAGCTCAAGGAGCTTCCGGTAGGGATAGGTCCGGGGCTTGGGAACATAGTCCATGAACTCGATGGTGAAAAGATCGCCCAGCAGATCGAGAACGCCCAGAGACCCGAGCACCCGCCTGACATAGCCCGTCGACCCGTTGGAGAACACGACCATGTCCTGCTCAAAGCCCGAGATGATTTCTCTGAGCCGCTCGTCAGCGCATAGGAGTTCTTCCACCGGCACGTCGTGGACCTTGTCCAGGTAGTGATCCGGGTCGACGCCGTGGTGCCTCATGAGCCCGCCCAGGGTGGAACCGTAGATGTCGATATACCGATTCCTGAGCGCCCGCGTCTCCTTGATGCCTATGCCGCACCACGACATGACATACTCGTCGATTTTGCCGGTCACCAGGTTGAAGGGCCCCGCGCCCTTGGGATACAGAGTATCGTCCACATCCAGAAGGATCATTTTCACGTATGTCTCCTCCTTGCGTCTTCCTTTGCATGAGGTCAGGTCTCAGCATCTGACACTCACCCGAAATCCAGCGAAACCAAATCCAGGGGCCAGGCGTTGAGACCTGACCCCGTCCTGATCTCACTCATCTTCGAATATCTCGAGCCGGTCCTTTTTCCGCTCGATTCCCAGGAGCCGGTACCCCTTGGCGCATACCTGCCTGCCCCGGGGCGTGCGCTTGAGATAGCCGCTCTGGATCAGGTAGGGCTCGTACATGTCCTCGATGGTATCCTTGTCCTCGCCAAGCGATGCGGCCAGCGACTCGATGCCCACCGGACCTCCGGAAAACGACTCGACCATGGTGACGATGATCTTCCGGTCCATCCGGTCGAGCCCGGTCTTGTCGATATCCAGCCGGGAAAGGGCCGTGTCAGCGATCTCCCGGGTCACGGTGCCGTCTCCCAGCACGTCGGCAAAGTCACGCACCCTGCGCAGAAGCCGGTTGGCGATCCGGGGGGTGCCTCGCGACCTGCGGGCGATCTCTTCCAGGCCCTTTCCGTCGGCCGGGACCTCGAGGATCCTGGCCGTGCGCTTGAGGATCGTGCACAGCTCGCTTTCGCTATAGAACTCCAGGTGTCCGATGATGCCGAACCGGTCGCGCAGCGGCGAGGTGATCATCCCGGCCCGGGTGGTGGCCGCCACCAGGGTGAAGGGGTTGAGGTCGATCCGGATCGACCGCGCCGACGGCCCCTGACCGATGATGATGTCCAGCTTGAAGTCTTCCATGGCAGGATAGAGTATCTCCTCGGCCGCTTTGCCGAGCCGGTGGATCTCGTCGATGAACAGGACGTCGCCCTCTTCCAGGTTGGTGAGGATCGCGGCCAGGTCGCCTGACTTCTCGATGGCCGGGCCGCTCGTGATCCGCAAGCCCGCGTTTTTTTCATGGGCAATGATGTGGGCGAGCGTGGTCTTGCCCAGGCCGGGCGGGCCGTAGAACAGGCAGTGATCCAGTGCCTCTCCCCGGGTGTTGGCCGCCTTGATAAAGATCTCCAGGTTCTCCTTCAGGGCGTCCTGCCCCACATATTCTCTGAGACTCCGGGGCCTGATTGTGGCCTCGAAATCAGTCTCTTCGCGATCTGTTCTGATGCCGGTCAGTTCTTCTCTCATCAAAGCTCTTCTCTTTTTACGACTCTTTTCGTGTCGCGGTTCTTCTCCCCTCCGCGCTGTCCCGGTCTAAAGCGAACAGGCTCTTCCATGAACCCCTCACCGGATCAGCTCTTTGAGCGCGCTGCGGATAAGATCTTCAACGTTGTCGGCCTTGACGCCTCCCACTGCCCGGCGCGCCTGCGATTCTGCATAGCCGAGCGAGACGAGCGCGGCTACGGCGTCTCCCGTGATATCCGCGTGCGGCGCGGCCCTGCCCGGGCCGTACTTCTTCACGATGCGCTCTTTGAGCTCGAGCACGATGCGCTGGGCGCTCTTTTTGCCGATGCCTGGCAGGCTGCTTAAATATCCGATGTTTTCGCTCACCACCTCTTCCAGGAAGCGGCTGGGCTCGACCCCGGACACAATGTTCAGGGCCGTCTTAGGCCCCACCCCGGATACGCCCAGCAGAAGCGAGAAGATCTCTTTCTGCCTGAGGTCGGTAAAGCCGTAGAGCTCGATCGCATCCTGGCGGACAATCATCTGGGTGTAGAAGGTGCGTTCCTCGCCGCGCGAAAACTGCTGCCCGGGCACTAAAGGCACGCGAAGCTGATATCCCACGCCCCCCACCAGCACAGTGATCTCCGGGCCCGTACTCTGCGCCACTTCGCCCTTGAGCATGCCGATCATCGGGCGAGCTCCCTCATGCGCCGGGACGAGGAGTGGCAGAGCCCGATGGCGAGCGCGTCGGTAGCGTCGTTCGGGAGCGCCGAATCCCTGGGAATACGCAAAACAGACATAATCATGGCTGCGATCTGCTCCTTGCCGGCCCTGCCGTATCCGCAGGTGGCCTTCTTTACCTCGGTGGGGGTGTATTCGAAGACCGGGATATCCAGCAGGCTCGCGGCGAGAATGATGGCTCCCCGCGCCTGGCCCAGCTTGAAGGCCGACTGGATGTTGAGCGCGTGGAAGGTGGCCTCCACGGCTATTTCAATGGGTTGGTACCTCTGGAAGATTTCGGTTGCCTTCACAAAGATCTCTTTGAGCCGCGAGTCCAAGCCCTCGGCCCTGGGCCTGATGACCCCGTGCGCGACATAGGTGAGCGACCCGCGGGACACATTGCCGATCTCGAGCACTCCATAGCCCGTGGCGCGCGTTCCGGGATCGATGCCGCAGATGATCATTATCCTTGCATCTGGGCCATCTCTTCGTCCGAGATATCGAAGTTTGAAGAAATGGACTGGACATCGTCCAGTTCTTCGAGCGCATCCAGCAGCTTGAGGGTCTGCTGGGCCTGCTTGCCCGTGAGCGTCACATTTGTCTGGGGAATCATCTGCACTTCGAGCTGGCTGTATTTGATGTCCTTGCCTTCAAGCGCCTCTCTGAGCGTTTCGATCTCATCGGGCGCGATCACGATCTCAAACTCGTTTCCCTCGTCAGAGATGTCCTCGGCCCCGATCTCAAGCGCCAGGTCATAGAGCATCTCTTCATCCACCGCATCCTTGGGAACGGCGGCAAAGCCCTTTTTGTCGAACATCCAGCTCACACAGCCTGTCTCGCCGAGATTGCCGTTATATTTGGAGAAGAGGTGCCGTATATCGGCCACTGCCCGGTTTTTATTGTCTGTGAGCACGTTAACGAGCACTGCCACACCGCCGGGACCGTATCCTTCGTATGATGTCTCTTCAAGGTTGAACCCTTCGAGCTCGCCGGTGCCCTTCTTGATGGCACGGTCGATGTTGTCCTTGGGCATATTGGCGGTCTTGGCCGTGGCCACCGCTGACCTCAGGCGGGAATTCCCCTCGATGTCGCCGCCTCCCATGCGAGCCGCCACCGTGATCTCCTTGATAAGCTTGCTGAACAGCTTGCCGCGCTTTGCATCGGCAGCGCCCTTTTTATGTTTGATCGTGCTCCACTTATTGTGGCCGGACATACGCTCCCTCCTTTTCCGCTACGCCTTGATGTGTACCATAAGAGTATGCAGAGTGGCAAGTTTGCCCACCAATCTGCACTCCTCCCGTTGCGAACCATATATTATCGCTTTGCATGAAAATCAACTGATAGATATAGGGGGGCAGGTCTCAACATCTGACATTTCGAGTTTTTTCCGCACTTTTCTCTAGTGACCACTCCGGCCGGGCGCGTAGCGCGCCGGTTGGAGTGGCTGGTTATGCCTTTTCTTCTGCCTGCTTTTGAATGAGAGCAAGACAGTGTCTAAGGTTTTCAAGCGCAAGTTCATCCTTTGGGTCCATTCCGACCGCTCTTTCCAAGACCTCTCTTGCTTCACTCAAGTTTCCTTTTTCCAGCAGACTCCATCCGAGATCATTAACAAATTTCTGGTTCTCTGGCTCCAATTCCACAGCCCGTTGAGAGGCCTGAACTGCATCATCATGCAAGCCTTCATGGCCAGCGCAGCATCCTAACCCTTGATACAATCCGGCAGCATTGGGAAAGATATTGACCGCCTTCCTGTAGAGTTCGAGGCCGTCTGCATATTCATGAATTTCAATAAGAAAGCTGCCGGCTTTATCGATAATCTCACAAAGATCTCCGGTCTCAGTGGGTAGATCAAAAAGGGAAAAGAATCGCTTTTTGCCTTCCGGTCCCCTTCCTCGCTGATATTCAACCTGAGTTCCCGGAGAATTGTAACGATAAATGGTTTAACCGCATAATATGATAATATATTATGAGAAATTAGCCTCGTTACAAGATATGTTTTATAACGAGGCGTGCTTTAGATGGAAAAGGTTGTAAGCTATTAATATTGATTACAAATACCTATTCCTCGTTACAATTATTCGGGAACTCAGGAGATAAACGCTCTTTGCCTGATTGCGCAAAGGTCTCTGACTGACTATTTATTGCACCGGCGAATAAATATCTTAAAATTGAATCAGCCGTCGCAAACAATATGCTGGACTTATCGCATATTGAACAGATGTTTTTCTTTGCTGGTGCAATATATCATGAATAGTAGGGGTTTGCTCATGAAGAAGGGTATTATGCTGCTCCTAATGATATTCATTGTTTTTACGGCCTGTTGCAATACGGAACGGCTGGACGGATGGAGCTATCGCACAAAGATCAATGTAACTAACGCGACGGCTTCAAGCAATGAGATTATAGAGTTTAAGGCATGGTATGGTTATCCGATGATTGAAGAAGATGGATGCTTTGAGTGGTTTGCTCGCCCTGTTATCCGGCATGTAGGAAAACACGACCGCACTTACATCGGCTACTACAAGGGCAAGGATGAGAAGACCGTTATCCGGTATTGGGACGAAATAACAAAATCCCTCAGTCCCGAGATCGATGTATTTACTTCATGGGGCGGGGGCGATGACCATTCCTGCCCGACGATCATAGTCCTAAAACACCAGATCGGAGAAAATGCCATTCACAACGGAAAGTTGCTCGTTACAGACACGGAGCACAATGGAGCACTGAGGACCGTTCGGAGTGTAAATGCGGAGGATATAAGTTCATGGGAAACCGCTATGCAGGTGGAAATGAGTTACTGTTCCTACGCCAACTTGTGGGAGGCAAACACCGGCACTATATATCTGCTCTATCGATGGGGATGCCCTGGCTACTGGAGTGGAGGATGGAACATGCGTACCAGCGTGGATGCAGGTGTAACTTGGAGCTCTGCCACATTAATATTTGATGCCGTCAATGCGACATCTTATTTTATGTTTGCGCAAGATGCAGATGATACTCAACTTCATTGCATGATAAATCAGGCACATAAGGATGAGCCGTCAATCGGCTATCATCGTTACCGAGATATATATCATTGCTATTTCGATGTTTCGGCAGGCACATGGAGAACAACCGAAGGAACCGGCCTTACTCTCCCGATAGATACATCGACACCGGGAAGGATCCCAACTCTTGTCCACGATACGACCGAATGGCATTGGGAATTCCTGTGGGATATCAAGGTGATTAACGGATCACCCGTACTTTTATCTGTAAATCAACCGAGGACATTCGCTGCACCAGGTGTCCAGTGTAACGGAGATGTCTACCTGCACACCTGGGACGGAAGATCGTGGTTCACGGAAACCATCTGCACGACGGGCTTGGTTGGAACTTATAGCTTTTCCTCGGGAGCATGTCTTAACGAGAAGGATGCGAATGTAGTGTATGTCTGTGCTCCGGACGGTTCCGGAAATTCACAGATGCAGAAATGGGAGAAGTCGGACGGCACGTGGAGCAATACAGAAGACATTACACAGGCTTCCCCTGGCGATCACTTCAGGCCGATGTACGTTCGTGGCGGGGCAGGTCTGTTCAGGGTTTTGTGGTGTTATACAGAATATTATATCGGGTGGGATGGTGGCCAGTGGATATCATCCCTTTTTGCTTACCCCGGCTATAATAACGCCAATAATATTAAGCTTAACAAGACATCTCGCTCCGATTTCGGCGACCTTCGCTTTACCGACTCGGATGGAGTGACGCTCATCGGCTATCAGGGGAGAGGCAAAATCGTCAACAAAACCGACAATTGGCTTGCGACGATTAGGATAAAAGTACGGGACATCCCCGCATGGCCTGACAAGAAGGTTATATACCTTTATTCAGGGAACAGCATGGCGACCTACCCTGAAGACGATTCCAGCGAGGAGAACGCCCTAGCTGAGATATTGTTCGATGATTTGACCAATCTGAACTTGTCCATATGGTCAGCTGAAAGTTTTGGACTGGGTGTGAAATTGTCTAAGAACTTTTGATTTGCATAGGTCCAATTTACCGGTTTATGGGCTTATTCAATTCATCAAAATACTGAAGGAGCGCATCACTGGAGATTCTTGCACAATCCACAACGAGAGAGGCACCTCAGGAGACTGATTTTCAGTGATCATATGCATTAATATAATGATATTACTAGAAATTAATCTCAGCCGGGTTAATTTCCTCGCAGCTCGCTGCGGGGTAATTCATTGTGTACCCGGTAGGCAGGGCCGTGGTTGGAAACAGTGCCTCCCCCCTCTGTGATGGGACATAGAGACAGGTGGTCATTTGGCAAGGAAATGTCGCTGGGCATGAGGAAGATAGGGACGAGTTTAGTAGAAAAATGAGTTTTACTTGTTTTTTGATGAAAAAATTCCAACCAGCCTCAGATAAGCGGTCTTTGCCGGATTATAAAAAGATCTCATTTTAGGATGGCTTCTTATCCGTGAACAAATATATAAAGCTGACAATTATTTCAAACTGGTATCCACCTGACAGACGCGTTCCAGCCCGTCGCTGGGGGAATTTGGTGTCCAGTTTGTGCGACAAGGGCGTTGATTGTACTGTTATTTCCGCTGGAGATAGTAATTATGATGAGTACATAGGCGATTATGGAGAACGAGTGATAAGGCTACCAATTGCTAATCGCACTATTCAAAACTCACAGGGGAAGAATAAAAATAACTTCCCGTTCAAAAGAAGCCTGAAGGCGATGTTTTCTTTAATTATACCACCACTTTTGTTGGATTTTTCCGTTAAAAGGTGGATATTGCAGCCCAGCTTAAGAGCAATGTTAACAAAAATTGCGCATGGATCAGATTGTATTGTATCCAGTTATGGACCATTAGGTCCGTTTCTTCTGGGCTGGTGGCTTGCCAGAAAAACCCGAAAGCCTTGGGTTGCTGACATCCGCGACAGCTTTGAATCGAGAGATGGCAAAACATCCAAGTCTGCTAAATCATTGAGCCGGGGCATAGAAGCAAAGCTTTTACGTAAAGCAACACTGCGTATAACCATTGGTAAAACTCTTGCAAATCATCTGATGACCACTTATGGCATTAATTTCGCGGCAATATATAATGGATGGACAGATGCCGACATAATTTCTAGACGGAATAAAAATAAATTTGTAGAGCCCTATTTGTATTATGCAGGAAGTATTTATGGACATCGAATTTCCGCATTAGCCATTGTCTTGGAAGCAATACGAGAGAACAAGAAGATCAAATTAAAAATACGACTACTCAATGATCATACAGATGGTGCGCTTACTAAATTAATAAATTGCGAGTTGAATCATGAGATAATCGAGTTATTACCGTCTGTCGATCCTAAAACGGTAAATGAGGAACTTGCTAATTCCGTTGGTGCCTTGGTGCTGGAAGCAATAGATGATAATGATGTCTTGAGAAAGGGAACAGTAACCGGCAAGCTTATTGGGTTATTAGCGTCCGGGATGCCGGGCATAGCGATTTCCTCAAAGACAGGAGAAATCAGTGATTTGGTAAACAAGGTGCCTGGATGGTATGGGGTTGATGATGTGGAAGGGTGCAGGGAAGCATTAGTCAAACTGCTAAATCATTGTCCCGAGGATTTGAATATACAATCCTTAATGGAATATAACATGTCAAAACAGGCTGAATTATTCCTGCAGCTTGTACGGAAAGCTATTTAGTAAAAATATTGTGATCCCGCGCTTAACAGTGAGTAAAGGGATTAATCGTTAGAGGTTTTCCCCATGAGTATAAACTTATCTTATCTCAAAAAGATGCTTCCAGCAAAAACAAAAGAGTTCATCAAGTACTTACTTACATATATATCTCGCATCAGCTATTATGGAATAAGGTGTAGAGAAGGCAATAGAAACCTAATAGTTCTTCGCGATGGCTATCGCCCCACTTTTTTTGGCTACCATGATAAGACTCCTTTTAGTGCTGATAATTCAAAAGTTTTGGCTATGTCTATTAATGCCAGCGACACAGAGTCTGAAAGCGAATGCACACCTATGAAATTGGGATATTTTATCAGAAATGAAAAGGGGGAATTTGAAAACAATTTTATTCCTTTTGCCGAAACAACAACTTGGTGTTGGCAACAAGGGTGTATGCTGCAATGGTATCCTTTAGATGCAAATAGTAAGGTAATATTCAACGCTCTGGTTGATGGCGCCTATGGCTCGGTGATGTTTGATATAGATAAGGGCTCTGTCGCGAGACAATATGAATACCCCATTTATTCAGTCGATCCGACCGGTATGCTGGCCTGTACCCTCAACTTTTCCCGGCTGGGGCGTTTGCGCCCCGGCTATGGTTACAGGCTTTTGCAGGATAATTATGTTGGGGAAAGGGCTCCCAAAAATGACGGATTGTTTGTATTTGACCTGAAAAGAGGTAAAAGAGATTTACTCGTAAGTTTGGCAGATCTTGCTGAGGAGGTTGGCGATTCTAACAGTCAACATTATGTCAATCACGCGACTTTCTCGCCTGATGGAAGGAGGATCATCTTTTTCCATCTATGGGCAAGAAATAAAAAACAAATCCGATTATCAAGAACCTGCCAACTTGATCCTTTTACAGGGCAATGGTCGGAAATAGAAGCAGATCGTACTATATCACACTACTGCTGGAGAGATAGAAGCAGTTTTATCGCCACTACTCTTGATAAAACAGGAAAGTGCAAGTATAGCCTTTATAATCTTTCTGACCAAACCCGAACCGATATAGGATTACCGTTTAATACTGATGGGCACCCCATGTTTCACCCAATAGATAAAAATATATTAATAACCGATACTTATCCTGATAAGCGACGCGATCAAATCTTATTTGTTGCTGAAATGGATACTAAAGAGGCTCGGAGAATCACTGCACTTTATAGCCCATTTAAATATCGCGGCCAGGTACGATGCGATCTTCATCCGCGGTGGGATCGTTATGGAAGGCAAGTTTGTTTTGATACAACCCATAATAACAGACGGGAGCTCTGTATATTGGATTTGACATGAAGATTGAGAATTGTAAGTTGCAAAAAATATGTTATGTTCACATGGGAGATTTCCCCTCGAATCAGGTTCACACTATCCAAGTCATGCGTATGTGTGAAGGATTCCAACAAGAAGGCTTTACGCCAAGACTGATTGGTCGCCAAAACCCGAAATTCAAGAAAAGTCATATTCGTGGTTGTACAGATTTGTTTGAGTATTACGGAATCGAAAAGCCTTTTGTTGTCCGGCTCTTACAGTTTCCATTTCTTCGAGAGAGCCCAAAACCTTTAAGGACCATGTTGCTTTTTATTTTTGCGTTCTATGCGCTTATGAAGGCAAAAAAGATGAACCCAGACCTTATCTATGTTCGAGATCATTATACTGCCTTTGTCGGTGCTCTTTTGAAGATGCCGCTGATCGTGGAGGAACATGCACCTCCCCTGCGCAAATCTCACACTTGGCTACGGCGATTTTATTTTAGATCGAGCAACTTCCTGACAATAGTCTTTATTTCACAGGCATTGAAAGACATGTATGAAGAGATGGGCTTGCTCTCAATATGCCAATCACCAACGATTGTTGCCCATGATGCTGCTGCCCACTCACAGATTTTTCCAGCGCAGCCTGAGAAGAAAAGGCCGGGCAAGTCTGCAAAACTTTGCATCGGTTATGTGGGAAGCCTGCTTCCCGGCAGAGGGATCGAGATGATATTGAAAATGGCACGTGCTTTACCTGATTTTACTTTCCGGGTTGTAGGGGGTAAGGCTGACAGTATTGACGCTCTTTCGCCAACAGCACCTGTTAATGTTGTGTGGCGGGGTTTTGTGTGTCCTAAAGATGTGCCGCAGGAATTTGAAGAACTGGATATTCTTCTCATGCCCTATCAGGAAAATGCGTCAACTCATGGTGGAGTATGCTCCGCCAGATGGATGTCGCCCCTCAAGATGTTTGAATACATGGCATCCAATGTGCCGTTGATCGCATCTGATCTGCCGGTGTTGCGAGAAGTGCTTGTCTCAGAGCGCAATAGTATCCTCGTGCATCCTGAGGATGTAGATTCATGGACTAAGGCGATACTGAGGCTTGTCCAAAATTCTGAACTGGGCATTCGATTAGCGAAAAATGCGAGACAAGATGTTATGCAGGTTTATAATTGGGCATCGAGAGCGAAGGCCATTATGGAAGTAGCAAGCATGAAAGAAAAAGTTGATGGTTGTTGAGGAGATAATGGTAAATCGTTCCTGTGCTTTCGTATCTGATCAGATGTGGGTTGCCCGCTGGTTCTGGGGGGGGTGTGCTGCTCTCATCATGTTTCTGATGAGTTATTCTCATGGCCTACATGCTGGCAATCCTTATTATATCTACAGTTACCCAATCTTAGCCTTGGCTCTCGCGTATCTTTTTTTTGTGGCTAAAAGCTTTCACTTCAAGTTTTATTTAGGAATTTTCCCAACAATATTCGGATGGTTTTTCCTCTGCTCTATATTGATGGCAAGCATTATTGGAGGCCAGGGATATTTTAGCGCGGTGCACGTTGTTTCCTGGCATATTGGAATCATGATGTTTTGGTTTTTATTTCATGCGCGCATGAGGTGCAATCCCATGAACTGCATTGTCATCGGGTGGCTGAGTGTTCTCGTTCTTGCAATGGCAGCGTTGCTTGTTGGTCTTTATATCCAGTTTATCGGCCCTATCTCTTTTGGAGGGCTGACTTTTAAGCAGCCATTGTACCGCGGGTTTCCTTACCAGCGACTTATTTCGTGGTTTCAAAGCCCAAATCGCACGGGGCCTTATTTTTTATACGGTCTTATGGGGTGCGTTTTTCTTCTGCATTGGGCTAAAAGTAAAACGCACAGGCTCTTTTTGATTGCTTCTGCTATAAGCTTGACGATAGGCATCTTCCTCTCAGGATCTCGTTCTGCCATTGGTGCATCGGCAATTTTCCTTTTAGTGTCCTTCTTCTCTAGTGTTGCGTTGTCTTTACGCCGGTTATTTGTTGTTTTGCTGGTTGCCGTTAGTCTTATAGGTCTTTTCATCACTACGGATATTGGGCACAATTTAGCGTCGGTAGCACGTATTGATCATTCCTGGATTTATATCGAAGAGAGCGACATTCAAATTCAAATACATGGCCGTAGTCATGTCTGGGAGAGAGCGTTCGATGTTTTAAAGCTTGCATCTCCTATCCAGCAAATACTAGGTATGGGCCCTGGTGCAATTTCTACTAAATCAGGGACATCATCTCACAGTGGTTGGATTACAGTTTTTATCGAAGAAGGCCTGGTGGCTTTTCTTTTCTTGTTCTTTTTTATTGCCTCCCTTATTGTTCAATCTTTCAATCGATATCTCATGCTTAGGCAGGAAAAAGATATTAGCCGTTTTTTTCTGAATCAGGCGGCGTTCTGGTTGGCATTCTCCGCATTGAATGTTACAACAGCGATTTTTCCGGTGCCGAAATTGGATAACTTTGTCATGCTCATGGTGCTTGTCCAGTTTGGCATTTTGAACGCGGCAGTTCGCAGAAAATACAAATTTTCTTCATGAAACTTTTGAAGGTGTGGAAATTACAGGAGCAGGCTCAGTGAAAGGTACAATCTTAGTTCTTGGATACTTTGGCTATATTACAAATCGGATTAATGGACAGACAGTTAAGACACGTAACGTATATGAATTACTCAAGGCTAAGAATGAAGAATTGAGACCTGTTATATATTTTGATACTCAACAGTTTCAATATAATAAGCTGTCTTTGTTTAAGATGGCATGGCAGGTAATTAATTGCAAAAAATTAATTTATTTACCCGCACATAATAATTTAAAGTATATTTTTCCGGTAATTTATTTTCTATGTAAACTAAGAGGCATAGAAATCCTTTATATCGTTGTAGGGGGGTGGTTAGCCGAATATCTAAAAACAAAAAGAATCCACGTAGCTTGGCTGTCAAATATCAGAGGCATATTCCCACAGACTGAAAAGCTCAAGCATAAATTAGTCCAACAATATGGATTTAACAACATAACTGTTTTGCCGAATTTTAGGATTCATTCTTTTACTCCATCATTCAAGAAGGATCTTAATGTTTTCAAGATAGTATTCATGGCACGCATTACTCAAATGAAAGGGATTGATGTCGTTTTCAGATTAGCTGAGCGTATAGAGAGGCAAACGTCTTTATCGGCTCCGATAAAAATAGATTTTTACGGCCCTATAGAACAAAGCGAAAAGAATTATTTTACCACGCAACTTAAGAAAACGAAAGTTGTTTCATATAAAGGTGTGTTGGAGCCTGAAAAGATATACAGAACTCTAGAACAATATGACTGTTTAATTTTGCCTACCAAATATCATTATGAAGGCTTTCCGGGAACAATATTGGACGCCTATATTTCTGGTGTGCCAGTAATTGTTTCAAATTGGGCGTATTCATCTGAGGTAGTAGATACCGGTAAAACTGGATTTATTTTCGAAATAGGTAAAGAAGAAGATTTATTTCAATATGTTGATATGTTATATCGGAACCGTGATCTTTTGTTGCAGATGAAAAAGAATGCATATGAAAAGAGCAAGATATATTCTCCAGAAAGCGCTTGGGATATAATAGAAGGCTATTTTATTGACTCATAATACCTGAGTTCCCGGAGAATTGTAACGAGGAATAAGTATTAGCAAGTAATATTAATGAATTGGATGCAATTTCATCTCGGACACACCTTGTTACAATGCATATCTTATAACGAGGCAAAATGCACCAAATATCTTAATATATTAATTGGTTAGGCAAATTATCGTTACAATTCACCGGGAACTTAGGATAATAGTCATCCCCTAACATATTGACAATAATTTTGTTCCATCTTATCGACAAAAACAGGGACAGCGTCGCGGATCAGTTATTGAGGCTGAGATCTATCTAGTGTCCATCCGGAAAGTCTAAGTCATTGAGATAATTTACAGAAAGGTCATTTTTCTGTTGGTGATTGAGGCAAAGTCTGCTAGGGTTGATATGTAGTTGACTGATAATACTTATCAATCTTAGCAAGGGGGCAGGAAAATGCGGCAGAAAATCAATCCTCAGATGAGTCTTTTCACCTCTGTGACCAGCAAGCCCATAGCGAAGGAGCTTGAGCAGATATCGAA